>JAEEGL017214989.1_pt1 | contig 23491 bp, 25 predicted proteins | sample 9134231 | NCBI WGS metagenome assembly JAEEGL01 (sample SAMN16246548, study PRJNA631951) | gut metagenome | biome: gut microbiome; feature: rumen; material: fiber-attached | host: Bos | place: Iran: Karaj | collected 2018-10
AATCTAAATTTTAAAGATTACTAAAAATATGGTTGTTGTAGGCCTTAACGGGTCTAAAATGACTGATTACATATGACAAGAGAAGAATTAGAAAGAGCATTAAAGAATCCGCCTTACAGTATTGCAATTGGAGATTTATATTCAAAGGCCTTTGACTTTCGTGAAGCGGCAAAGCGGTATCTGTCGAATACAGATGATACCAAATCTGACGAATTAGCACGTGATTCACGTTCTAAATGGGCATTGTTTTGTTGTAGCTTTGATAGTCTTTCACATTGGCCAGATAAAGATTGTGAAGAAGAGTTGAAGGCAGAACTTCGAAAGATTGCACTTCAATACATGAATTCGATATTGAATGAGTTTTTCGTTGTTCAAGAATAATTGCGAAATAAACTTGACAGTGTGTCGTTTCATGAGTTGTTACGAGCAATAGCTATTGTGATATCTTATGGATAAGGAACAATTCTCAAATCTTTTGCTAGAACAACAAGAAAAAGGGAGGGCACTCCTCTCTCTCATTTCAACTATGCACGAAAGTCGAAATGATTTTGGTGATGGCATGGCTATATTGGGAGAGGTAGAGTTGTATTACGTTCCTGAAGATGAACTTGACGGATTCCGAAACAAGTTTGAAGGATGGAGATCTTACATGTCAGACTTGCTAAAGACTCAATTTGGCAAAGATGACCAGTTTGTTCATGAGTGGGATTCTAATGTTGGAACTTATATATCCAAGAGAGAACCGATACTACCTCAACTAAAGAAGAAGGTGAATAAAGGATTATCTCTTATAGAATCTTTTCTGCAGCGTTTGGATTTTCATTTCTATGACGAATTAACAGAAATACCATCTAAACAAGACAATATAGCTAGGTGTCCGATGGTTTTTATCAGCCATTCTTCTAAAGATAAGGATATTATTTCCTCTTTTGTCGAACAGATACTTCGTCTAGGTTTAGGACTTACACCAGATGATATAGCGTATACATCAGAGGAACCCTTTGGAGTTGAACCAGGCGAAAATATTGCGAAATATATTCATGAAAACATTAGTGGAGCGACAGTCGTTCTTTTGATGATTTCCCCCAATTATAGACAAAGTGAAGTATGTCTTAATGAAATGGGAGCAGCTTGGGCACTTGGAAAGAAATGTATATCTGTGGTTCTGCCTGGTGCAGATTTCAGTTACTTAGGATGGTTAAGCAGTCTTGAAAAGGCTGTTCAAATGTGTGAAAAAGATAATATTGTTTCGCTTTCTGGCAAATTAGCAGAATTGATGCAAATAGATATTTCAAAGCGGTTTAAGTCTCTTTCATCTGGAATAGACAAATTTCTGGCTATGGAAAAAACTGTAACTCTTCCTAAATCAATTCCATCTAAGAATGCAAAGATAGTTAAAACGACGGAATCAATACAGTTGTTGAAAGCATTTGATGTTTCATTTAATTCAATTTGCTTAGAAGAAGGTGAATATGTCATTCAGATAAATCTGCGTTTACGTTCTGACGAAAGCAGTGTTTCGTTGCGGAGAGTATTTCTCAGGAATAAGGCCCCATTCACCGGTTCGAGTTACAAAGGAAGCGACGAATTAGAGTTTAAGTCATTTTTAGATCATGAAACTGTTGATCTGTTAAATTTTAAAAAGCAAGATATTGAGTTCTGGCGGAAAGAATATCCTAAGAGATGTCATCAATTATTAGATCTCACTATCGAAAAAGGGCATAACCTGTCAATTTCGTTCTGGGAGTATTTCTTCACAATAAGAGAAAGTGACGGATACGAAGATTTGCAACTTAAAGGCTGGAACCTTGTTATTCAATACAATATTGATGCAGAATTGACTATACCGCTAGAGCTTATTCCTGTTGACAAGAATGCCGCAGGTAAGTATTTGCATAATTAGGAAAAGATGCCACTGATAATGCCACCAATTAAGAATATCAAGGAAGTGACAGGGCCATTGAAGAAGGAGATACTTGAAAGGGTATCGGAGAAGGTGGATGCCAATGGCAAGGGGATAGCCACTTGGCAAGTTGCTGAGACTGATGGCAGCGAGAATGTGCTGGTACATACCACCGACCAATGGGCGGAGAAGGGATGTATAGAGCTGAAGCAAGTGCCTGGAAGGAATGAACTGCAAGTGAGGTTTCATTATTGGGACTCTTGGGAGGATAGTAATAATGAAGATGATAAGATTATGCTTGGTCGATTCACGGAGCTACTCTTGGTTCATTTTTCCTACTTTGTTGACAAGATAACAATAGAATAAGCCAAACTGCTGAGAAGCAGAATATATAAAAAATCGATTATTATGGGCGGGATACCGCTGGTCTCTCATAAGACAAAAGGTTCAATAACAGCGGACCTGCCCCTTTTAAAGAAAATAATTTTATAGATATGCAGAACATTATTATTACTGGTGGCGCAGGCTTTATTGGGAGCCATGTGGTAAGGCTATTTGTAAACAAGTATCCAGATTATAAAATAATCAATTTGGATAAGCTTACCTATGCTGGCAACTTGGCAAACCTCAAGGATATTGAGGATAAACCTAATTACAAGTTTGTCAAGATGGATATTTGCGACTTTGAGGGTGTTCTCAAACTGATGCAAGATGAGCGAGTGGACGGCATCATCCACTTGGCGGCTGAGAGTCATGTTGATCGCTCTATCAAAGATCCTTTCACGTTTGCACAGACCAATGTGATGGGTACATTGAGCCTTTTGCAGGCTGCAAAGGCTTACTGGGAGAGTCTGCCTGAACAATATGAGAACAAGCGTTTCTACCACATCAGTACCGATGAGGTTTATGGTGCACTTGAAATGACCCATCCAGAGGGAATTGAACCTCCCTTCACCACGAAAGCTTCTTCGGGTGAACACCATCTTGCCTATGGCGAAAAGTTCTTCCCGGAGGACTTAAAGTATCAGCCTCACAGCCCTTACAGTGCTGCCAAAGCTAGTTCCGATCATTTTGTTCGTGCTTTCCATGATACATTTGGAATGCCAACCATTGTGACCAACTGCTCAAACAACTATGGCCCCTATCAGTTCCCGGAAAAGCTGATACCGCTCTTCATAAATAATATCCGTCACCGTAAGCCATTGCCGGTTTATGGAAAGGGCGAGAATGTACGCGATTGGTTGTATGTTGTGGACCATGCCCGAGCTATTGATGTCATCTTCCATGAAGGAAAGATAGCTGAGACCTACAATATTGGTGGATTCAACGAGTGGAAGAATATTGATATTATCAAGGTACTGATAAATACCGTGGATTGTTTGCTTGGCCGCAAGGAAGGCGAGGACCTTGACCTCATCACCTATGTCACCGACCGCGCTGGTCACGATCTTCGCTATGCCATTGATTCCTCTAAATTGCAGAAAGAACTTGGCTGGGAGCCATCTCTCCAATTTGAGGAGGGCATTGAGAAGACTGTCCGGTGGTATCTTGATAACCAGGAATGGATGGATAATGTGACTTCAGGTGACTACTTGAAGTATTATGAGGACATGTACAAAGGTAGGTAGTCTTTCTTGTCAATGAGAAACTTCTTGATCATTGTTTCCATCTCTCTTTTTCTCGGCTCTAGTTGTGCAACTGGTGCTTATGTATCCGTTGATGATATCAAAAGTGGTAGGGCAACTGAAAACGCTGTGTGCAAGATTACTAAGAAATGGGACTTGAAAGGAGAAACAGTAGTACTGCCTAATAATTGTAAGCTCATTTTTCAAAAGGGTGGTTGCATATCAAATGGAACACTTGCGGGCGAAAGCTCAATTCTAAAATATGATAATCCATTTATTGGAAATGGAGTGACAATAAAAGGGTGTTTTGTTGAAGGAAAGCGAGTTATAAGAGATATTGATGTTTTTCTAGAAGTATCCCATACTCAACAAGAGATACAAACCTTGTTTGATATTAGCGGAGGCCATAAGATTGAGTTTACACAAGGAGTATATGAGAATGTAGATCGAATCACTGTTAGCAATAACATAAACGCAGATTTTCATAATTGCACAATCAATCTCTATAAGGATGACTCTCGAATGGGTGAATGCTTTTATATGGAGCCTTGGGTAGATAATGGGGTTGAGTTTGTCCGTATAAAGAATCTCAATATTGTTGGAGATAAAATAAGATCATATGGGCGAAAAGCAGAGAGAAGGTGTATTCAATTATTTCACGTGCCAGAGGTTGAACTGTATAATCTTTCAATAGAAGGGTACGATGGCGGACCACATGTGTTTAAAGAAAATGCTAAAGATTTATTGGATAAGACGCGTATAGGGACTTGTGTAATTGCAATTATGAAGTACGATAAATGTATTATCAATAATTGCCGAACAAATGATATTAATAAGGAAATCTTTTGGTGTGTGCCCAATGATAACCCCGATAATATCACATACTTTACTAATAACGTGTCGACGTGCTCATATTCAGATGGAAGTTCGTCCTTTTTTACCATCTTGGATGGACGTTGCGTTTTGAAAGGGAATAAAGTTTATAATTATAACGGAAGTGCTTTCAATGCTTTTTGCTACGATTCAGAAATATGTGATAACAAATTCTACGACGGAAAGAGAAGTATTGCGATAGATTTGTCGGAGGGTGTGATGTATCGAGCGAAGAATGTTGATGTACACAATAATGAATGTTTTAATTCGATGGGACTTATCGCTGCTTTCGGTGAAAATCTCCGAATCAGTAAAAACTGTTGGATAAACGACGAAATAGCTACTGGTGAACGTTGTTATATTATTACTATCGAGACACGGGGAGAAAGAACAATTGACGGCCGTTACATAGGCTGTAATAATAATCAAGAGACAAATAATGGCTCTTTTAATGTATCAATAGAGAACAATGTATGTGAGAATAATGTAGGAGGTAATGGAAGGGAAGTAAGGCTGGCTCTTTTGTATGGGAATAGCATATCATTCTCAAATAACACAGCTATAGGACTCAATGTTCCAGTTATTCAATTAGTTGAAGGAAGCGGTTTTGTTTTTAGCAAGAATAGATTGGAACATTCTCAAAATGGTTATTATGCGGAGCTACAGATTAATCGTGGTGCTAACCTTCGAATACTAAATAATGCATTTAGCTACAATCATTTTGATAAAGATATCTCATACACCGTTCATATTTTATCAGCTAGAGGAGAAGTGGTATATAGAGGAAATTCAAACAAAGAACAAATAGATGGTGTCACTGAAAAAAGTATTCATATACCCTGCTATATCCAAGAAGATTCAGAGTTAAAACGGGTAGATTATTACTTAAATAAAAGAGACATCAAATCAAATGTTAAAACTGGGCTGGATGCTAGCCGTATTCAGATAAGAACAAATTTTGCACAGTAAAACACAATGAAATTGACTGGGAATAGAGCTAATCTTTTGAAGAATGGTGTGTTATTCACAGCAGCGCCTTTCTTGCCAAAGATTATCAATGTCTTTCTATTACCGATAATGACATTGTATCTGACCGATGTAGACTTCGGTATAGCAGGTACGATATCCGCATATACACAAGCCATAGGCGCTTTTGCTACACTTGGGCTCCAGGTCGTACTGCAAAACAGTTTCTTTAAAACTCCATTAGAATATAAGGATATATGGAGGCAGATATATGGTTTTTTAAAACTTTGGATGATTGTCTATGCGTTAATACTGGCAACAATACTTTTCTTCTTTATACCAGAAGAGGCCGCAGAGAATAAGTGGTGGATTATACTTTTGAGTCAGTTTTCCACCGTTTTCTTTGGCCCGACAGGAACGATAGGTAATGCTTATTATATATATAACAAACAATCAGTGCCGGTTGTGTGGCGAAGTGTCACTGCGAGCATTTTAACCATTTTGGTTGATTTTGTTCTAATTGTTTATTTGCGTTTAGGGTATATGGGATGGTATGTAGGCACCTTTGTTGGTACGTTCTTCACTAACGCTAGTTATTGGTTTGTGGTTCGTTATAAAATGAATATAAGACCTCAGTACCGTTTCCATTGGGATGAGATAAAACATGCGCTTTCTGTTGGAGTTCCAACCATACCGCATTATTATACAAATTATTTGCTTGAAGGATCCGGAAGAATGGTAATGGATCAATACCATATATCTCAAGGTAAAATTGGTCAGATTAGCATATCTCAGCAAATAGGTGATATTTTTCAGGCTGGAATAACAGGGTTTAATTCTGCTTTGTCTCCTTATCAGATGGAGGCACTCCGTGAAAAAAATAGTCATAGAATTAATATGTTGGCTACTATTTTTTCAGTTGGCGTCTTTGCCGCTGCTTTTTTTCTGGCTATATGGAGTAAGGAAATATTTAGATTATTATTATCAAATGATAGCTTGCGATCTGCCTATCCCTATTTTATACTGTACATAATGGCAGTTTGTTACCGTCCTATATATATCAATGCAAGTTACTATTATTTCTACTACGAAAGAACCAAGCAATTGTTGCTTATTACATTTGTCTCAGGCTGCATAGCAGTATTATTGTATATTGTTTTTATGCCATTACTGGGGGTGTGGGCTTTTTTAATCGGCCATTATGTGGCTTGTTTATACTATGGATATTCTGGATATTTGTATAAAGGATACAAAGACAATGAGAGCAATAGACTCCCTGTTGTTTGGTTTTTCTTAGCGCAACTGCTACTAACAGGATTTGCCTATGTATTGGTAGATATTCTGTGGGCAAAAATAGTTGCGACATTAATAATGTGTGCAGTAGCTCTTTTATTATTCAAGAAGTATAAATACTTATTTGTTAGGTAGATATTTGAGTATGTTCAACTTAGATAAATTTATAGCTGATAGCGTGACGTTCCGTGGGAACAGCATGTTTGAGAAAGACATTCTTGCAAACGCAGAGAAGCTGACGCAGGAGATAAAGGGTAAGAAGGTATGCGTGATTGGTGGAGCAGGCTCAATAGGCTCCAGCTTCATCAAGGCGGTGTTACGCTTTGAGCCAGCCTCTGTAGTGGTAGTGGATTTGAATGAGAACGGACTGGCTGAGCTGGTGCGCGATGTACGCTCGACCCAAGGCCTTTATGTACCTGATGAGTTTCGCTGCTATACACTAAACTTTGCAGACCCTATCTTTGAGCGGATATTCCGTGAAGAGAAGGGGTTTGACATTGTGGCTAACTTCTCTGCTCATAAGCATGTGCGTTCTGAGAAAGACCGTTACAGCGTACAGGCTCTGATAGAGAACAACGACATCAAGGCCAAGAAACTGATGGATTTGCTGAAGGTATATCCACCCAAACATTTCTTCTGTGTAAGCACGGACAAGGCCGCAAACCCAGTGAACATCATGGGCGCATCCAAGCGAATTATGGAAGACCTTGTAATGGCTTACAACAAGTATTTCAAAGTCACTACCGCCCGCTTTGCTAATGTGGCATTTAGTAATGGCTCACTGCCCGACGGATGGATTCATCGCTTGCAGAAGAAGCAGCCACTGGTTGCCCCTTCAGATGTGAAGAGATACTTTGTTAGTCCTGAAGAATCTGGTCAGATTTGTATGTTGGCCTGCATTCTTGGAAATGGTGGAGAAGTATTCTTCCCGAAGTTGGGTGAAGATCAGATGTTGACATTCTCTTATATTTGTGATGAATTCGTGAAAGCAGAGGGTTTTGAGAAAAAGCAATGCGCCAATGATGCAGAGGCAGTAGCTTATGCCGCCAAGATGGGATATGAAAGTGAAACCTATCCTGTCGTGTACTTTGGTTCTGATACCACAGGCGAAAAGGCTTACGAAGAGTTCTATGTGCCGGGTGAGAAGATTGATATGCAACGCTTTGCTGCACTTGGTGTGGTGGAGCAGACCGCACGTCATACAATGGATGAAGTTGATGGCTTCTTCGAAAAGTTAGAGAGCATCTTCCAGAAGGATGACTTTACCAAAGCACAGGTAGTTGATGCTATACGTGAGTTCATTCCTAACTTCGAACACGAGGAGAAGGGCAAGAATCTTGACCAAAAGATGTAATTGAGATTAAACTAAGTAATCATGGCAGATTATAAAAACACAATCGACTTTATCAAGTCTGTATATGGCAACCAAGAGTTCACTCCTCTGGCTGTCCCTGTTTTTGTGGGCAATGAAAAGAAATACCTGAACGAATGTATTGATACCACATTCGTCAGTTCAGTAGGTAAGTTCGTTGACCGCTTTGAAAATGACATGGCAACATACACAGGTGCAAAGCGTGCTGTGGTATGTGTAAGCGGAACAAATGCCCTACACATGAGTCTGTTGCTGGTTGGCGTGAAGCATGATGATGAGGTTCTTACTCAGGCACTTACCTTCATTGCAACCTGCAATGCCCTGAGCTATATTGGTGCACATCCCGTATTCTTGGATGTTGACCGTTCAACAATGGGTCTATCTCCTGATGCTATGAAAGAGTGGCTTCAGAAAAATGCTGAGGTTCGTAAGAACACACGCTTAAATGAACTTGATAAGAGTCACGACTTTGCATATCAGGAAGACGAGTATGCATGCTACAACAAGAATACTGGTCGTAGAATCAAGGCCTGTGTTCCTATGCACACCTTTGGCCATCCTGTAAGAATTGAAGAGATTGCAGCCCTTTGTAAGGAATGGCATATTGAGTTGGTTGAGGATGCAGCAGAAAGCATTGGCTCACTTTATAAAGGCAAGCATACAGGTACATTCGGTAAGGTTGGTGCAATAAGCTTCAATGGTAATAAGACCATCACTACCGGTGGTGGCGGTATGATGCTTTTCAATGATGAAGAGTTTGGTGCTTATGCCAAGCATATTACCACCCAGGCCAAGATTCCTCACAGATGGGAGTTTCGTCATGATCATATTGGTTTCAATTACCGTATGCCCAATATCAATGCGGCTCTTGGCTGTGCTCAGTTAGAGAATCTGGACAAATATATTGCCAGCAAGCGCAAGGTTGCGGCAGAGTACGAGGCATTCTTCAAGAACATTCCTGATATTGAGTTCTTTGTTGACTCTCCAGACACGTTCTCAAATTATTGGCTCAATGTGGTGATTCTGCCTAATAAAGAGGCTCAGATTGAGTTCTTGACTCAAACAAATGACAATGGCGTGATGACACGCCCCATCTGGGAACTGATGAACCGCCTGCCTATGTTTGAGAAATGTGAGAATGACGGATTGAAGAATACTATCTGGTTTGCTGATAGAGTGGTGAATATTCCGAGTTCAGTTAGAAATATCAAATAAAATAATTATCAATTATGGATTTAAAAAAATTTGTAGCAGATTTTGCGGAACAGTTTGACGATACTGATTCTTCAGAGATTAAAGCAGAGACAAAGTTTCATGACCTTGACGAATGGAGTTCGCTTACAGGAATGAGTGTAATAGCACTAGCTAAAACAGAATATGGTAAAACCATCACTGGAGCAGAACTACGAGCATGTGTTACTGTTGAAGATGTATTCAATCTAATAGTAAAGAAATGAGTTTCAATCCGTTTTCACTTGAAGGTAAAACAATTCTGATTACAGGTGCTTCATCTGGAATAGGCCGTGGCATAGCCATAGCCTGTTCCAAGATGGGAGCAACCGTAATACTGAATGGCCGGAACCAAATGAAACTTGGAGAAACCCTTGGACAATTGGAAGAAGGCGAACACAAAATTGCGGCAGCGGACTTGACAAATGGTGAAAATGTTCGTGAAATGATGAATGAACTACCGGCTCTTGATGGCGTAGTACATTGCGCAGGCATAGGTCAACGAGTGCTGTGTAAAGTCGCCACAGAACAGAATATTGATTCTGTGATGGATGCAAACTTCAAAGGGCCTGTGCTTCTTCAGTCAGAACTACTTAAGAAAAAAAAAATAAGCAAAGGTGCTTCTATAGTGTTCATTGCATCTATATCCACATGGTCACCAAGCATAGGCAATGCTTTTTATAGTGCTTCTAAGGGTGCCATTGTATCTTATGCCAATTGTTTGGCATTAGAACTTGCTCCACGTAAAGTTCGCGTTAACTGCATCAGCCCAGCTATGGTATGGACTGATTTGATATTACAAGAGGGCGTTGATGAAGAGCAGTTAAAGCAAGACGAGCAAAAATATCCTTTGAGGAGATACGGAACACCAGAAGACATTGCTAACCTGGCAATCTATATGCTGTCAGATGCATCAACGTGGATGACAGGTAGTAATGTGAAACTAAGTGGGGGGGGCAATTAAATTGGTAAATATGGCGTATATAAAAGCGATATCATACTATCTGCCAGATCGGGTAGTAACTAATGAGGAACTTGTCAAGGAGTTCCCTGAATGGAGTGTGGAGAAAGTTGCACAGAAGGTTGGAGTTGACTCACGCCATCTGGCTGCAGATAATGAGACAGCCGGAGATATGGCAGAGAAAGCGGCTAGGAATTTGTTTCAAGAATATCAGATAGACCCAAAGAGTATTGATTTCTTGATGCTCTGCACGCAAAGTCCTGACTATTTCTTACCATCCACAGCCTGCATATTGCAGGACAGATTGGGTATCCCTATATCTTCTGGTGCTTTTGACTATAATCTTGGCTGCTCCGGATGCATCTATGGCATGGCAATTGCTAAGGGACTGATTGCTGCAGGCATTGCAAGTAATGTTCTTTTGCTTACGGCAGAGACCTATAATAAATACTTGCATCCGTCTGACAAGAGTAACCGAAGCATTTTTGGTGATGGAGCGGCAGCATGCCTTATTTCAACTGATGGCTTTGCGGAAATAGGAGAATTCACCCTTGGTACAGATGGAAGTGGTGCCAATAACCTGATTGTAAAGACAGGAGCTGCTAGACAGAAGGAAGTGACGGGAAATACTGTGGAGGATGAAGAAGGGCATATATGGAGGGATGATTACCTTTATATGAATGGCGGCGCAATCTTCAACTTTACCCTTGACGCTGTTCCTGCCATGATGAAGGAGGTATTGGAGAAGAACCAGATTCTGAAAGACGATATTGATTACTATGTTTTTCATCAGGCCAATAAGTTTATGCTGAATACAATTAGGAAAGTATGTGTGTTGCCTAAGGATAAGTTCTATGTGAATTTGACGGAGACAGGAAATACTGTTTCTTCAACAGTTTTGATAGGATTGAAGGATAGTATCTCTAATGGAACGATACAAGAAGGTTATAAGGTAATGGTAGCCGGTTTTGGCGTAGGATTAAGTTGGGGCGGAACAATTTTGAACTTCTAAGAATATGAGCCTATATACAATAAGACAACCTCACTGCTCAGAGAGTCAATTGATACAAGATTTTCTTGATAATCATTGGAAAAAAGGCCATTCTTTGGTTAAGTCAAAAACCTTGCTTGATTTTCAGCATCTTAATAAGACAGAAGAAGAATACAATTATATTGTAGCCATAAACAATGATACGAATGAAATAGATGCACTCTTCGGTTTCATTCCAACATATCAGTATGATGCAGAATTGAAATCAAATGGTGATTATTGGGGTGCAATTTGGAAAAAACGAGATGATATAGAAAATGAGGAGATCGGTGATATTGGAATGGATGTCTTCACTAGACTATTTGAATTTCAGAATTTCCACAGTTTTGCAGCTATAGGAATTAGCAAAATAGCGTTAAGAATATATAAGGCTTTCAAGTGCAAAATAGGTTATCTACATCACTATTATATATTCAATAATGAAGTTGGATCTTTTAAGGTAGCAAAGAATGTTGATAACTCAATAATAGCTCCACCAGATGGATATTTGGAAGAGGACGGATGGAGAATTATAGAAATTGGTGAAAACAAGCTTGAAGATACAAATATAAAGCCTATATATCGACCATATAAATCAATAACATATCTGAAAAATAGATATTCGAAACATCCATATTATGAATATTATTACATGGGTATATATAAGGATGAAGAATTGATTACAATATGGGTTTATCGAAAGTTAAACGTTAACGGGGCCGTTGTGTTGAGAGTAGTTGACGCTTTGGGAGAGATTAGTGGAACTCTATATTTCCAGTTGCTTCAATATTTGAAAAAGATAGGTGCAGAATATTTAGACTTCTTAAATTACGGCGTGCCCCCAGAAACATTCATGAGAATGGGGCTCCGCGAACTAGATTTTGATGGAGAATTGATACTCCCCAACTATTATGAGCCTTTTGCTCAGTGCAATGTTAAGATAGATATTGCAGTGAATGCTGACTATGAAGGCTATGTTGCCTTCAAGGGTGATTCAGACCAAGATAGACCAAACGTGTTGTAGTATATGAATGTTAGCAAGTTGACAGTGGTGATGTACCACTATGTGCGTGATTTGAAGAATTCACGATATCCAGAGATAAAAGGGTGTGATATTAATCTCTTTAGGGAGCAAATACAATTCTTGAAGAAACACTATCATTTTGTGACGGTGGAAGAGGTGCTTGAATCGTATTGGGGAGGATCTGTTTTGCCAAAAAAAGCAGTGCTACTTACCTTTGACGATGCTTATAGAGATCACTTCGACTATGTGTTTCCCTATCTGGAGCATGAAAAGATACAAGGTGCGTTCTACCCTCCAGTAAAGGCAGTAACTGAGCATACTGTATTGGACGTGAATAAGATTCACTTTATTTTAGCCTCGACACCAGTAGAGAAGTTCGATAACCTTCTGAATGAGATTAAACTTCAATTGGATAAGTATCGCGAGGAATATGCCTTGGATTCATTCGACTATTACTTCGACAAGCTTGCTGTTGCAAACCGGTTCGACCCGAAAGAAGTAATCTTTGTAAAACGACTTCTGCAGGTTGAGTTGAAAGAAGAACTTCGCAAGAAGATAACTGACGAGATTTTTGTAAAGGTTGTTGGAATTGATGAGAGTTCTTTCAGCCGTGAACTCTATATGAGTATAGACCAGATTAAATGCATGGTTGATTGCGGAATGCACATCGGTTCCCATGGTTATGATCACTACTGGCTAAGTTCTCTTCCTAAAGAAAAGCAGGAATTTGAGATAGCAAAATCAATCGAATTCATTGGAATGGTTGGAGGTGACCCGAAGAACTGGACCATTTGCTATCCATATGGAGATTACAATCAGGATACAATAGATCTATTGAAGCAGCATGGTTGTAAGATGGGCCTTTGCACAAAGGTTGATATAGCGACACTCGGCAGTGATATCCCTGATAGTATCTTCAAACTTCCACGTTTGGACGTGAACGATTTGCCAAAAGGCGCTAATGCAGAACCTAATAAGTGGTACGAATTAGGATGAAACCTTTAGTTCTTGTTGGTGGAGGCGGTCACTGTAAGTCAGTGATTGAAGCAGCGGAGAGTGCTGGATATAGCATACTTGGTGTGCTGGATTTGCCTGAGGAAGTAGGGAAGAGCATCCTCTCTACCAAAGTCATTGGCACTGATGATGACATTCCTGCATACGTTGATAGGGCAGAGTTTGTCATTACTGTTGGCTTTATCAAGAATCCTTCTACCCGTATCAAGTTATATAATAAGGTAAAAGAGGCCGGTGGTAAACTGGCAACAATAGTTGCATCCACAGTATACGTATCAAAATACGCAGAAATTGGTGAAGGAACAGTTGTGCTCCACCAGGCATTTGTGAATGCAGGTGCGAAGGTAGGAAAAAACGTAATTTTGAATACTGCCACCAATATAGAACACGATGCAGTGATAGGCGACCATTGCCATATCTCCACAGGAGCTATGATAAATGGTGAATGCAAGGTGGGTGACAATTGCTTCATTGGCAGCCAGTCTGTACTTGCTAACTGTATCACTGTTGGTGATGATATTATCGTTGGAGCTGGTTCTTTTGTCCGTAAGTCAATCACTGAGAAAGGAATCTATTCCGGCAATCCAGCCATCTTGAAAATCAAAGCAATATGACTAATCATACAATTATCATAGCAGAAGCTGGTGTTAACCATAATGGCTCAATTGAGCTGGCAAAGAAACTGGTAGAGAAAGCCAAGGAAGCAGGGGCGGATTATATCAAGTTCCAGACCTTCAATGCTTCAAAACTGGTGACCAAGGCAGCCAAGCAGGCAGAATACCAACAGAAGAATATTGGCAAGGAAGGCGATAGCCAGTACTTGATGCTGAAAAAATTGGAATTTTCCCCTTCTCAATATAATGAGTTGGTAGAGTATTGTAATTTGAGGGGTATCAAGTTCTTCTCAACTGCTTTCGACTTTGATAGCATTGAGTATCTGCATTCTTTGAATCTTGGTTTGTGGAAAGTTCCCTCAGGTGAAGTGACAAACTATCCTTTGCTAAAGCGCATAGCCGCCTACAACGAAAAGACAATCCTCAGTACCGGCATGTGTGATATGGAAGATGTGAGGGATGCTGTAAATGCACTTTACAAGAACGGCCTTTCAAAAGAGAATCTGATTCTTCTTCATTGCAACACTGAATATCCTACACCTTTTGAGGATGTAAACCTCAAAGCTATGGATGCACTCAGACATGAGTTTGGTGTTGAAGTGGGTTATTCAGACCATACTAAGGGCATTGAGGTGCCTATTGCAGCTGTAGCATTGGGTGCAACCGTGATTGAGAAACACTTCACCCTTGACCGCAATATGGAAGGTCCAGACCACAAAGCCAGTCTGGAACCTGATGAGCTAAAGGCAATGGTATCTGCTATTAGAAATATTGAACATGCAGTGGGCGGTGATGGAACCAAGCATGTGAGTGAGAGCGAGAAGAAAAATATCGCTATAGCCCGTAAGAGTATCGTTGCCGCTTGTGACATTAAGACCGGCGAAGTGTTCACAGAACAGAACCTGACGGTTAAGCGCCCTGGCAATGGGATTTCGCCCATGCGTTGGGAAGAAGTTCTTGGAACTAAGGCTAAAAGAGATTTCTCTGAGGATGACCTCATAGAGATTTGAAACCTGCAACATGATACTTGAAACTAAAGCGTATGCGTAAGATTTGTGTAGTAACAGGTAGTCGTGCTGAGTATGGCATTCTTAGAGGCTTGATGAGAGCCATTAAGGATAATCCAGAACTCGCATTGCAGGTGATTGCCACCAATCAGCACCTTTCAAAGCTCCAAGGAGAGACCTACAAGGAGATTGAGCGAGAGGGCTTTATCATAGACTACAAGGTATTTATGGCAGACGATGAGGCCCCTGACAATGCCAATACTACAGCCAAGTCAATCAGCAGGGGAGTAAGCGGCTTTGCAGATGCGTTTGATGCTCTGAAACCAGATTTACTGCTCATACTTGGTGACAGATACGAAATGTTGGCTGTGGCTTCAACGGCCCTCATCTATAAGATTCCTATTGCTCACCTGCATGGTGGAGAGATTACAGAGGGCGCTTTTGATGATGCCATCCGTCACGCCATTACCAAGATGAGCCACCTGCATTTCACTTCTACTGAGGCATACCGTAAGCGCGTGATTCAGTTGGGCGAGCAACCGGATAGAGTTTTTAATGTGGGTGCACTTGGTGTGGAGAATGTGATGAAGAATGATTATATGACCAAGGATGAGATAGAGCAGAGTCTGAACTTCCAGATGACTGACAAGTGTTATCTCTGCACCTATCATCCGGTCACGCTCTCCAATATGTCCTCTGAAACACAGGTGATGAATCTCTTGAAGGCATTGGATAGTTACAAGGATTACCATATCATTTTCACCTATTCTAATTCTGACACCAATTCGCAGATTATCATCAAGCGCATTCAGGAGTATGTGGATCAGAACCAGGGAAGATGTATGTTCATCCCGTCATTGGGTCAGAAACGTTATTTCTCTGTTTTGAAGTATGTCAAGGCTGTATTGGGTAATTCATCCAGTGGCATTATTGAAGTTCCTAGTTTTGGAATTCCTACACTAGATATTGGTGACCGGCAGAAGGGCCGCATAGCTGCTGATAGTGTGATTCATTGCGGTTATTCAACAGAAGAGATTAAGGAAGGTCTTGAAAAGGTTGTTGCTTACAAGGCCAATAAGATAGATAACCCCTATTACAAGGAAGGTACGTGTGATGCCATTTTGAAGGTTATCAAGACCTATCCTTTGGATAATATAGTTCAGAAGCATTTTTACGATTTACAATAATGCGAACATTAGTTATAATACCTGCAAGAGGTGGTAGTAAGGGTATTCCAAGAAAGAATATTAAGCCTTTCGATGGGAAACCGCTTATCTATTACACAATAGATTGTGCACGTGCGATTTGTCCAGATGAGGATATTTGTGTATCAACGGATGACGATGAAATCATCCAAGTGGTTGAGAACTATGGACTGAAGGTTCCTTTCAAACGTCCTGAGGAATTAGCTACCGATACCGCTGGTACTTACGAAGTATTACTTCACGCTCTTGACTTTTATGAAAAGAAGGCCGTTCGCTATGATGTAGTAGTACTGTTACAGAATACATCTCCGTTTAGAAGCCCTCAGCAGGTTAAGGAAGCATTGGCACTTTATAGGGAAGATGTGGATATGGTAGTTTCTGTTAAGGAATGTGCTGCCAACCCCTATTACTGTGTATTTGAGGAGAACCAAGAGGGTTTCCTTCATATCTGTAAGGGTGATGGAGATATCTTCAGGAGACAAGACGCACCTAAGGTATATGAATATAATGGTGCTATTTACATCATGAATGCTGAAGTGTTAAAGAGCACTCACATGCATAAAATGCAGAAGAGAATAAAATACGTAATGGATGATTTGTCATCATTCGATCTTGATACGATGTGGGATTGGAAGATGGCAGAAATGATAAAAAAGGACAAAGAATTATGAAGAAACATATTATTAACCAAAATAATACAATGCTTGATGCGTTAACACGCATAAATACATTATATCCAGATCCATTGGTTCTATTTGTTGTAGATAGTGAAAATCGTATGGTGGGAACCCTAACAGATGGCGATTCTCGAAGGGCTTTGATTGCTGGTGCCTCTGTTCAAGATAAGGCAGAAAAGATTATGCATCGCAATTTCAATTATATGCGTGTAGAAGATATAAATGATGTTTTAGAGATACGGCGTCAGAAGGAGATGAATATGAAATTGGTGCCTATTCTAGATAAAGATCAACATATAGTAGATATTATCAACCTTCAAAAGTTTAATACACGCCTGCCAGTTGATGCAGTAATGATGGCTGGCGGAAAAGGAGAACGTCTTCGGCCATTGACGGAAAAGACTCCCAAGCCATTGTTACCCGTAGGAAACAAGGCTATTATTGACCATAATGTTGACAGATTAATTTCTTATGGGATTAACCATATTTCAGTAACCGTTAACTATTTGAAAGAACAGATAGAGGATCATTTTAAAGAACCGCATAATGGTGTCCGTGTGCAGACCGTACGCGAACCCAAGTACCTTGGAACAATAGGTAGTATAAAGTATGTCCCTGAATTCTATAATGAGGTGGTTCTTTTAATGAATAGTGATGTCTTTACAAATATTAATTATGAAGATTTTTTTCTTCACTTTCAACAGCATGATGCTGAGATGTCTGTAGCTGCTATTCCTTATAATGTGTCTATCCCATATGGAATATTAGATCTTGAAGGACGGAACATCCATGGCCTCCTGGAAAAGCCAAAATATACTTATTATGCTAACGCAGGAATCTATCTTATTAAGCGTAAGGCGTTGGATGAAATACCTGATGATACTTTCTATAATGCAACTGATTTGGTCGAGAAATTAATCTCAGAAGGAAAAAAAGTTATTAGATATCCACTTAACGGGACTTGGATTGATATAGGAAATCCGCAAGAATATCAAAAAGCAAACGACTTAGTGAAACATTTAAACTCATAATGATATGTATCAAGTTGCAATAATTGGAGCCGGACAGTTAGGAAGCCGGCATTTGCAGGGTCTGAAAACTGCTTCTTTACCTTTGTCTATAACTGTAATGGACAGTTGTGAAGAATCCTTGAGAGTAGCTAGAGAGAGGTATGAAACAGTTGCACAAATTGGAGAAAAGAAAATTCAGTTTGTCACGTCTCTTGACCAACTTCCTTTAAGTCTGGATTTAGTGATAGTTGCCACTGGTGCAAAGCCAAGGGCTTCCATAGTAAAACAAATGCTATCCCGTATTTCGGTTCGTTACATGATTTTAGAAAAAGTCTTGTTCACGCAGCTTTCGGATTATGACGAAATAGGTTCTTTGTTAAAAGAAAAAGGAGTTATTTGTTGGGTGAATTGCCCTCGTAGAATGTTTGGATCGTATAGTCTAATAAAGAATAGGATTAATTCTTCAATCCCCATAAAGATGGAATTCATTGGCAATGACTGGGGATTGTGTTGTAATACTATGCATTTTATAGATGTCTTTATGTTCTTAACACAAGAAGAAGACTTTACTATTAATACAGATGGCATCGAATCAAAAATATATGAGAGCAAGAGGCCTGGTTATATTGAAATGAATGGTTCTCTAATAATAACAACAAGGGGAGGGAATGAATTAATGCTTACTTCATCCTTGACTTATGAGAATAAAGGTAGAGTTGAGTTGAGTAATGGTCTTTCTTATTTTGCCCTCGATGAGGTTAAAGGGGTTCTGACAATTGATGGAAAGGATGTTAAGGTTGATACGCCATACCAAAGTCAAACAACAGGTTATCTGACCGATGGGATCTTGAAAACAGGGTATTGCCCTTTATCTCTTTATGACAAATCAGCAAAATACCACAAGGTTTTTGTTGCCACGATGTTAGAAAAATACAACGAAATCTCGGGAGATGAATCAAAACAGCTCCCGATCACATAAAACAAAGAATAATGGATAAAAGAATTTGGATAATTGGTGCCGGTGGCATAGCCATAGAGTACGCCAAAGTATTAAAAGCGCTTGGGAAAGAATTTATAGTCATCGGAAGAGGTGAAGATAGTGGAAGGAAATTTAAAGAAGCCACCGGTATAGAACCTATTTTGGGTGGTTTAGATAAATATCTTGAGAGTTCACCGGATATTCCTGAGTATGCTATTAATTGCGTCCGTGCTTTTGAACTTGGAGAAACTAATGTCAAATTGGCTCGTTATGGCGTAAAACGCATTCTTTCAGAAAAACCTGGTTTATTGCCAGGGGAGGAAGAAAAAGTCCAAGAGGCAATAAAAGAAAGTGGCGCAGAGATCTATATTGCATATAATAGAAGATTCTTTTCATCAGTCATTGCAGCGGAAAAAATTATTGCAGAAGACGGAGGCCTTCAATCTTTTTTATTCGAGTTTACGGAATGGGCACATGTAATTGAAGCAACGACAACTATTCCAGAAATAGAGAAGAGGAATTTATTTATTACCAATTCTACTCATGTTGTGGATTTGGCATTTTTTATTGGAGGTGATCCTATTGAAATGTCAGCTTATAATGCAGGGACAGTAGGTTGGCACACGCCGGCAATCTTTTCTGGCGCTGGAATCACAAATAAGGGAGCATTGTTTTCATATAACGCAAATTGGAATGCACCAGGAAGATGGGCTGTTGAATTTTTGACCGCAAAGCATCGCATCTACCTGAAGCCAATGGAACAACTCCAACTTCAAGACAAAGGAAGTGTAAAGGTTTATCCGGTTGAGATAGATGATCATTTGGATAAAGAATTCAAACCTGGATTTTATTTAGAAACAAAAGCTTTCTTAGAGAATCATACAGATGAACTTTGTTCAATACAACAGCAGCAAAAGCATCTCATTTTTTACAAACAAATACTAGGTTTCTAACAATTATGCTGAATTTAACCGGCTCAACTCTATGTATTGTGGCATCGCCATTTCAATGTCTCTGCATGTTCGAGGCGTTGCATCATTTTAATATCACCGACTACGATGTGCTGGTGGGGTATTGTGATGAGTTGAGTTTGGATAAAATAGATTCGCTATTTAAAAAAAAGGGAATTCCATATATAAAGTTAAAAACTGCACACGTAATAAAAGATTTATTATTTGTCGGTAGAAGAATTAAGAAAAGATATACTAATTTTATTATTGCAGATTTCGATAACAGAAATGGCTATTCGATTGCATGCTTGCTTGCAAAGCGATCGGCGACGGTCTGTTTTATTGATGATGGTGCGCAAGCATATCAGTTCTTTTCGGTTCCTCCAGTTCGTAAAACTTTTAAAAAGAAAGTTAAGGCAGTTTATACTATCTATGAGCTTTTGGGAAGTATTAAGCACATAATTAGACCTATATATTATACTGTTTATGATGTGAGTTCCGATGATTACCATATAATCCGCAACGATATGTTTTTAATGAGATCGGGTTTAAAGGGTATTATGAATGGAATATATATAATAGGAACAAATTCTTCGGTATTGGAGTTTAGAGACAAATCATACAAAGAATACTTAGCAGCATTACTAAAATATATTAGAAATAGTTTTGGGGAGACTCCTGTCTTCTATTGTCCCCATAGAAGAGATTTGAATAATGAGCAGGTTTTAGATTATTGCAGATTGAATAATATCTTTGTATTTGACACACAGATATCAGTTGAATATGATTTTGTGGAAAAAAGGATTAACCCCAAAGCGATAATAGGGTTTAACTCAAATGCGTTGTATACTTTACATATTCTTTTTCCTGAATCAATATGCCAAACAGTGAGATTCCATTTAGTTGATCAAGAACGAGACAAGAGAAACAGTGATCTTACAAATAAATTGCAGGAGAAAGGTATTTCTGTTGTCGAGCTTAAATGAGCATGTGTGAACAGGAATAACATTAGATTAAAGCTTTTAGTTAAGAGGAGTTTAATGGATATTTTGCAAAATAATATATATAAGAATCCTTGGGTTAATGGAGCAATATTCGCGACCCTATTTGTGCTGCAACAAATAATGGCATTTACTTACATGCCATTTAACTTGGTGACTCCATATTGGATATTTGTTATCCTGGTGTTCTTTGTGGTTGGATTGTCGTTAACTAATAAAGGAGGAGAAAAAAGAAACGCCTTGACATTTGCACTTATATGTGCAGCAATGTCTGTAATGACAATAGCAAATGGATCTTCTATAGGAGAGATTATAACCAAAGTTCTTTATATGTTAATTGGATACTGGGGTTATGTTTTTATTTGCGAGAGACGTATCAAATTAATTGTCTTTGATATCCTTTTAGTTGTTTTATATATAGCGTTCTATCAAGGATATTTTCAGTACGATGTTGTAACTCGTACAATGATGGATGAGGATCTCTTCGGACATGCTTCTTCCAATACGATTGCCATGATTTTGAACATAGTTACTTATTTCTATGTTATAATTAGCTGGGTTTACAAAGCAAGAAATAAAAAGAGACTTGTTTTATACTGCGGATTTAACCTCTTTCTCATAGTGCAACAAGGTAGTAGAGCAGGAATGCTTGTAGCGCTATTATTGTTGCTTATTGTTTTGTTTACAACATACGATGCAAAATCAAAATTAAGAAGCATCATGCTTTTTATCGGTGCGGCAGCTATTGTCGTTTATTTGGCCGTCAAAAATATGGGAATCATCGAAGAGTTCTTTGTCTTAAACGAAATTTCTGCGAATGCCTATGAGCAAGATGTAAGAAGTTTAGCATTGGTGTCTTTCTTCGCAAAAATGGATTTTACTCATTTTTTGACAGGCTATAAATTTCAATATGAGTTATTGAGTGGTATTGATAGATCTTTTAATGCATTTGTGGATTTCTGGAAGGTCTATGGTTTTATCCCATTTGTATATATGGTTGCCTTGATCGTCAAAAGAATTATAAAACACAAGGAATATGAAATTCCGTTAGTGCTTTTGCTACCATTCGTAGCCTATTCGTTGTTTGAATCATTATGGGGCGGTACTTTTTGGGACACTCTTTTATTTATGATACTTTTTTATTCACACAGAGATGAGAAAAATAATAAAACAACTGTTAGCGTTACCTAAACAGTTGCATAGAAAGATTCGAGAGAAAAGAACCTTGTCAATAGTTGCCGCTCATAAAGGTGAGATATTCATTGGTGGAAAAACATCTTTGACCGGTAACACGTATCTTGGTAAGAAGCCTAGTTTTAATGGCATGACCATAGTGGGGGGGGTAAAATTGTGATAGGCGATTATTTCCATTCCGGTACTGAATGTATGATTATTACCGAGAATCATAACTACGAAGGAGATGAAATCCCTTACGATAGCACTTACGTCAAAAAGACAATAATGATTGGTGATTGTGTATGGTTTGGAAATAGAGTAATTGTAGTAGGAAATGTGACTATCGGAGAAGGTGCAATTATTGCTGCTGGCTCCGTAGTAACCAAAGATGTTCCGCCATTAGCTATAGTTGGTGGTAATCCTGCCAAAGTAATTAAATACAGAGATTCAGAACATTATTATAGACTAAAATCGGAAGGCAAGTTCCATTGATCATTGAAATAGAATGTCTAAAACGTATTCCCTCATTATTCCACAGCGGAACTCCATAGAAACTCTGCCACGGCTGTTTAAAAGTGTGCCTGTGCGGGAGGATATTGAAATACTTCTAGTAGATAATTCTCCAGAGCCTATTACCAAGGGGCAGGTGGGGATAGAACGCGATTACCAACTGCTATGGTCGTCGCCTACTCGATTTGCCGGTGGCGCCCGTAACGAAGGTATGGATCATTCGCAGGGCAAGTGGCTCATCTTCTCTGATGCGGATGATTATTTTGCATCTGGTGCTTTCGATATCTTTGACCAGTATAAGGATTCTGACGCAGATGTTGTTTATTTCTGTGCAGATGGTGTTTACCCGGAGACAGGGGAGCGAAGCGAGCAGGCTGACCTCTATACACAACTGGTTCAGAACTATCTGAAAGATCCCGCCAAAGAATGGGGACTTAGGTTGTCGTTTCATGTACCCTGGGCCAAGATGGTGAGACGGTCTTTTGTAGAGGATCATCATATCCGGTACGACGAGGTTGTTGCCAACAACGATGACTACTTCTCTTTAGTGTCTGGCTATCATGCCAAGAAGATTGATGCGGTTAACAAAGTAGTGTATCTATATGTTGTGTCTCACGGCTCGCTGATGCGTCGCAGGAGTCTTGACGTGATGTGCACCCGTTTTGAGGTGATACTTCGCTGCAACCAGTTCAAGAAGCAGCATGGACTTGGTAAGTACCAAGGGTCTGTGATGTATTTCCTGGCAGAATCCAGGCACTATGGCGTGAAAGCCATCTGGGAATTTTTCACAATGCTGTTTAAGTACAAGCAGAATCCTTTCATCGGAATGAAGAATTGGCTTAGTACAGCCAAACGAATCCGAAACAAAGAGAAAAAAGATGCGAAGTTTATAGTAAAACAGTAGAATAGAACCAAAGCAACCAAATAGATATATATGATAAATCCAAAAACCGTCACCGTGGTGGGAGCCAACGGGACCATGGGTGCAAACGTGTCGGCCATTTTTGCATCCTTCGGGAATGCCAGGGTGTACATGGTTAGCCGAGACAAAGAAAAGTCGAAGAAAGCCGC
>JAEEGL010434653.1_pt1 | contig 23490 bp, 15 predicted proteins | sample 9134231 | NCBI WGS metagenome assembly JAEEGL01 (sample SAMN16246548, study PRJNA631951) | gut metagenome | biome: gut microbiome; feature: rumen; material: fiber-attached | host: Bos | place: Iran: Karaj | collected 2018-10
CCTACTCATAGCAAGGTACATACCGACTTCGCTGCATTCGCCGTTGAAGTTGGCGCGAAGGTCGTCTTTGATATCTTCCGGTACGTCTTTGGCAATACCGACAACGTGTTCGGCGGCCCAGTTCAGACCTTCTTCAAGAATTTCTACAAATTTTTCGCCGGGGACAAAACACCTCGGGCATTTTTCCGGACGGACGTCCGATTCTACGATTTCTCCGCAAACGGAGCATCTCCATTTTCTCATTGTTCATTTCCTCCTGAATTGATAGATTACGATTATAGTAACATGAGCCGAAAGGAAAGTCAATGGGGATAATCATTTTTAAGGAATGTTGCATATTGACATTTCAGCTCGCGCATTTTATAATAAATGTATTCTATATTTTCACCATTTCAGGAGGTTTTTATGGCTAACGATTTAGCGGTACCGGGCGGAGATAAACAGTCTTTTTTCGCAAAACTTTTTAAGAAGAAGGAAAAACCGTTTACCGGGGAAAAAATGAAAGTAGGTATTATCGGTTGCGGGTGGATCGCCGGTAGCCACGTTGTCGAATATAAAAAGATGAATGACGTAGAGATCGTTGCCGTAGCCGATTTAGTGGAAGGTAAGGCGGAAAAGTTCGCCAAAAAGTACGGACTTAAGTGCCGCACTTATCGCAGCCATAAAGAATTGATCGACAACGAAAAACTGGATATCGTCAGCGTTTGCACGTACAACAAGACGCACGCGGAGTGCACCGTTTACGCTCTGAACGCGGGCGTCAACGTTATGTGCGAAAAACCGATGTGCGTTACCACGGAAGAAGCCGTCGCTATGGCGAAAGCGGCTAAAGAATCGGGCAAAAAGCTCTCTATCGGTTTCCAACCCCGTATGGACCCCAACTTCCAAGAATTAAAGAAAGTCGTGCAGAGCGGAGAACTCGGTAAGGTCTATTACGTCCAGACGGGCGGCGGCCGTACCAACGGTATTCCGACGCCGTTCGGCACCTCTTTTATTTCCGAAGAAACGGCCGGTATCGGCGCGGTAGGCGATATCGGGTGCTATTCTCTCGACCTCGTTTTGAACGCGCTCGGCTATCCGAAGCCGCTTACCGTCAGCGGTTATCTTAACGACAGCTTCGGTAAAGACCCCAAGACTTATATCGGACATCCCGAGTATGCGGATAAGTTCGGCGTGGACGACTTTGCGGCGGGTTTCGTTCGTCTCGAAGGCGGTATCTGCCTCGACTTCCGTATCGCATGGGCCATGAACATCAACACCCCCGGCGACACGTTGTTCTTCGGTACGAAAAAGGCGCTCCGCGTTCCTTCGACGCCCTGCTGGAACGGCAGTATCCCCAAGGCGATGGAACTGTCGCACGTTAACCAAGTGACCGGACTTCTCACAAAAAAGAAGATCAAGCGTTATGCAAGCCCGAACGTCTTCTATCTGAAGATCCGCGGTTTTGTCGACGCCGTTCGCAACAATACCGACGTTTCCGCCCCGCCGGAACAGATCATATATAACCAGGCGATCATCGACGGTATCGTACGCAGCGCCAGACTCGGCAAAGAAGTGGAAGTTATTCTTCCCGAGATTTAAGGAGGCAATATGCAAGAATACGGTCTGCAACTGTACAGCGTCCGCGACGCGATGAAAAAAGACTTGCCCGGCACCATCAAAAAGGTGGCGGAGCTCGGCTATGCGGGCGTTGAATTCGCGGGGTTCTTTAATTATTCCGCCAAAGATATCAAGAAGATTTTGGACGATAACGGTCTTAAGGTGTTCGGTACGCATACAGGACTGGGTGAATTGACCGACGACAAGATCGGCGCGACCATCGAATATATGAAGGAGATCGGCAATAAGAACGTCGTTATCCCCGGCGCTCCGATCGGCAATAAGGCGCAACAAAACGCGACGCTTGCTCGTATCAACGTTGTTCAACCGATTTTGGAGAAAGAAGGTCTTACGCTGTCTTTCCATAATCACTCGCATGAATTTGCCAAAAAGCTGTTTACGCCCGTGTTCTATCCTCGTTTGACGGGAGAAACATCCTGCTGTCTCGAGGTGGATACCTTCTGGGCGTTCAACGCCGGCATCGACCCTGTCGAGCATATCGAAAAGTATGCCGCTCGCATCCATCTGATCCACCTGAAAGACGGTTTTAAGAAAAAGCGTTTCAAGCCGGCGCAGGGTATGAGCCTCGGCTCGGGCGAAGCCCCCGTTGAAGCGGTGGTCAACAAGGCGATCGAGCTTGGATTCGGTATCGTCGTGGAGAGCGAAACGCAAAAGCCGGACGGCATTTCCGAAGTCAAACGCTGTATCGACTATCTCAAGTCGCTCAATAAGTAAAAAACGCATTTAAAAAGCGCCTTTCCGATAGGAAAGGCTTTTTTTTAGATAAGCGTTAAGCAGCCGCATACAATTTTTTGTTTACGGCTCTCTTTGTTTTCGTATCGCACGTCGGAATTGCGGATTTATTACTTCATTGACAGAATAAGTTATGCGTGATATGATTATAAAAAACGGAGGTGCGATATGCCGAGAGGTTTTTTCGGCCGTCGGGACGGTGTTAGAAACGGCGCGAGCGAATTGGAAGGGTGCTTAGGCATCAAGATCGGGAACGCCGGTTGTTCTTTGGGATGCGTCGTTCTTTTCGGGATCGTCGCGATCGTGGCGACGGTCGTCGTATTATTATTGAAGTTTAAATTCCATCTTTTTTAAGAATAATCTTTTTGAGGCGAAAAAAGTGACGACGGAAGAGCGTTTAGAGTCCAACGTGAGATATTATTGTCGTAAGTTCCCCGCGCGGTTTGACCGGGCGAAGGGTTGTTATTTATTTGCGGGGGATAAAAGTTATCTCGATTTCTTTTCCGGAGCGGGCGCGCTCAATTACGGTCACAATAACGAATCGATCAAACAAAAATTGATCGAATATATCCAAAACGACGGTATCATCCAGTCGCTCGATTTGGACACCGTCGCAACGGAAAAATTTTTGCGTTCTTTTTCCGACGTTATTCTCAAACCGCGCGAGCTTGATTATAAAATAATGTTCTGCGGACCGACGGGGACTAACGCCGTTGAGGCGGCGCTTAAGCTCGCAAAAAAGGTTGCCGGACGAAACGGCGTCGTCGCTTTTTCCGGTTCTTTCCATGGTATGACCGCCGGGAGCATGGCTGTAAGCTGGTCTCGTTACAAGCAGCTTCAAGGGGCTGATTTCGACGTGACTTTCGCACCGTATCCGTTTAGTCCGGACGACGCATCCGATTCTTTAGGGTATCTGAAAAACGCTTTTTCGGATGACAAATCAGGCAAACAACGTCCTGCGGCTGTCATTTTGGAAACGGTACAGGCGGAGGGCGGCGTGATAGTCTCGGACAGCAAGTGGCTCTTTGACTTAGCTTCGCTTTGCAAAGAATACGGCGTCCTTCTTATTGTCGACGACGTACAAGTCGGATGCGGTCGGACGGGCAACTTTTTTTCGTTCGAGCGGGCGGGGATCGTCCCCGATATAGTGGCTTTGGCTAAGTCGATCGGCGGATACGGCCTGCCGCTGTCTCTTCTTTTATTCAAGCCCGGTTGCGACCTTTGGAGACCGGGTGAACATAACGGCACTTTCCGTGCGACTCAACTTTCCGTAGTCGCCGCGACGGCGGCTCTTGAATATTATAAAAACGACGATCTTATGAAAAAAGTGCGAGAAGATTGCCTTTTTATCGAACGTTTTTTCGACGAAGAGATCGCGCCTGTCGATCCGAGGATATCCCGTCGCGGGATCGGTCTCATTCACGGACTTGATTTTTCCGCGGTAGGCGAAGGCGTTGCCGAAATGGTAAGAGCGGAATGCTTTTTACGCGGGCTTGTGATCGAAACGTCCGGAAGAAGATCGAGCGTTCTTAAATTATTACCGCCTCTCGTCATCGAAAAAGAGGAATTAAGACGCGGACTTACGATCATTCGCGACTCGATTAAACAGGTACTTATCGGGTAGTTTCCCGTATAATTTTGCTATTGCAAAAATATTGATTTTATATTAGAATATACGTACAAAACCAAAGGAGAAAAGGGATGGAAAGAACACGTTGGTATAAGGACGCGGTGATCTATCAGATATATCCGCGTAGTTTTTGCGACAGTAACGGCGACGGTATCGGCGATATCCGCGGTATCATCAGCAAACTCGATTATTTAAAAGAGCTGGGCGTGACCTGCGTATGGCTCTCGCCTTGCTATAAGTCACCCAACGACGATAACGGTTACGATATCAGCAACTACCGCGATATCATGGACGAATTCGGAACGCTCGAGGACTGGCAGGAAATGGTGGACGGAATGCACGCGCGCGGCATCAAGCTCGTGATGGATCTTGTCGTTAACCATACCAGTGACGAACACGAATGGTTCAAGCAATCCCGCTCTTCGAAGGATAACCCATATCGCGATTATTATTTCTGGCGGAAAGGTCGCGGCAAGGACGGCAAGAAACCCCCGAATAACTGGTCTTCCCGTTTTTCCGGATCGGCGTGGGAGTACGACGAGACGACGGGTGAGTTTTATTTGCATTTATTCAGTAAAAAACAGCCCGACCTCAACTGGGATAACCCCAAGGTCAGACAGGAAGTAGCCGACATTTGCAATTATTGGTTCGAGAAGGGCGTCGACGGCTTCCGTTGCGACGTTATTATTTATATTTCCAAAGAAGCGGGATTACCGAACGGAAAGTTCAATCCCATGCTTTGCGGCGACGAACATTTTGTGATCGGTCCGCATTATCATGAATACATTCACGAATTGTACGAAAAGAGTTGGTCCAAGTACGACTGCATGACGGTCGGCGAAGGACAGGGGATCAAGCGTAAGGATGCCGAATCGATGGTCGCGGAAGACAGAGAAGAATTGGATTGTATCTTCACGTTCGAGCATCAGGAGTGCGATGCTGTGTTGACTGCCGTGCCGCGTCCGTTCAAGCTGACGAGATTGAAGAGGATCCTGAATAACTGGCAGCATCTGCCCGACAACTGTTGGAACAGTCTTTTCTTGGAAAATCACGACTATTCCCGTTCCCTGCCGCGTTTCGGCAAAGTCGAATATCGTAAACAGGTGGCAAAGATGCTGGCTATCGTTATGCAATGCCAAAAAGGTACGCCGTACGTATATCAGGGCGAAGAGATCGGTATGTCCAATATCGAAGGGCTGGACAGAAAGGACTATAAAGATATCGTTTCCATCAATATCTACGACCTTGCCAAAAAGATATTCCCGCCTCTTGTTCCCGTCGTTCGTTGGGCGCTCAGAAAGCGCGCCCGCGATAACGCGCGTACGCCTATGCAGTGGTCTGCCGCCGAGAACGCCGGTTTTACTACCGGCACGCCGTGGATGATGGTCAACCCCAACTACACCGAAGTCAACGTCGAGCAGCAACAGGGCGATCCCGATTCTATTTTGAACTTCTATAAAAAGATGATCGCTTACAGAAAGGGTAACGAAGTGATCCGTTACGGCACCTTCGAAGAATACTATCCGAAGAGTGAAAAGATATTCTGCTACGAAAGAAATTATAACGGAAAGCGCCTCTTTATCGTGGCCAGTTTTTCCGACAAAAACGTCTCTTTCAAAGTGCCGAAAGGATATGCGTTCAAGAGCAGTAAGCTCGTCCTGAATAACTATGACGATGCGCCGGTCGCTCTGTCTTCGTACGTTTTGCGTCCCTACGAAGCCGTCGTATACGAAGTGGAATAAGTAGATTTTTAAACATAAAAAGGTATAAAAAAAGACTTGTCGGAACGGACAAGTCTTTTTTATTCGGATCGGTAATAATTATTTTTCTTCCACCTTACCGGAAGAGATCAGATCGACCAGTTTTTCGCCGTCGATCTTGCCGATGAGTTTTCCGCCGGCTTTCTTTTCGGCGTTATTCTTATCGTTATCGTTTTGCAAGATGTGATAGTACGGGAGCGCGCCGTCGCCGACGTCGGAGTTGAGATAGAAGACGGCTTTTGCGGCGGTAGTATCGTTCGCTTCGTAGTAGTACAGGTCGCTCACCTCGTAGGTGGTGTAGGACGAATTGTAATTGAAGTAGTAGAACACGGCTACGTTTTCGATGGCGATCTTATATTCGCCGTTTACTTTGTTGAACAACTTGATGTAGTTGAGCGCCGTATAAGTCTTGCTGTCGATGGAAGGAGAAGTGGTGAAATAAGCGTATACCTCGTTCTCGTTTTCGTATACGTCTACGATCGCGGTCGCGCCGTTTACGGTATAAGAAGCAAAAGCTCCGTTTTCATCGGTGGGATCGGGATTGGCCATACGCTTGGCGACGCCGTTGGAGAACGTGTCGTAGATGTCAAACTTTTTGTCGTGGTAGGCTAAGATCAAATTGCCGTTTCCGAGGCAATAAAAGTTATCGTACGTGGTCGTTTCGGTTTCGGAAGTCATACGAAATTCGGAACTGCTGTCATAAACGGGGTTGGCCTTGGGGAAAGAACAGAGATAGTATCCGTTTTCGAGGTTGTTGGTGCTATTGTCATCTTTGGTGTAGAACAGCCAGACAGAACTTTCGGTTTCACGGATGGCCTTAATGGTCGTCGTGAAGAGGAGACCGTTTCTGTTGTAGATCTCGGAAGACAACAAGAGAGAGGTCTTTCCGGTCCGGAAGTCGAACAACTTAACGAGATAGTCGGATGACGCATCCGTTTTGCGATCGTGATTATAAGTGGTATAGACGACGTAGTTTTCCGAGAAGTTATAGGCGATGACGTGATTGCTTTCGATGGTAACGTCGGTCATATCGTCGAGTTTGATGGCCATCAAACGGTTGTTGCTTTCTTCGTCTTTGGAAGTATAAACGAGATAGTTGCCGGAAACGCGGAAGACGGTGGAGTTATCGGAAAACTCTTTTAAAGTCTCCGTCCCGGTACCGTCGATCTTCGTGCGCATCAAAACGCCTTCGTTCGTCTTATATTCGCGCTTGCCGTTTTTATCAACGCTGGTGGTATGATAGTAGATATAACCGTTTGCGATATAGATGCCACCGTTGGTCGTGTCTCCGCCGTAGACGTTTTTCGGAACGACGACCCGGAAAGAGTCGTAATCGAGCGCAAGACCGTCCTGGCCTTTTTTGATCTCTACGCGGCAGATAGCGCCGGTTTTGACGTCGCCGAAAGTGTTAAGCGCGGCTTCGCCGGCATAACCGTTGATAAAATACAAATAATTCCCGTACTGTACCGCTACGCCGCCGTTGGAAGTGACCTTGGGAAACGTCGCGTCCGTTTGGACGGCGTCCCATTTGGTATTCTCCGTGCATGCCGCAAAAAGGCAACATACCATCAGGACTAATGCGAGGATAAGTACGATCTTGTTACTTTTTTTCATAAGCCTCTCCGATTATAATAGGATAAACAGTAGTATTATAAACTATTCTCGTCCGAAAATCAATCTATTTTTAAAATTTAATGATATACGCGAAAATCAGTACAGTCCGTCGACGGAGACTTCGCCGCATTCGATCAATTCTTGTCCGCCGTCTTTGTAGCGGATGAGCAGACGGCACCTGTCGTCCAGACCGAGAACGACGGCTTCCTTTTTTTGCCCGTCTCGAAGGAGAGACACCGCTTTTCCGCATATGATCGAGCGCATGACGTAGCGATCGTAGCAGTCTTCGCCGAGGAGGCGCAAATATCGTTCGATAAGATCCGCCGTCAATTCTTCGAGGCAATCCTTTTTCGCGGTGAAAACCGTGCCCGCTTTGCTTTCGAGTTCTTCCGGAAAGCCGTCTTTCGGAGGAAAGAGATTGACGCCGATACCGACGACGGCATAGGATAACTTGCCGCTATCGTCGAAAGCGCCTTCGGCCAGGATCCCGCAGACTTTTTTGTCGGCGACGAGGACGTCGTTGACCCACTTGACGGAGGCTTCTCTTCCGCTGAAAAGTTCTACGGTCTCGCAAACGGCCACGGCCGCCGTGGTGGTCAAAAGGTATATGTCCTCCGGCGCGAGATCGGGACGAAGCAAAAAGCTGATATAGAGTCCGCAATCTTCCGGCGAAAAAAATCCTCTCCCCATTCTTCCTCTTCCGGCAGTCTGCGTCCCGGCGATGAAGACGCCTTCTTTTTCGCCGCGTTCGGCGTATTCCTTCGCGACGAGATTCGTGGAAGGTAAAGTCCTGAAATAATGTATTTGGGGTACCGTATCAGTAAGTAAAGAAGCCAGTTTGTCGCAGTTCATAACGTATCCATTTTGTAAAGTTCTTGCAAAACAAGCACGTCCGAGTCTACCGAGAAGCGCACTTTGAAACCGGACTTCTCGAAGGAATAGACCCTGGACGGATCGTTTTGATAAGAGGGACGCGGGTCTTGTTCGAGAATAGAAAAAATCACTTCCCGTTCCTTTTTATCGAGTTTTTCGGTAAGACCGTTCGGGTCGGTCACCGTCAGTTTCTTTTCTTTGACCGCCTCGGCAAAACCGTTTTTCGCGTCGGGATGACTGTCGCAAAAAGACAGGTAAGGTTTGATATCGAAGATGGGCGTGCCGTTCATAAGGTCGGCTCCGCGCACCAGAAGAACGCGGCCGTCCTTTTCGGTGTCTTTAACGCCGTCCAGTTGCACGCAGGACAGTCCGATCCGATTGGGTCTGTTGGGAGAACGCGTGGCGAAGACGCCGACACGCTTATTCCCGCCCAGTCGGGGAGGACGGACGGTAGGCGTCCAGGCGCCGACGTCGCCTTCCGAAAAGTACCATAAAAGCCATAAATGGCTGAATCCCTCGATCCCTTTCAACGCGGACGGATCGCGGTAAGGCTTTTCAAAAACGATTTCGGACAGATCGCCGCCGTCCAGACCGCTTTGACGGGGAATACCGAATTTTCCGGTGTACCCGTTCCTGATTTTTGCTATAATGCGCAGTTCGTTCATCAGATGACGTCGCGTTTATTGACCGAGTAATACAGCCCGAACGTTACCGCCGCGATATAGACCAGATCGACGACGAAAGAAATAAAGAAGTTTCCGTACGTGGGCACGCTTGCGCTCGCGTTAAAATAATTCATCAAAGACAGGTTGGGCACGAGCAGTCCGATCTGAACAGGCAGCAATCCGAGTATACCCGAAACGATGCCCAGTTGGATCAGTAAAGCGACGATGATCCCCGTCGTCTTTTTTCGGGAAAGGGTGCCGAGGAAATAGGCGACCATCATCATGATCGCGACTCGCGCCAGTTGCATGATGAAATCGCCGAACACGAAGGCGCCGACGGTCGACTTGATCACCGAGGTCGCATTGAATACGAGATAGACGCTTTCGTTCGTGGCGGATTTGAACGCGATCAGACCGTAAATATATCCGAGCAAAGAAAAGACACCCATGAAAGAGCCGCAGACGGTCAACGCCGCGAGCAGTTTTGCCGTGATCAATTGGTTTTTCGAGATCGGACGAGTCAGAAGCAACTTGATCGTGCCGTTGCGGTATTCGTCGGCGAGCAGCCCGGCGCCCAGGACGATAGCGTAGATGGCGATGACGGACGTAACGACGCCCATGTAGTCCTCGGCGAATCCGTCCGCCGTCGTTTCCGACGTCAGCGCGTTGAGCGAATAATTTACGCCCATTATCTTCGCGTCGTACAACTTGGTTTCTTTCATGAATTCAAGCGCTTTCAGTTGCGCCTTGACGGAAAAAACGGACGAATAATAACGATAGCCGAATTTTCCTTTGTAATCTTCTTGCAGACCGTCCAGTTGTTTCCGACAGGTCTGAATAACGATGTCTATGGTTTCGTCCGACAATGCGGCAGGTTCTTCTTCGTCCGTTCCCGCGATCGTCTCCTGATCGAGTACGCCGGAGGAGACGATGATTTGATTTAAATTGCCGATAAAGTTATAAACGATCGCGTAGATCAATAAAAAAACGGCCAAAACGACGGTCAGCACGATCATGGCTTTGGGTCGTACGATTTTTTTCAGTTCTCCCGTGTAAATTCTGCCTAACATTTTACTTTTCCTCCTTTTGCGCAAGATCGGGGAAGATTTCTTCCATGCCGCCGCGTCCGTGGGTGGAACGAATGAACACGTCTTCCAAAGAGTTCTTCTTGACGGTCAACTCGTTGACGGTGACGCCGGACAGGATCAGTTCTTTCATGATCTCTCCGGACGGAAGATCGGAGCTGAATTCCAGTTTTCCGTTAACGACTTTGGCCTTTATGTCGAATTTTTCGGAAAGCACGCCGACGGCGAGGGCGACGTTATCGGTAGAAAGGACCATAACGGGGCCGGCCGTCTTTCCGACTTCTTCCGCCGTCATATCGGACACCTTCTTCCCTTTGTCGATGATAATGAAGCGGTTGCACATCAGTTGCATTTCCGACAGTAGATGGCTGGATACGAGAATACCCATGCGATAGGTCGTGGCAAGGTGAGTAAGGATATCTCTTATTTCTTTGATCCCTTCGGGATCGAGACCGTTGGTCGGTTCGTCCAGGATGAGAAGAGAAGGCTTATTGAGGAGCGCCTGCGCAATACCGAGACGCTGTTTCATACCTAAAGAATACTTCCGGGTGATATCTTGTCTGCGGTCGTATAATCCGACCAATTTCAGAACTTTTTCGATGGTCGCGTCGCGTTCGGCTTTGCTCGCTTTGGTCGCGTTTTGCAGATCGAAAAGATATTTGAGATTGTTTTCTCCGGTCCAATCGAGATACATATCCGGATTTTCGATGATGGTGCCTACCGAAGATAGCGCCTGAACGCGTTCTTTGGCGATATCGTGTCCGTCGATGAAGATCTGTCCCGAAGTGGGAATGGCAAGGCCGGTGATCATCTTCAGCATGGTCGATTTTCCGGCGCCGTTGGGACCGACGAAGCCGACGATCTCGCCGCCGTTCACCGTAAAAGAGAAATCTTTTACCGCTTCGATGGGAGCGCCGCCGCGACGACCTTTATACGTCTTCGATACGTTGTTTACTTCCAAAATACTCATACGATTACCTCCTGTTTTCCACAGTAGGTCTATTATATCACAAAATGTCTCTAAAAAAAACCGTTTTCGGATCGAATCGTTTTTTAACGGTAAAAAAAGGCTTCGGACGGTCTTTTTTTTCGATTTGAGCATATATTGTGACTATGAAAAACGTCGGATTTTATAACGGAAGGTGGGAACCGCTTGAAAAACTGTTTGTGCCCGCGCTCGACAGAGCTTTTTATTTCGGCGACGGCATTTACGACGCCGCTTATACGAAAAATAAGATCATATTTGCCGAGCAAGAACACGTGACAAGATTTTTTCACGGTCTCGAAAGGATCGGAATACGCTTGCCGTATACCCAAAAAGAAGTGACGTCGTTTTTGCGGCTCGGGGTCGGACTGTGCGACGATGAAGACCTTTTCGTGTACTTCCAGGCTTCGTGCGGCACTTCCGTACGGTACCACGCGGAACGCGGAAAAACGGGGAATCTCCTTATTATGATCTATCCGAAAAGAATCGCGCCGCAAGGCAAAACGTTGCGACTTTGTACGACAACGGATACGAGATACGACCTGTGCGACATAAAGACGCTCAATCTGATGCCCAACGTTTTGGCAGCGCAAAAAGCCGAAGACGCCGGGTGCGACGAGGCCGTTTTCGTACGAGACGGGGAGGTCTCCGAGTGCGCGCACAGCAACGTGCATATTCTGTCCGGCGGCGTCCTTTTGTCGCCGCCTCCGTGCTTTTGTACGTTGGACGGGATCGGAAGGCGGCACCTTCTTTCCGCGTGTAAAGAACTGGCTGTTCCCGTGGTCGAAAGACGCTTTTCTCCCGAAGAAATGAAGAGAGCGGACGAGATAATCGTGACCAGCGCGGGATATCCGTGTCAGCGCGCCGTTGAGTGCGACAAAGCGCCGTGCGGACAAAAAGACGACGGACTTTTCCAAATGCTGTCAGACGTGGTTTATCGGGAACTCGAAGAAGAAACGAAGGGATAGAAGAGATCAAACGTCGTATTCGACGTTCAATAAACAAAGTCCTTGCGGCGGGAATGTTTTTCCTGCCAAATTGCGGTTTTGGGTCTCCAAAATCTTTTTTACGGAATCCGTACTTCGTTTTCCGAGACCGATATAGATCAACGTTCCGGCGATGATGCGCACCATGTTGTACAGGAATCCGTTGCCCGTTATATCAAAAGTGATGAACATACCTTTTTTTTCGACTTTCACATCGTATATCGTGCGTATGGTAGAGCGCACCTGACTGCCTTTATTGGCGAATCCGGCGAAGTCGTGCGTGCCGATAAGGTCTTTTGCGGCCTTCTCCACTTTGGAAAAATCGAAATAACTTTCCGCATAGGGTATGGGTGCGTAGGTATCGTTGAGCAGGGGGTGGTTTTCCCGCGAAAGATAGGTTTGATATCGGTAGGTCTTTTTCTTGGCCGAATACTGCGCGTGCAGGTCGGAAGATACCTCTTCGGCGCGCAGAATAGCGATGTCTTCGGGCAAAAGACTTTGAGAGGCGACGGGCATTTTTTCGAGCGGAAAATCCCCGTCGTAATCGAAGTGCGCTTTTTGACCGAGCGCGTGGACGCCTGCGTCCGTTCTGCCGCTGGCGATAAGGACGACTTTTTGTCGCAACATTTTTTCCAGGGCTTCTTCCAATACTTGCTGGACGGCAAGCGCGTTTTCTTGTCGCTGCCATCCGGCGTACCGGGTGCCCTTGTATTCGACGGTCAAGAGGATACGTTTCATAGCAGTCCGAAAAAGCCCGATCGGAAAAAGGCGATCACGGTCAGGAAGAGCGCAAGGAACAAAAAGGCGGTCAGATCTTTCCAACCGAAACGGAGTATCTTCATTTTCGTGCGCGCCTCCGTCGCGTTATAGCAACGGGCGTCGAGTGCGAACGCAAGCTCGTCCGCGCGACGAAAAGCGGAAACGAAAAGGGGGATAAGAACGGGTAAAAGCGCTTTCGCCCGAGCGAAAGGACCGCCCGTGTCGAACTTCGCGCCGCGCGCTTTCTGCGCCATGGTGATCTTATCCGTTTCTTCCATCAGCGTCGGAATAAAACGGAGCGCGATCGACATAATGATGGCGACGTCGTGCACGGGGAAGCGGAGGTACTTTAAGGGAGACATGACCTTCTCCAATCCGTCCGTCAATTCGGTCGGCGTGGAGGTCAGCGTGATGAGCGAAGTGGACAGAACCAGAAACATGAGTCTCAGGATGATCTGTCCGGAATAAAGCAGTCCGCCCGCGGTTATTTTTATTTTCCACCAGGACGCAAGGACCTTCCCTTCGTGATGGAAAAAAACGTTCAGGATAACGGAAAGAAGGATAATAAAGAAAACCGACTTTATCGTTTTTAGGACCTGCAATATCGGAATTTTGGATACCAAAATAACGAATATCAAAAACGCGTAACAAGCAAGGTACGCCCAGTACGAGTCGGCCACGAAGGCCGCCGCGATAAAGACGATCCCGGCGAAAAGTTTTGTACGGGGATCCAGCCTGTGTATAAAAGAACCGGTCGGGTAATATTGTCCGAAAGCTACGTTACGCATGACCGCCTCCGGAAAAATATTCTTTGACCGCGGCTACGAGTTGATCTTCGGTCAGGACGTCGTGAGACAGGCGTATGCCTTTGTTTTCCAACAATCGCACGATACGTACGGCGTGCGGCGGTTGCAGGTGAAGGGGCGCGAGATCTTCTTCGTAAAAGAGCTTCGCCGGCGTGGTATCGTAGAGCAGCTTTCCGTCGGACAGCACGATGACGCGATCGCAATATTCGGCGATCTCGTCCATGTTGTGACTGACGGTAATGACGGTGGATACGGTAGTCTTGCGGAGCGACGCGATAAGGTCGAGCATTTCTTTTTTGCCGAGAGGGTCGAGCCCGGCCGTCGGTTCGTCGAGGACGAGGATATCGGGAGAGTAGGCGAGGATGCCGGCGATGGCCACGCGTCTCTTCTGTCCGCCGCTCAGTTCGAGAGGAGAGCGGTCTTTGACGTCTTCCCAGTTCAGGCCGGTCAGTTCCGCCGCTCTTGCGGCCGCTTCTTCCGCCTCCGGTTTTTTCATGCCGAAATTAAGGGGCCCGAACATAATATCGTCTTTAACGGTGTCGGCAAAAAGTTGATACTCGGGGTATTGAAAGAGCATCCCGACGTGTTTACGCAGTTTCATGAGGTCGGGACGACGCTTGGATAAGTCGATATCGAATACTTTGACGGAACCGGATTTGAGTTTGATCAATCCGTTCAGGTGTTGCAAAAGGGTGCTTTTTCCGCTGCCCGTCATGCCGATCAGTCCGACGCTTTCGCCTTCGTTTACGGTAAAAGAAATATTATCGAGCGCTTTTTTTTCGTACGGGGTGCGGACGCCGTAGACGCAGGAGAGGTTTTTTATTTCAATCGACATATTTCCTCCGCCGCTTCTTCGTCGGTCAGCACCGGATTTACGCGGAATCCCAAAGCGTTCAGTTTATGCATAACGCCGCAGCAAACGGGAGCTTGCAGGCGGCAACGGGAAATAAGTTCCCGATCGGAAAAAATCTCTATCGGTTTGCCGGACGCGACGATCTTACCTTCGCTCATGACCACGACGCGGTCGGCGTCGGCGGCTTCGTCCATATAGTGCGTGATGAGGATGACCGTCATCCCTTCTTCTTTGTTGAGTCGTTTTACGACGGAAAGGACTTCTTCGCGACCGGCGGGGTCGAGCATGGCCGTGCTTTCGTCCAGGATGAGGATCTCCGGCTTCATGGCGAGGACGGCGGCGATGGCGACGCGCTGTTTTTGTCCGCCGCTCAGTTTGAACGGCGTGCCCTTACGGTACTTTTCCATATCGACGGATCTCAAAGCCCATTCCACTCTTTTTACGATCTCGGAGCGTTCGACGCCCAGGTTTTCCGGGCCGAATGCGACGTCGTCTTCAATGACGGACGCGACCATCTGATTGTCCGGGTTTTGGAAGACCATGCCCACTTTGCTGCGCACTTCGTAAATACGATCTTCGTCCGAAGTGGGGATGCCGGAGACGGTGATCGTACCTTCGTCGGGCATGAGAAGACCGTTGGTCAGTTTGGCCAAAGTGCTTTTTCCGCAGCCGTTATGCCCGAGGAGCACCAAAAATTCTCCCCGTTCCACGCTTAAGGATACGTTTTTAACGCCTATCGTTTCTTCTCCGTCCGTTTTGTAAGAATAAGAAACGTTGCATGTTTCCAAAATTTTCATCGGGGTCAATATAGCATTATTTTCTCCTTTTTGCAAACAAATTAAGGGCAAAACGAAAAAAAAGAACGCTTTTGTCGCTCCTTAAATTTTTCTTTAAAAAAAATGGGCGGAAACGGGTATTGACAACCGCGCGCTATAAATATATAATAAATAATACTAAATGCGGCGTGCGCTCGCGCGACCGGTTAGCGGAGAAGAGATTTTATGAGTACGAGACGATTAGCGAAACACTTTTTATCATGCGTTATTTTTGCGCTGATGTTCGCGATGTTACTTACGGGTTGTTCATCCAGTTCGGAAGACAAACTGATCAACATCGAAGAACCCGTTAAACAGCAGACGTACTACATCCGTCAAGGCTCTCTGAACGAAATCTACAAAGACCATACCACCAAAGAACAAGCGATCGACGAATTCGTTGAATCCATCAACTCTCTCCGCACCTATCTCGATGGCACTTCTTTCGTGGACACCGGTTATTATATGGGCGTTAATTACGCCATCGACCTTCTCGACGAAGAAAACCAGACCGCCGGCAACTTCGAGCTCCGCGTCAACGCCTATCTCTATACCTATCCGTACGAAGACGAGGATGGGAACCCGATCTATAAATATTACGAGAACGGTAACTACTACGACGAAAACAACGCCGAAGGCACGCGTACTCTCGTCAACGCGCTTGAGATCCATAACGAAGCCATCAAGAAGAGCGACATTTCCATAGAGTGGTATAACGGCGCCACCAACGAAGTCATGATCGGACTGTATTTCGACGGACTGAACAGTAACAGCGACGATCCCGGTAATATCCTTTACGTCGATATCCAGGGCGCCCGTCGCAGTTTCCCCGAGTTCGGCGACACCGTTTTGTATCAACAGATGATCCGCTTGCTCGTCCATCTGTCCGTCGAAGGCCTTCTTACATCTTTGGGAATAGGCGCCGACGCCGGTACCAACGACATCAGCAAGTACCTCAACATTATCGTCAACGAACATAAGCGTACCGTCAACGACGATATCATCGGTATCTTCTTCCCGGCGATGAACCTTACCAGTGTCAGCGATAAAGTCACGCCTTTGTTGTACAGATTGTTCGGTCCTTTCGGCAGAAAGTGGGACCCCTTGACCTATAAGTATCTCGGTTTCCGTTTTTCCGCCGTCGCAAATGCGACCATCAGCACCATCCTCGCCGATATGGACTCGAGGATATCGCCGGATAAAGAAAACGTCAATAACGTCTTAACAAACGCCATATTCGATTTCACGGGCGTTACTCGAAGTCAAAACAATACGCCGTTTACGTATACCTGTCACGTCACGTTCGACTACGGGTGGGTCTATCCGGAGTCGGGACTGGACGTCGAGAACAAAGACTGGTATAAAGAGTTCGATTACGGTAACTACGAATTCAAAGGCAAGTTGTACGTGCCGTCGTGGGACTCTCAGTTCGACGCTTTGATCAGGACGGATATGAACCCGGTCGACAATACGACCAACAACGTCTTTATCGAATTCCGCGACATAGCAAACGGAGAACTTGCGTTCGGTATTTATTATAAAAACGAGCGTTCTTACCTCGATATCACCGGTCTGGAATATCTGTACGGGTGGATCGACTTGGAATATCTCGGTTTCCCGCAGGTGTACGACGAGCATCTTGACCTCGCTCACGCTTTAAAACGATTCAATATTTTGATCAATAACGTCATCGTCAGTATCGTCGACGGCATTTTGGACCCGGCTACGAGCGATAAAAAGAACAAGGCTCTCGAATACATCATGGCCAAGACCTCCATCACGGAAAAAATAGAATTCACGACGGAAGACGAAAGAAGATATCGCGAACAGCTGCTCAACAGCAGGGCGGTGGAGGAGATCCGCGAGTCTATGCGCGGGCAATACGATGAAAACTATATCCGGGAGTACGTGGAAGAGTACGTTTATAACGCCGTTCTTCTGAAAAAACAGGAGAGCCTTTTCTCGGCCAATACCGAAACCTTGCTCGTCGATATCGAACTTATCAAACAGATGTTGGAAGAAACGGGCGCCGGTACCTTTACCACCAGACAACTTATTAATATCGTCGACTCCGTTTTGCCGTACACTCTCGACCAACTCGCCATTATGCTCGGTATTCCCAGCGCCGAATTGATGGTCGAAAAGACATACTTTACGCTGACGCTCGACGTCGATACCAATCTTATGACAATGATCATGTACACCAACCTCGGCGTAGAACCGGGCGAACCGTCGAACATGATGTGGAAATTGGAATTGACGCCCACTCACTTCGGTGAAGCGGTGCCCATCGCCGATATCGACTTCAGTCGGTTTAAACCGCTCGGAGAAATATATACTTATTCCGGTACGCTGGACGGCAACTTCGTGTTCAGCTCGCAAGAGACGGTCGATTTAAGCAAATTGCTTTCCGCCACCATCGGCGAAAGTTCCGGTCTTAATACGCCGTACGTTCTCGCCAGCAATACCGGACTTACTTTTGAACTGATTTACGATCAGTTCGTTACGGATAATTACGTCAACGACGACGGCATCAAAGTGCCGGAGGGCGACCCGACCGGCGTTTGGAAGCGAGAAGGCAGGAGCGCGTTCGACCTGACGCTGCGGATCATGGGCACGGATACCGTCATTATCCGTTTGAGTTCGGACGACGTCAGTTTCAATAACGAAATGTATAAGAAGTTGAACAGCGCCGACCCGAAAGAAAAAAGCGACGCCGAGCACGCGATGGGTTATATCTGGGTCAGTATCGAATGCGTCTATAAAAACGGACAGCAGGCTATCCCGAAGATGAAGATCCGCGAGGACGTCTTTATGGCGTCTATGACCGCTTATATGAACGGCGAGACCTCCATTTCCGATAACGTATCCTCTTTTGCGGATAACGATTTTAACCTTTCTCTTACCAGTATCATCTCCGCATTGTGTAAGGACGCGTACGTCGTTCCCGAACCGGAGCAAATGGAGATCACCTCCAGTAACGATACTTTGCAGAGTTTGTTCCGCGTTAAAGGCTTGATCGGCAACATCAAGGTCAACGCCGGTTTTACGTACCGCGTAAAAGGTCTGCAGGGGATCAAAAATAAGTATTACATGTATCAGGTCGGATCGTTTAAGGATATCACCGGAGTCAATCCTTATACGACCGCTTTGCACGATACCCTTCGCACGCATTTCTATCAGGATTATCGCGACGAGTACGAACCGCTCGACTACGACTTCTACGTTTATCCGGAAGACGTCTTGTTGGACGACGGAACGTTGATCCAAGAGGGCACTATCATGGTGTTCGAATTGGGAGCGAAAAAGACCATTACGAGAGAACCGATAGAAGTGGCGGCCAACTCTTTCTTTGAAAGAGAAGGCGCGGAAAATCAGGATATCGCCCAAGTTAAATTTTCGCTCCGTACGTTGTCCGGACTCGTAACGCAGGAGCAAAACAAATATTACTACAACACCTATTATAACGTGCGTCGCGAGGTGGCGGACGAGTTCGTGTCCCAAGGCGCGGACGAGACGATCTATATCTATTGGCAGGGACTCCGTGACGTCGTATTCTACGACGCGGGAGAGAGCTATTACTATTTTGATATGGAAAAGGCTCTTCAGTATGAAGAAGACGGAGAAGATCACTTAGCCGGCGATTACGTCTATATCTATAAGGCTGAATACCGCAGGCTGTTATTCGAATACGATCCCGATTCGGTCGAAGTCACCGCATACTGCAAGACGCAATATTCGCCCCGCACCAACGGCAGCTTCATGGGAGAGACGAGACGGTATTATCTGACTCTCACTTCCAGAGTGTCGGCCGAACTCGGCGCTTTGCACAGCGTTTATTACGATACCAATACGACTTGGCCGCCCCAGTACTACAGTACCGAGGATGAATACAACGTCGTTTCCATCTATGACGACGACGGGCGATTGGTCGATATGTATTACGATCCTATTGCGTTATTCGTGATGGAACCCGCCGAGCCCCTTATCGACTCTTATCAATTCAACGTCTGTACCGACCCGAGCCGTACTACCGGCATCGAGACCTGGACGCCGGAGAACGAAACGCCGCACGTCCGCAGTAAGTGGAATCAGAGCGAATGGACGACCTTCCCTTGCCGTTTCGTGATCGACTGGAATATGGTGACCTTGAGAGGTTATTTCGTCGTGACGGAAATAATCGTTGCCGAAGGTATGATGGGCGAGACCGTTTTCCCCTGTCGTATCGTCGTGACCAACAGAGAGATCGATACCACCGAATACGCCGTCGTATACGATAAGGACAACTACGTTTATCGTCCCGCCGACTCTTCCGTGGCGACCCCGGGCGAGGTCATTCCGGCTAATACCTTCTACGTTCTTTCCGGAGACAAGTACGTTCTTACCGCCGACTCGAAGTTCATGGAAGGCACCGTGTATTACGAATTGGAATACTACGAAGCCAACGTGCCCGTCGTGGACGAGATCGACATCGATCCGTACGAATATTTGCTCGCAAAATACGCGTATTTGTCCGACACCAATAATTTCAACCCCGCCGGATATGCGACGCAGGAGCGCTTCTATAACGACTATCATGCCGCGGAGGAACGGTTTATTTCCGACTACTTCGCGCAATATGTTTTCGATATCGTGTTCGCTTGGGAAAGGAGCGTGCTGTATCAGCTTTCGGTGCAGAACGAATATATCGCCAGAAAGTACAGCAACTCGTCTACCGACGACGACGGCAATACGACCGTTTCCCGCTTTGATTGGGCGTTCGATATTTATAAGTACGGCGATAACCAGGAAAAACTGGTCAAACCTGCCGGCGGCACCGTCTATATCCACACCCGTTTCCACGGACAATTGATCGCCCTTCGTCTGAACGTAGGCGTCCGGAAGTTCAGTCACGTCAAGTTCAACGTCTACGACACCGCCGGCAATCTGCTGACGGAGGATACCTTTGATCCGCGCGATTACGAAGGAACGAATATTCAGGGCAAGTATGTCGCCAATTATTACGATTCTACCAGCTATGTGATCGGTACGAAGCCGGCGTTCGTCTTCCTGGACGACAAAGGTATGGAGCACGAAATAAGATTCGATATGTCCTATATCTCCGGTCTCAGCAGCGGTAATAACTATCTCGTCAATCCTTCTTATGAATTGACGTGGAGCAATCCCGTTATCACCAACGTCGGCGCGGAAGGATCTTACTTCCTCGAATACGTCTATTCCGCTTTGTACGCGGCGGACAGCCCGACCGATGATACCGTGACAGTAACGACGGTCAAGACGAATTATGAAGATCTGCTTGAGAGTCTGAACGGCGTCGTGCCGAGAAAGTCGGTAAACGGTCGTTATTACGATCTCTATAACGATAGCGACGGAGACGGGTACGCCGACGTGCTCGTCACCGCCCGTTACGGCTCCGAGTGGGTGCAACTGACGACTTATACGGGAGAGCCCATTGCATATTCGTCCCTGACGCAGACGCTGAAAGAACAAAAAGTAGACGTCGTCGGAGAAACGGACAAGCAATATCTTTATTCCGATCGGGGCGGCTACGCCTACGTCCGTACAAGCGAAGAATACGAGGACTATTACGCTACCTTCCGTAAATTCGGCGTTTTGTCGATGGGTTCGGAAAACTTCTCGCTTATTCTGACGGATATGCCCGTATATTATTCGGATACGGGCAGTAATCTTGCCTTGACAGAAAAGCAAAAGCAACAGGAAGTCACGGCGAAAGGCGGCAGCAAAAAGTTATACGCCGATACCGACAGAGACGGCTACGCCGAGGTATTGGAAGCCGTTTTGTATCATGATACGTTATTCGAACCCGTAACGACGTATAAGGGAGAGCTCGTCCCCTATAAGAGTTTGTCCGACGACCAGAAGCGCAGAACAGTCGCCACCGTGAGCGGAAGCGGCAAGTTGTACGACAACGTCGACGGCCACGCGGAGATCAGAAAGGCGGTGGAATACGACGACAAGTACGAAAAGTACACCGTGTTCGCTTTCCGTAATTATGCGGATATCGTTTCTTCCTTCGTCTCCTATAACGACCTTACGACTGCGGAGAAAACGCGTGAAGTGGACGTCAACGGTTCTTCCGTCGCATTGTATACGGACGCCAACGGTTATGCCGAAACGCTTGCCGTAGAATACAAGAACGAGAGAGAAGCGTTCACGATCGACGGAGAACGCGTCTATTACGACAGATTGAACGCCGGTATGAAGGCGCAAAAGGTGACGGTAACGGGAGAAGCGGAACCGGTAGAACTGTACGTTCGCGATCCCGAAGGATATACGCTCGTTCTTAAGGTCGATCATTATTTGCCCAGATACGAGACGCTTGTTCGCTATTCGTTCGGAAAGAATTCTTCCATCGATCTGGAAGAAGAGATCATGATCTACACCGATATGTACGAGGGCGATCTGTTCCGTATGAATCCGGAAACGGGTAAAGTGGAGATCAGAAAAGCGACCGTGTATCGCTCCGACGATATGACGGACTACTATTTGCCCCTTGCTTTGAACGGCGTCGTCGTTTTGTACAGTACCACTTACTTTACGATGGACGAACTCGGTAAGACGGTCGTGGTGAACGGCGAAGAAGATCAACAGCCGTATATCGTCGAGATCGTCGGCGGCAGAGCGGCCATCCGTCTCGGCTATTGGTATACGGATAACGAGTGGGAAGAATTTTCGGTGAGAGGAACGACGTTTGATTCTTTGGATAGATTGTCCGACCAGATGAGAAGTCAAAAAGTGAACGTCAGGTTAAAAGACTATACGGTAGATATGTTCCGCGTTAACAACGGCTTGACGGATACCGTTCTTGTAAAGATCGGCGGAACGACGAAAGATTATACCGACCTCAGCGAAGGAGAAAAAGGTATCGACCTCTTCGCTTCCGATCGAGATGGAAAGCTTTATGTCGCGGCGGGAAGTTATTTCACCGACGAGTGGATGAATTTTACCGTCGGCGGCGCGCAACAAACGTACGCTTCGTTGTCCGACGAATTGAGGAACAAGACGGTCAAAACGATCTCTTCCGTGCCCGGAAGCAGCGCCTACGACTTCAAGATCGGTCTGAATTATTTCGTATTGTCCGGACAAAGCAATTTGTTCCGCGAAGGCGACGGCGGTGTGGCTCAAGTCCGTCGTCCGCAAGTGCTTACCGAGATCCGTAGGGCCAAGACGGCCGGAACGGAGAGGATCGACCTGTTACTGAACGGTAGCGCCGTCCAATATTCCTCGTTGACCGCCAAAGAAAAGCGTTCGGGAGTATTCGGCGAGAGCATCACGCATAACGCGCAACTCCGCGTCGGCGGTTTTTATACCGACGAGTGGGATATCTTTACCGTCGGCGGTACGGCTTTTGCGCATATGGGATCTTTCTCGGCGGATATGATTTCTACCCGCGCCTATATTCGCCCCGACGAAACGGAAGGCAAACTCTATAAGAGCAATCCGCAAGGCTACGTCCTGATGCGCGATAAGGCGATCGACGATCCGAACGTTCCCGGTCTCAATAAACTGACCGACTATCTGAAAGAAGAAAGACTTTGGGTCGAATACGGCGTCGGTTATGCGTCTTTGTTCAAAAAGGACGCTACCGGAGCGCTTTCCGTTCGTTCGGATAAGAAGACGCCTATCAACAGACCTTTCTACGTATATTACACCGATTCCGGCAATACGAGAAAAGCGGTATACATCGGTAACGAGTATATGTACGAATACGAAATATACTCCGACGTCGGCAGTTTCGTACCGTACGATATCCTTACCGACGAACAAAAGAACGATTATATCGTAAATCAGGCCGGTACGATGTTCCCCACCTATCTGCCTTTCGACTGTCTGAAAGAAGGAACGACCGCAACCGGCGAAAGAGTTTATTATTACGATCCCGACGCCGTTCACAGCACGGCGAGCGCTTATGCGTATAAGAGAGTGGATATTTCTTTGAACTCCGAAAATTCTTACGAGACGTCGATAGCAACCGTTAACTTCTACGCCTTGTTCCGTTTGTATTCTTCCATCGATCGTACCGTCGTGCCGCTCAGCGTCGTTGACGGAGAGATCATCGAAAACGAGTATCCGGGCGCCGCGTCCAAGACCGAATTCCCGTCGGTCACGGTCTCCGTCCTCGTTGAGTGTCCAAAACAGGATCCGCTCGTACTTTCGGAAGAGATCGTCGACCAACTCGATAACTTCGCCGTTTTTTATGCTTCCGACGTTTCGGTAGGGTCGGAAGACCTGCTTTATTATCAACGCGGGTATTACAGCGTCGACCCGTTACTCGACTCTACGGCC
>JAEEGL010694961.1_pt1 | contig 23490 bp, 18 predicted proteins | sample 9134231 | NCBI WGS metagenome assembly JAEEGL01 (sample SAMN16246548, study PRJNA631951) | gut metagenome | biome: gut microbiome; feature: rumen; material: fiber-attached | host: Bos | place: Iran: Karaj | collected 2018-10
AGTATGCGAAAGTATTTTATCTGATTCATACATAGTATCTTGCCATATACCAATATCATTCATATTCTTATAGTCAAATGAAAATGTTTTAATATCATCTAAATATACTAAACTAAAATTACTATTAAATTTTTTTTGTAATATTCCTTTACTGTTCATAAAAGTAATATCAAACGTTTTAATTTCATTAGTCACATCAAATAGGCTTATATTAATTTTTATGTCATCATAATAATATTCCTTTTGTAAATCTATAATAAGCTCGCCACCATTTTTTATATATGACATATTTTCTATAATAATATTATTATTTATATGAGTGGAAAAATTTTCGTTGCACCCATTACAACTATATTTATAATTTATACTATTACCTTTCATATCAGTAATTGATATTTCAGGAATTCTCAAACTACCATAACCACCATTTATATTATTAATTTTTATATATCTAACATTATTAGGAATCACATATTGATACATAGTTTTGATCTCAACTATCCTATTTTTAATGTTTGAAGGGATATTTTTACTATAATCACTAAATAAAGTATAGTATGAATTATTAGAATCAATATAAGGATAATCTAAAGTATTATCACCTTCAATAAAAAACTTACCATCTATTTTTTCATAATAATATTTATACCATTTATCTTTTTCTACATAAATAGTATCAGATGGTATGACTTCATCAAACGTCCAATTACTATAATCTGTATATTCACCATAATACTCCTTCGCATATATAGGATTTATAAATAATAAAAATAAAATCAAAAACTTCTTCATATTATCCTTTCTATCACCTCCTATCTTTAACATACAACATTTATTTTAAATTTCCTTTTTTAAAAAACATTTTTTTAATTTTTTCACATATTCTTATAATGAGGTGAAGTATGTTTAAAAAAATAATTAAAATATTATTTAAAGATTTGTATCTTTTTACGGCTGCATATTCAAATAATACTTTCAAAGAGCCATTATCGAAAGATGAAGAAAATTATTATATTGAAAAAGCAAAGTTAGGAGATAAGTCTGCTCGTGATAAACTTATTGAACATAATTTAAGATTAGTAGCTCATATAGTAAAAAAATATGATCACCAAAAAGAAGATACAGACGATCTATTAAGTATTGGTACCATAGGGCTTATAAAAGGTGTAGATTCTTACTCATATAAAAAAGGTACTAGAATTACTACTTATTGCGCGAAATGTATCGAAAATGAAATACTTATGTATTTTAGAAGTAATAAAAAAAATAGTAAAAATATTAGTTTAAACGAGTCGGTAGGATTTGATAAAGACGGAAATGAAATAACACTCCTAGATTTGCTTAAAACACCAAATCCTGATTATGCCCTAGATATACATAATAAAGACAGTCTAGACCTATTAAAGGCATATTTCGATGTATTAACAAAAAGAGAAAAAGAAATATTAATTAAAAGATATGGACTAGATAATAAAGATGAGATAACACAAAAACAAATCGCGAAAGAATTAAATATATCAAGGAGTTATGTTTCTAGAATTGAAAAAAGAGCATTAACTAAATTATTAAAAGAATTTATAAAAAATAAAAAAAACTAAAAAGTAATCTTTTTAGTTTCCCATATAATCTTTAAAAAATATAAACTTCTTTTTTTTAGATACTTTCCTAATACATAATTCACCTTCTAAATTATTAAGTGCACTTTTAATAGAATTTAGATGCGGTATATTTTTTTTCATAATATCACCATTTATATGATGTGATATTTTTTTTAGTTTAATACATTATAATAATGAAGTATCATCTTTAAAATTAGTAATAATTTCTATATTATCTATAATTTCATCTATAAGTTTATCATAATCAAATCTTTTTTCGATTTCCAAGCATCTTTCTTTCTTTGGTTTTATGACTGGATGCTTTGGTAAAAATATTGTACAACAATCTTCATATGGTAATATTGAAGTCTCATATGTACCTATTTCTTTTGCAATGTCAATAATTTCTAATTTATCCATACAAGCAACTGGTCTTATTACTGGATAATTTGCCACACTTTCTATAACACCAATACTATCTAATGTTTGACTAGCTACTTGGCCAATTGATTCACCATTTAATATTGCTTTATAATTATATTTTTCACATACTCTAGACGCTATTCGATACATCATTCTTCTCATAATAGTTATCATATATGTATCAGCGCCATTTTTATAGATTGCTTCTTGTAGTTTTGTAAAAGGTATAACAAGAAGTCTAATATTACCAGAATATTCATTTACTAACTTAGCTAATGTTTTTACTTTTTCTTTAGCCATCAAAGAAGTATGAGGAGGAGCTTCAAAATACATACAATCAATATCAATACCTCTTTTTAAAGCTAAGTATCCTGCGACTGGAGAATCTATTCCACCAGATAACATAAGTAAGCTTTTTTCTTGTGTTCCAACTGGATATCCACCAATACCAGGTATTATATCAGTATATATATATGTACCCTCTACTCTTATTTCTATATGCAAAGTAGTATCTGGATTATGAACATCAACTTTCAAATCAGTATTTTTTAAAATATGTCCACCTACTAAATTATTAAAATCCATCGAACTTATTTCGAATCTTTTATCCGCTCTTTTAGTATCTATTTTAAAAGTACCTTTTTTATCTTTCATTACCTCTAAAGATTTAGATAGTATCTCATCTACATTATTTTCTATTTTATAAGCCCTCACAATGCCATGAATACCAAATACTCTTTTTAATTTTGAAATAGATGAAGATATATCATCACTTTCAATATACATCCTAACATTATTTTTAATAATCTTAACATGATCATCTTTTAAAATGTTTTTGATATTCTTAGAAAGTTTTTCTATAAAAACATCTCTATTTTCTCCTTTAGTTGTAAGTTCACCGTATTTAATTAATATAAGTTCCATAAAATCACCAACATAAAGATTATATACTAAAAGATAAAAAAAAGAAAGTTTAACTTTCTTTTAAGAATTTATATACCTCAATATAATTAGATACTTCAACAAATTTTATTTTACTTATAACTTCTTTAGGAAGTTCAGATATATCACTATGATTATCCCTAGGAATAATTATAGTATCAACACCACATCTTAATGCGGCTAAACTTTTTTCTTTTAAGCCACCTATTTTTAATATATCACCGTGTAAGCTTATTTCTCCTGTCATAGCAATATTGTTTTTAACTTTTAAACCAGTAAGTGAACTTATAATAGATGTAGTTAAAGTAATACCTGCAGAAGGACCTTCCTTTGGTATAGCACCTTCTAAAGCATGTATATGAATATCATTTTCATCTAACTTATCTTCTGATATTTTAAACTCTTTATAATTAGATTTTATATATGAAAGTGCGATAGTGGCAGATTCTTTCATAATATCACCTAAAGAACCAGTAAGTATTAGTTTTCCACTACCCTTATAATAATTACTTTCAATAGGAATAATATCTCCACCATATTCAGTATAACCAAGTCCATTTACTACACCAATTTTTGAATCTATAATAGTTGATTGGTATTTATGATTACCCAAATATTTTTCTAGATTTTCAGCTTTAATTATAGGTGATTTAGTAATTTCTTTAGTTACTAATCTTGTTACTATTTTTCTTATAATATCATTAATCTTTCTTTCAAGTTCACGAATACCTGCTTCTTTTGTGTAATACCTTATAATATCTAAAATAGCGTCATCTTTTATAAACACTTTATCGATACCCATTTCTTTACATGCTTTAGGTATAAGATGTGTTTTAGCTATATCTAATTTTTCATATTCTGTATAGCCATCCAATCTGATTATTTCTAATCTATCTTTTAATGGTGTAGGAATATTTGATATGTCATTAGCAGTTAATATAAACATGACATTAGACAAATCATATTCCTCTTCAATATAATTATCTTGGAAATATTTATTTTGTTCAGGATCTAAAATAGATAATAATGCAGCATAAGGATCTCCATTAACACCCTTACTCATTTTATCAATTTCATCAATTAAAAATAGTGGATTTGAACTACCTGCTTTTATAATTCCATTTATGATTTTACCAGGGCGTGCACCTATATACGTTTTTCTATGGCCTAAAATTTCTGCTTCATCATCTAGTCCACCTACACTTATTTTAGTAAATCTTCTTTGAATTGCAGATGCAATAGAATAAGCAAGTGAAGTTTTACCTACACCAGGTGGTCCTACTAAACATATAATAGGTCCTTTTAAAAGATTAGTATTTTTCTTTATAGCCAAATATTCTATTACGCGTTTTTTTACATTTTTAAGTCCATTATGTGTTTCATCTAATAGTTCCATAACATTAGATAAATCTTCATTTTCTTTTGTATAATAATTCCAAGGTAATGATAATAAAGTATCAAGATATGTTTTTTCTATATTAAGTTCAGGTGACATAATAGGTAGAGTTTCATATCTATTTATTAATTTAGCAATTCTATTTCTAAGTGCAGAAGATATATTTAATTTATCTAATTTTTCAGTAAGCAAGTTTATCTCTTCTTCTTTAGTAGATACTTCTCCTAATTCTTCTTTTATAAGACGAAGTTTTTCTTTTAAAATAATCTCTTTTTGACTTTTTTCTAACTCTTTACTTACTTTTAAATCTAAATCTTTTTCTATTGTATATACTTCTTCTTCCCTATAAATATCTAAAAGCAACATTCTAGCTCTTTCAGAAGGCATACTTTCTTTTAAATATTCATTAAGTCTATCTAGTGTAAGTGGTATAAATTTAACTAGAGTATCTGTTAATACATCTAGTGAAGTTATACTACTTGCTTTAGCTAAAATACTATTACCTACATTAGGAACATTATTAGTATAAAATTCTAATTCTTTCATTATCTTTTTTATGATTGCCTTTTCTTCAAAAGGTTCAATCACTTCTGCTTTAAAATTAGAAGTTAAAGCTTCTAGAGTATTTGTAGATTTTAGACTAATATAATTTGTTATTTGTACTCTTTTATATCCTTTTACGCATACTCTTATATTACCGTTTGGTAAGATAATTTTATTTGTGATTATAGATTCAACACCTACATTTGGTAGGTTATTTTTAGTATTGATATCATATGGATCAGTACTTGATACTATAAGTATTTTACCGTCATGGAACATATATGCCATATCTAATATTTTTTTACTAGTATCATCTTCAAATTCAAGTTTAAGTTCGTTTGAAGGGAGCAATATTAAACCACGAAGAATTATAACAGGTAGATTTTGTTTCATAGTATGCCTCCCTTGCGAATTTCTTTTATTATAATTCGGGAAATATTAAATGTCTAGTAAAAATGAAAAAAAACTTATTTTTTTTAAATAAGTTTTAAATCACTTTCATTTTCCAAATCAATTCTTATATTATTGACACCAATATCAAAATAATTATTAGTATCATTTTTATATTCAGAATAATAAATAATCATTTTACCATTCTTTATTTTGATAGGATATAATGATGATTTTCTATCTTTTAAGTAATAACTACCATCTAGATTATGATATTTTAATATGTTATATTTTGATATCATAGCTTCAATAGGACCAAATGTAATAACTTCTAGATTAGGATGTTTATTATATCTTTTATGATATGTATCAATAAGTAATTTTACTTGTTCATAAGTCATCTCATGTGATAAGGTTATTCTATCTACACCTAAGGAATGTAGGAATGCTACAGTATATGAATTTACTACATTCATATAAGGACCTGTAATAGTATTTTTATAGACATTCAAACCACCAAGTTCAGATACCTCTACTTTATTTAGCCTATCATATTTACTATTAACTCTTGGTAATATATAAATAGAATCTATCTTATTATATAGGTTAATATCATCAACATATATATCATGATAGTTTTTAAGTTTATTATATATTTCAATACTAGAAACTTTATAATTTATATTAGCCTCTTTTTTATAATCAGTAACTTCAATATTATAATCACCATATATAACTTCTTTTTTGGCAAGTCTAATACTAGTTAATTTTTCTATAGCTTCTCTTCTTAAACTATTTAAATCTTTAATATTAATAAATAAATTATCTTCTATACAAATATCTATATTATCTATAATATATGGTGTATCACCTAATTTAGATAATTGTTTTTTGATATCTTCTTTAGTAATACTTTGATTAATTGCGAAAGAAGGTTTAACACCTTTTAAATCCACTTGAATATCTCTATATTTTAGTTTAAGTGACATATCATCTATAGACGCTTTAAACTCCATATCAATTTTTATCTTGCGGTTATTATTTTTAATTAACTCATCTATTTTTTTAGTTAATTCATAATCTTTAGTTTTAAGTATTACACTATCTTTTAAAACTTTTGAAGGCATTTTTATACTAATGATATCACCTTTATAAGCTTTTTTAACATTATGATTATCTTTTATAATTGATGTTACAATAAAACCTATATCAGTTTTAGATACCCTTATACCATCATTTATAGATAAATCATCTGTAAGTTTTATTTTAGTATACCCATTTTTATAATCTATTACTTTACCTATTTCCACACCATTATGATTAGGCATTTTTGTATTTACTAGATTATTATTATCTTCATTGAATAAAAATCCTTTTGTAAATCCTCTTGTGAATACTTTTTTTAAATTATCTATATCCTCATCTTTTATATCAACTATTCCTTTTTCTAAATATGAATCTATAGCCTTTCTATATAGACTAGTAATTACATATACATATTCTGGGCTTTTCATTCTACCTTCTATTTTAAATGATTCAATTCCAAGGTCAATAAGCTCACCTAAATATTTTAATGTATTTAAATCTTTAGTACTTAATAAGTATTTATCTTTACTAACTATATTACCTTTAGAATCTACTAAGTCATAAGGTAGTCTACATGTACCTGCACACATACCGCGGTTACCACTTCTGCCACCTATTAAACTACTCATAAGACAGTTCCCAGAATAAGAAATACATAAGGCTCCTGCTACAAATACTTCTAAATCAATATTACTATTATTTTTTATATTTCTAATTTCATCTATAGAAGTTTCACGGGCTAAAACAGTTCTTTTAATGCCTAATTTTTCTAACACTTTAACACCATCTAAGTTATGAATATGGGCTTGTGTAGATACATGTATTTCTAATGATGGTATTGTTTTTCTTACTAAATCTATCATGCCTAAATCTTGCATGATTACTGCATCAACACCTAAGTTAGCAAGCTTTTTAATATAACTTATAAATTCATCTACTTCATTATCATATATAAGTGTATTAACTGCGACATATAATTTAACATCATATAAATGTGCGTATTCTATGGCTTTTTCAATCTCTTCTAAAGTAAAATTTTTAGAAAAAGCGCGTGCTCCAAATTGTTTTCCACCTATATATACTGCATCTGCACCAGCCGCTATAGCAGCATACAATGAATCAAAAGATCCAGCTGGAGATAAAAGTTCTGGCTTCATAAATATCACCAATGATATTATAAATTAATTATTACTATTCTTCAAGTAAATTATCTAAATTAACAATATCTATTCCTTTTGATTTTATATATTTAATTATATAGTCTAATTCTTTAATTAGATTATCACTTATATCTAGGGCGATAATGTTTCCATATTCAATGTTTTTTTTAATATTGTAAGCATAATTTTTGGATATGATGACATTTGGAATTATAGTATGCATTCTATTCATACTACAAATATTTAATATTTCATCATCTTCTTTTTCTAAATAACAATACTTTTGGTGATTTCTAAAAATATCTTTAGCGATTATAATATGATCAGTGTAATCTATATTATCAGTATAAAAATTAGCTTTAACATTATTTTTATTTAATATTTCTATAACATTATCTATATCATTTCCTTTAAATATTAAAGATATTTTTTTATTTAACTTATTGCCTTTTTTTATATATTTATCATAGATATTAGATATAGATATTTTAGGTTTAACTATTTTATATTTTAATAACTTAGGTACATAACTACCAACTTTCTTCATGGCATCATAACTTTTAGATAAATCAACTTCAATACCTGATATACCTGGATATATAAAGTTTTCTTCTATAACTGCGTCTTTGGCTTCCTTATTATTTTCAGATTCATTTTTTATATTAATCATAATATCATCTGTATTTTTAACAACTGTCATGGTTTTATTTGTATAATAAAAACTAAAAAACGCGAGTATTAAAAAGCCACAAAGTTCAAAATATCTTTTCATAATATCACCAATTAATTATATGAAATTGGTTAACAAAAAAGATATAAAATGTATAAAATAGTATAGGAGGTTAATATGAATTATAATTACATAAATGATAATAGATTTGGAGGATTTGTATTCCCGTTTTTATTGGGTGGTGTGACTGGAGCTGCCTTAGCACCAAGCTTTTGGAATGGTAGACCAAACTATGTATATTATCCATATCCACCAGTTTATTATCCATATTATAGATAAAAAAAGAAGCTATTTAGCTTCTTCTATACTTCTTGTTTCTCTAATAACTATAACTTTTATAGTACCAGGATATTGCATTGTCTCTTCAATTTGATTTTTAATATCGCGGGCTACTTTAACACTAGTTAAATCATCAATTTCTTCAGGTTTAACGATAACTCTAAGTTCTCTACCTGCTTGCATTGCGAATGTTTTTTCAACACCACTAACATTATTACCAATTGCTTCTAATTCTTGTAGACGTTGTACATAATTTTCTAATGAGTCATTTCTGGCTCCTGGACGAGAGGCAGATAAGGCATCTGCAATTGCAACTAAACTTGCTATTACAGAAGTTGGTTCTGTATCACCATGATGTGATGCGATAGTATTAATTACGACATCATTTTCATGATATTTAGTAGCTAGGTTTACACCTAGATCAACATGTGAACCTTCTACTTCATGGTCAATAGCTTTACCTATATCATGGAATAAACCAGCTCTTTTAGCTAACGCAACATTTTCACCAATCTCAGCAGCCATAGAACCAGCTAGGTTAGCAACTTCGATTGAATGTGTTAATACATTTTGACCATAACTTGTTCTAAAATTCAATTTACCTAAAAGTTCTACTAACTCAGGTTCAACTTTAGTAATACCAAGTTCAAATAATGCATTATTACCATATTCTAATATTTTAGCTTTCATATCTTTAGATACCTTATCATAAACTTCTTCAATTCTAGATGGATGAATTCTTCCATCTTTTATTAATGTATCTAAAGTAACTCTTGCCATTTCTCTTCTTAGAGGATCAAAACTAGATAGTACTATAGCTTCTGGAGTATCATCTATAATTAAATCTACTCCTGTAACAGCTTCAATACTTCTTATATTTCTACCTTCTCTACCTATGATACGACCTTTCATTTCATCGTTTGGTAGATCTACTACTGTAACAGTTTGTTCATTAGCAACATCTGATGCATATTTTTGCATACTTTCAACTAATAAGTTTTTAGCTTTCTTATCAGCTTCTAATTTTGCTTCTGTTTCTCTATCTTTAATGTAGCTTGCTATCTCTAAGTTCATCATTTCTTCAACTTTTTTAAGTACTAATTCCTTAGCTTCTTTTTTTGAATAGCCAGCTATTTTTTCAAGCATTTCTACTTGTTCTTTTTTAATATCCTCTATTCTTGCTTTTTCATCTAATGCAAGTTCTCTTTTATGTATAAGTTCTTCACGTTTATCCATATTATTTTCTCTTTGAATAAGACGTTCTTCATTTTCTTTTAATTCTGATTTTCTATCTTGAATGTCTTTATCCATATCTGCTTTTAATCTATATGCTTCTTCTTTTGCTTCAGATATGTAATCTTTCTTTATCTTTTCTGCTTCTTTTTTAGCTTTATCAAGTATGTTTTCAACTTTATTAGCAGCAAGTATTCCTTTAATATAATTAAAAATAAACATTAAAATTATTCCAACAAAAAGTCCTATAACGATTAGCAAGATGGGATTCATTTCTTCTAACATATAAACACCATCTTCCTATAGTTTTATAAACTATAATTCTATTTTACTTTTAATTGGCTATTTAGTCAAGAGAAGAAAAATAAAAAAGACTTTATTTAGTCTTTAAAAATTTTAACAAACAATGGCTTTATAAGTTCATCAATTATAAATGATGTTAAAACAACAAGCATAACATATATAATTTGATAAGCACTTAAATGAACTATGCCAAATATATTTTTGAGTGGGCTTAAAAATACAAATACTTGTACAAATATTAAAAATATAAATGTTGTATTTAAAATTTTATTGTTAAATAGACAATTTTCAAATATATTTCTTTTTAGATTTTTACAAGAATATGCATATATCATTTCAAGCATAATAATTGCCATAAATGATGCCGTAGAAGCATGAGCAATACCATATAATTTTAGATTTACAAAATATACAGTAAATACTACTATTGCTTTTAATATAGCAGATACAAGCATTTTAGCAGTTAAAAAAGGTGTGAAAAAATTATTACTTTTTCTTATATTTCTATCCATAATATCTTTATCTGCTTTTTCAAACGCAAGTGAAATTGCTGGAAGTGAATCTGTAACTAAATTCAAATATAATATTTGTATTGGTAAGAATACTTGTATACCTAATAACATACCTATAAATACAATAATTAATTCAGCAACATTACCTGCAAGTAAATATATTAATATATTTCTTATATTATCAAATATTCTTCTTCCTTCTTCTACTGCATCTACAATAGTAGCAAAACTATCATCAGCTAAAACTATATCAGATACACCTTTAGAAACTTCAGTACCTGTAATACCCATACCTACACCTATTGAAGCCGTCTTTAAAGCTGGGGCATCATGAACACCATCACCGGTCATAGCAACTACTTTATTAAGTTTTTTGAAAGCGTTTACTATATTTAATTTATTTACAGGACTAACACGTGCATATACACTATATTTATTAACAGCATCCAAAAGTTGTTCTTCATCCATGTTATCAAGTTCTAATCCTGTTATTGCTTCTTCTTCACTATCTATAATACCTATTTCTTTAGCGATTGATACTGCTGTTGGAAGACTATCACCTGTTATCATAATAGGTTTAATGTGTGCCCTGCGACATAGTTCAATTGATTCTTTTACGTTTTCTCTTGGTGGATCTATCATAGCAGTAAGACCTGCAAATATTAAATTATCTTCTTTAATCTCACTATCTTCTAATTTTTTATATGCATACGCAAGTAATCTATATGCCTTAGAAGATTCTTCTTTTTCTGCTTTGATAAGTTCTTCTTTTTTGGCTTTAGTTAATTTAACTACTTTATCATCTTCTATAATATAACTACATTTTTTTATTACAGAATCAAAACTACCTTTAGTATACATATAGATATCTTTATCTATCATATTTATTGTAGACATCATTTTTCTGTCAGAATCAAAAGGCATTTCGTTGATTCTTTTTTTATGTTTTCTTATTTTTTCTATATCTAATATGTCTTCTAAACTTTCATATAATGCGACTTCTGTAGGATCTCCTATATACATGCCATCACATTTAGAAGCATCATTATTTAATACCATAATATCAAATAGAATATTATCTTTATCAAAACTAGATACTTTATCAAAACTACCATTATAATATACTTCTACTACTTTCATTTTATTTAAAGTAATAGTTCCTGTTTTATCAGAACATATAACTTCAGTTGATCCTAATGTTTCAACAGAAGACATTTTCCTTACAATCGCATTTTTACGAGCTAAATCATTCATACCTATAGAAAGAATAATTGTAATGATAGCTGGAAGTCCTTCTGGAATTGCTGCTACTGCAAGGGAAATGGAAAGTAGGATTATATCTTTTAATTCCATACCTTTTATAAGACCTATTAAAAACATAAGTAAGATTACAATCATTATAATCATTGATAATGTTTTACTTATATTTGATATTTTCTTTTGAAGTGGTGTTTCTTCTTTTAAATCCATTTGAAGTGATGATGCTATATCACCAAATTCTGTTTTCATACCTATTTCAGTTACTATAGCCTCACACTTTCCATAAACAATATCAGTTCCTTGATATATCATGTTATGAGTCTCTGATATAGGTACCTCACCTTTTATAGGAAATATATTTTTTTCTACTGCTGTTGATTCACCTGTTAGGGATGATTCATTAACTTTCAATGAATTTTGATATATTAATCTTGCATCAGCAGGAACCCTATCACCTGCTTCTAATATGATAATATCTCCAGGTACTATATCTACTGTATCTATTATTTTTACTTTTCCATCTCTTCTTACTTTTGATTTTACCTTTTGCATTTGTTTTAATGATTCGATAGCCTTATCTGCTCTCATCTCTTCTATGAATCCCAATATCGCATTTATAATTACTATAACGATAATTACGATACTATTTATAAATGATTCATTATTTATAATTGATAATACAAAAGAAAATATAGAGGCAATTAATAAAATAATAATCATTATATCTTTAAATTCTTTAATAAATTTTGATATAGCAGATTCTTTTTTAGTATCTTCTAATTTATTATCCCCATAAATACTTTTTCTTTCAATAGCTTTAGATGAAGTAAGTCCATCTACACTACTATTAAATTCTTCTAAAATTTTTTCGTATTCTAAGTTATAGTGTTTCATAATCCACCTCTATTATAGAATAAGTATAACAAATAACTTCATTTTATTCAAGCAATTGACTTTTAAAAAATATCAGATATAATAATCATTTATATGGGGGATAAATATGAAATATATAGTTGCACAAAAGGTAAGTATATTACTCGCATCAGCAATTACTTTTAGCTTAGTAGAAAATCAACCGGATAACATAAGTTTAAAACAAGTTGTGACATACGAAGAAAAAGAGGCATTAAAACCTACTTGTGATATGGTTGCTATAAATAAAAATTCTTTTCTATATGATGCGATTAATGGTGATATAGAAGAAATTGAAGATGAAGATAAATTAGTATTTCAAATAGCAAAAAGCAAAAATTGGTCATTAATTAGATATAATGATGAAGTTAGATATATTAAAAATGAAGATATAACTATCTTACCTTATTTATATAAAGAAATAGTAAAAAATGATATTACTGATCCTTCCTATATTCCAAAATATATTAATAAAAAATGTATGATATATGAAAATATAGGTAATGGTGAATTAGCAACATTTGATAAATATAGCAAGGTATATGCCATATTTCAAGTTGGTGAATGGACATGCATTAATATGGATGGTGCCACTGGATATGTTGAATCTAAATATCTAAGTAATTTGGATTATGAATATAGTGAAGCTATAAAATATCCAGATAGAACTAACATTGATTCATATGTATATATCAATGATGATACTAAAATAAAAGACGTTACTTTAGGTAAGTGGCAATGTGCATATGCATTATTTGAATATAATGGTCAAACATTAATTAAATACGAGGATAAATACTACTATGTTCCTAGTAAAAATATCACTTTAGTTGGAGATTCATTTATTGATGTAGATTTATCTGGTCAATATGTTAAAATGTTTAAAAATGGTGAATTAAAAGTTAGTGGTGATTGCGTTACTGGAAATACTATTACACCTACTGATGAAGGATTCTTTGATGTATTCTTGGTAGATGGACAGAGATATTTAAGTGGATATAATCTTGATGGTTCAAGATATAAAGTTCCTGTTGATTGCTTTATTGCATTTAATGGTGGTATTGGTTTTCATAATGTTACATATAGAACTTCAGCAGAACATTTCGCGAAAGATTTATATCTAACGGGAAAAGGTTCTCATGGATGCGTTAATATGTATAAAAAAGATGTATTAAAAATGTATAATGAACTTAAATCATCACCAAATAGTGGTATTGGTTATAAAGTATTAGTACATAAATAAAAAGAGGATTACTCCTCTTTTTTTATCTTTCTATTGCTTTTATTTTTTTCTTTACTGGTTTTTTTATTTTATTTAATAAATCAGTCGCATGTATATCATTTAAAACTTTCAAAATCTCTTCTTTTGCATTTAAAAGTTCGTAATAATTAATACCAGTTTCTGCACTTAATGTAGATAAAGGTATACTATCTATATATAACTTTTCTAATGCATAATTTGTTAGTAAAGATTTATCTTTTAATTTATATTTTAATATATAAATAAGTAAATGATTAATTGTTTCTCTAGCCTCCTTAGAAGCATTTAGATAATCTTTACTAAGCATTCCATTATATAACATATCTACTTGTAATGGTCCTAATGTAAATAATCTTTCACTAGGGACATGGTTATAATATAATACTTCAGCTCTACTATTCGCATAACGAACTGCCATACTATCTAAATCAGTTTCTTTATATAAACCGGTATTCCTACTTTTATTATAAAGAAATGGATTTTTACGAGCAAGTTCTTTAGAACTCATATCATACGCGATAGTATCACAATCTAATATGATATTTATATTACTATCCATACCTGCAACCATATGTTTCTTTTTTTGATTTAAATAATAAAATTTTAATGTTTCTATATCTTTAGTAAAACTTATCCAATCAGAAGCATATTTATTACCATGTAGTATATGAGAATTTTTAGTTGATGTGATATCAAAAAAATCAATCAAAAAAGGGGCTAAAGCATCATAATCTTTATTTTCAATATAACCACTCATATGTTTTTTAATAACGTTTAAACGATTATTTTTTTCATTAGTAAGTTCTATAATTCTAGATAAACTATATTTAACAGAATTCTTTTTAAATTCTGATAATTCACTTTTATAACTGCCTTTAGTTAATGTAATACCATTAGCCGCTAATAAAAAATCAAAAAGACTTTCTGTAGCTAATTTAATATTTAATTTTGAATATAATCCGTTTTTTAATGGTTCAAGTTCCATATCACTATCATTTAATGATCTATATATCATCATAAAGTATCACCTTTGTATTAACTATTATAACACTTACTTACTAAAATACAAAATAAAAAGAGGATTACTCCTCTATTTTATTTACTAGCTTTATTATTTCTTCACCGTGAACCTCTATTTTTTTATCTGGTGTTAAAATATCTTTAAGCTCATCTACTGATGCTGGTCTTACTTTAATTAACTTTTCCAATTCAACATCAGTAAATATATATGATTCAGGCAATTGTAATTCATTTGATCTATTTTTTCTAAAATTAATCATAATTTCTTTTAATTTTTCATCAGATAGTTTTGTTTCATTAATATATTTATGCTTATAATATTCATAATAATTTGTATCATTATTCTTATTTAGTTCCAAGAAATTTTCAGCCTGCTTTTTCATCATATTATTAGAAGATAATAGTTCTTTATCAAAATGATCAATATCATATTTAATTTGATCTACTAATCTATCCGCGCGGATAACTTTATATTTTAAACTTATTGGTGCTTTTGAAGTATCTAAAATTGTTTCTGGATTAGCTGCTACTGCAAGTGTCTTATATACTTTATCAAAGCTTTTTTCCCATAATGTTTTCTTTAGAAATTTGATTAGTTTATTATCTTTTTTAGAACTATACCAAATCTTTTTAAATACAGCCATTTGGTCTTCTGCTTGTCTTATTGGAGATGGCATTCCTTTTCTTATCTTATTACCATTAAAAGAGTATTCTCTTATGAAATCTCCTTTTTCACTTACTGTTATATTGCCAATTAAATTTTTACACTCAACAAAGTAACATGGTCCTTTTGTTATAATTACATAATCTATTTGGGCATTCATATCTTCATAAGATATATTTATATCGTGCAAAACATACATGCCTATATTAGCTTTTTTTAGCCTATAAGCAATTTCTTTTTCACCTTCAATACCCTTTTTAATATAGTATAATTCTTGTTGAATATCTAAATTACTAGGATATTCTTTATTTAATTTTTCTAATGCATCATATCTTTTTTGAAGATCTGAATCTTCTTTTAAAAAGATAGTATCTCTAAAAGTATCAAATAGAAACATAACTCCACCTACTTATATAAATTATAATATATAAAAACAAGATAATAAATTTATTATCTTGCTACTTTTACAATTATTTACTATATATTTTAGTTCCATATCTACTTTTTAAATATTCGAAATAATCTTCTGAAGAAGTTTTATATTTTGAATTAAAGTTTTTTAAATATCTTCTTATACCAACATCTAGGTAATATATATTTTCATCTGCAAGAAAAGTTTTTACATACTTAGCAGTATCAACTGCTTTTAATGTCTTGCCATCATATAAAAGATTAAATGGTAAGTCATCTGCATATATACCTGCATCAGTTAATATTTCTAAATCTTTTAAAAAGTTTTCCCTACTTCTTTTTAAGTTATCTAAATTTATTTCATACGTATTATCAAAATCTTTATCCATTAAACTTAAAATATCATTCGGAAAATAATCAGCAATATAACCAGCTAGAAAGTTACCTACTACTAATAACTTTTTAGGAAACAAGAATGACTTTAGATTAAAATCTGAAGTAGTTATTACACCTTTATAGCGGATATTAGCCTTACCATCAAAGACTTTGACTATTTCACTACCTACTTTAAAAACTCTTCCATCAGCACCACTTCCAATAAAACGGTGTCTTCCTAAATCGTATTTATCTGTTATATCACTTATATTTTTAAATACTTCAATATTCTTCATATTAATCCCCTGTTTCATTTCAATATATACTAACACAACATAATTTTAGTGTCAAATAAACAACTTGAAACTACTAGGTTTTTGTGATAGAATAACATGCGTCAAAGGGGATACAAATATGAACGAACTAGAAGGATTAAATTTAATAGATAAAAATGGGGATTTTCATGGAATCATAGAAAAAAATGTATTTGATAATAACTTACAAAAACATTTTATTCACTATAAAACTGATAATGGATATGATACAGTTGCGATGGACATTGAAAAATTTCAATCATTCAATTCATATGTTAAAATCAAATCAGATAGGTATGACCTTATTAGAAGTAAAGGTATTGGTCATTTATATCACTTCTCACCTATCGAAAATGCACCTAGTATATTAAATATGGGGATACTATCAAGAAAATACGCGAATGATATTAAGTTACCTATCATGACAACTGACCCTAATAGACGTGATGGTAAATTAGATATGATATCCGCGTCTATTTCATACCCAAACTATAAAATGAGATATAAATTAGAACAATCTGGTATGAATCTAGTTATATATGATATTAGTCCTAAAATATTATTAGCTAAATTAGATACAGAGTTTTATTATACCAATGCCGCGAATGCGATATTTGCATTGTATGATAAAGAAGAATTGAAATCTAATGCTGCATTTGCAAGTATGTTTGATAAAACTAATAGAGAACCAAATCTACCTTATAACTATCCAACAGATCCACAAGCTGAAGTATTAATAAATCATAGAATTTCTAAAGATTATATTAATATGCTTATACTTCCTACTAGTGATAGTTATCTTGAAAGATTATGCGAAGAAGCAGATATGGACCATGTAGTAACAAGAAAACTTAGTCTACCAAGATGCGATTGGAGGAGATGGTAATATGGCAATTAGACCTATTTATATATCTACCAATATACCTGATACACCATTTATGAAAGTTGATATAAGCTTTGAATGGATTAAAGGTATGTCTTATAAACAAAAATGTAAAAGAAGAGATTCTATGTTAAAAGCTATCGCGAATATGAAACTTTATAATATAGATAGTGTATTAGAAGTATCTACTAAATCTAATAAAGAATTAGGTGTTAACTTAAGTGCTTTAAATTTAACTATACCTTTAAAAAATGGTAAAGTTAAAACAGTAGAAGAAATATATCAAGCATCTAAAATATTAGATAGTAATAATCATATTAAAGAATTTAGATTCCATAATACGGTGTTTGAAAAGGATCCATATAGCATGTATTATGATTATATTTATATGTTAGGATTATATATGCATAAAGAATATCATGAAGAATTAAATAAATATGATATATTTACTGATATTGAATTTAATCCAAATAAGCAACTTAATACTCAAGCTAGGGCTGCAGCTATTTGGAATACTTTATATAGAAATAATATGACTAAGATAATTGAAAATCAAGATGAATTTAAGAAGTATTATAAAAGCATATTTACTAAGTAAATATGCTTTTTTGATTAATGTTTTTTCAGACCAGAATCGAATTTTTTCTTTAACGCCTTATACTCAACTTGATGAGTTTGACTGAGTTTTTCATTATAAACGTCAATTGATTCTCGGTATTCATAATCACGAATTTTCTTAGTTATTTTTTCGCTAAACTTTGAACGACAAAATTCCTCAGAATCAATATCATAACCTAAAGAAAATATTGCGGCTGATTTTGCATCAAAATTAAATTCTTTTATAATTTTATAAAATTCCATAAAATAAATAATTTTCATCTCATCTGTTTGCTCATCAAATTTTGTAAAAATGAAATGTAAATTCAATCTTAATTCAGCAAATTCACCAGTTATTTTTTGAAGTTTTGCTTTATTTTTACCATTCAAATCAGAAATATTACCCAATTCATCTATTAATTCAAAAATTTTTTTAAGATCTTTCATATAAGCATTGAAAGTATTTTCAAAATCATATGAATAGTGTTCGATTGAAAGATTATTAAAAATTGTAAAGTCAAAACATAAATCTCGTAGCTGTTTTAATTTGCCGACTAATAATTTACCCTCCTCAACTTGTGCTGACATGGCTGACTGTATTGCAATTATCAACGTACTCGCAAATAAACCTAAAAGAAAATATCCAAGTCCATCAATTTTAATCTTCAATAAAGCCCAAAGGGATCCCAATAGCAATATAATCGATGCAAAGAAAAAAACATTTCTCATTTTTATATATAATTTCATACAAACACCTCAATAGACATTATACCATAAAATATAACTTTAATATTAATATTTTATAAAAATATACTCTCGTCAGGGGATCATCAAAAAAGTTAAATTCTTAGATGTACAAGACCGTATCTAAATTCGTACCTAAATAGTCCTGGTTATTAATTTGTTGTAAGACGTAAAACCCTTATAAGCACTGATACATAAAGGGTAATGCAAAAAAGAACCAAATAAATATATGCCTGCATACTGTATTCCTACGAAAGAAGTTATTAAATATTTTAGTTTCTAAAATCAATAGCATACTTTGATAAGGAGATTAACGATGGATTACCTAAATAGATGCCTTTTACTTGGAAGATATAGATCAACAACAATTATTGATGATAATGTTTCTTGTTGAGTTATTGTTGTAAATGAAGTAGATGAAGATTTAACTATTCCAATTATTACTAGCACAGATATTGCACATAAAATAATAAACAATTGTGAAGATAATTCTTTAATTGGTATCAAAAGCAAAATAGATGCTGATGAAAATGGTTTAATAATTAAAGCAGAAAAAATATCTTTTTTAGGGCATAAAGAAAGAGCCGATTAATTTCGACTCTTTTTAAATTATATTCTGACAGTATTGTGATTAAATATTATTCCTACCAAAATACAAGACAATATATAAATAGCCATGTAAACAATTATAAAGATAACAAAATTTGAAATTAAAAATCCAAGTAAAGTAATAATTGCAGTTATATAGCAATAACTTATTAAATATCCAAAGCTTCCTGAAGCAGGATTATCAATTCCTCTTTGGTATCCACACCCAGTTAATATAAATGCAAAAACATGAATAATTGCACCTCCTACGATAATATTAAATAGATCTGCATAACCATTATTACCAATAACATTAATATAAGGATTAGGTAATATAAATTGCCTTATTAGGATACTTATCAAGTGAATGAATTTATACATACCTATTGACCACTCTTTTCAGTCACAAATTTTGTACATGAAGAACTATCATCAGTTCTTATTGATGGGAATACATATAATTCAAACGCGCATTGTTCCATCAAATAATCTAACTGATCATCAATATTTCCTTTTTCTTCTAGCCATTTAGTATTTTTTTGTATATCATTTCTAGCGTTTTCATCATTTGCACAATCTGTCAATTTGAAGAATATATTGTCTTTAATTGTACCATCATTTATATTAGGAGTTAATAAACTAATTTTAGGCAAATCTTTTCTTTTTAGTAGATAAATATCTTTAGCTTTTCCCAATAAGATTATATCCATTTTTTTATCGTTTACATCAACATATTTATCGTTGAAAGAAGATCCAATTAATTTTCTTTTGTTCAAATGATTTGTAATAATGACATAATCATCAGCATTATCTAATTTAGAAATTGCTTCTTGAATATCATTTTCATTTATAACACTTATTTTATCTAATTCTTCTAAATATGCTTTAGATAGTCCCTCAACAACACCATGTCCATAATCTTCTGCAATATTTTCAATGCCATATACATCATCAAAGAATAAATCACGTCCTATTAATTGATTGTATCCTAATCTTCCTTTTCCTTTTTTCTTTAATAAAGTATATTTTTTATTCTTTGTTAAATAATTTAAAAGTTCGTTGCCTTTGCTAATTTTATCAAAAATTAATGATTGAAACTTTTGAAGTTTTTCTTCATTTATAGGGTTTTGCCTATTATATTCTCTACGTTTTTCATCAGATTTTTTTATTAATAAATTTAATAAACTTTTTAAATTTGTATTATCAAACTTTGTGCCCAATACATTACTAATATTACTATCTGATTCAGTTTGTACACTTTTCAAAAATCTTTCATAATCATACTTACTATCTTTAGTAATTAATTCATCATTTATATCATTGGAATCAAAGAATTCAATTTGGAATAAATATAAATATTCTTTTAATATAAACATTTCATCTACAGAATAACCTGACCAAGAATTTTTATAGTTTTTATCAACGAATTTAAAATCAAATCTATTGTATGTTGATTCAACATTAGAAATTTTATGATAATACTTTTTAAAATAATATATCACATCAGTTTGATTATAGATATCTACAAAATAGCACTTAATGTTATCAATTATTTTATTGATATTATCTTTATCTTCATTGTCTAATATTCCAAGATTAAATAACATAATCAAACCATAAACAAAGCCAAATGAAAACTGTATTTTTAAAATATCATAATCATTAGGTTCTCCATCAATGTAACTATTGTAATCGAAGGCAACATTATTAAACAAATCATTCACAGCTTTAAATTCTTTCATAGAAATAAGATCAAAAAGGAAATTTAATAAATTAGATAATAAAACATCAAAGTATATCGAATCATCATTTTTTCTCACTGTATAATAATCGTATCTTATAACACTATTTACAAAATCATAGCATACTTGTCTTCTATCATTAGTTAGACACAATTGATGTTTATAACATATATATATTAAATCACATAAATATTTATAATGATAATAATCTTCATTCGAATATGCTAAATGTGTAATACTACTTAAAAAGTTTGCAAGTTTTCTATTTTTATTATAGTCATTTGCTGAGTTTGCATACACTTCATTCAAATACTCAAAAGATCGATCAAGTATTGCACTCATATTTTTTTCATAAAGAAATGCATAAAAATAGAACAATCTATTATCAGGATCCAACTCTTTTTCATCATTATAGTATGCAGAATAATGTAAATCTTTAATAATAGTATCAATTTCTATATCTTGAAACGGAGCGCTATCATAATATAATACTGATCCTTGAATATCACTTTCTAATTTTTTTAATTCTTTAGCGCAATATGCAATAACAACTCCTCTATTAATTTTTTCATTTCCTTTTAAAGGTAATAAAATCAATGGCTTAGTTTTGGGAATAAAAGTAGTATTATTTGTATATGACTTTTCAACTTTTTCACTAATAATTTGTAAGGATCTAGCATTATAGCATTTAAAAATCCCACTTTTGTCGGCTTTAATAGGAATATAATCATCTATATTATTTATATTTCTTGAATAAAAATCATCACTATCTTCTATAAAATCATCTGCAGATTGCTCTTTTAATTTTTTCTCATATTCTTTTGTAACGCTATCATGAATTACTTCCAATTTATGTTTTACATATTTATCATATTCAGAATAAAAATATATGCTTTCCGTATTAAGTCTAATTGCTATTAAAAATAAAAGTATAGTATTACAAATAGAATACCCAACACATATATATTTAATAAAAGATGCAATAAAATATATAATATTATTTTCCCCATAAGGAATTAGTTGAACTAATATACATAGTGATAATGTAAATAATGAAAAAGTCATTATTCTTTTTACTCTTGTAGTTTCAATTATGAACTTTCTTTGCGTATCATTTTTCTTATCCTTAAGTGTTTCTGATATAAATATGACAATGGCAATCAGTACTCCTATAATTCCAATATATATTTCAACAGTTGACCCTTCTTCAAGAGTACGAAATACATATTGATTTGTTAATGAAACAAATTTTACAAGTGCATCCCATAAAGCATGGGCAAATGAAGTAATAATTGAATAAATAAAACAAAATAAATCTTCAATCATTTGAATTAAATGTTTATTAAAGTATTTCATTTGTCAACCTCCTAACAAAAAACGAGCATATTCCATCATTAAATGAAATACACTCTTATTATCTATTTACATTATACACCCTTTATTTGATTATTCAAATAATCTTTTAATTTTTTATCTGTACAATAAACATAACAGCCCTTCATTCCTCTAGTCATTAATGTTCTATATGTGTTTTTAATAATTGAATCAGCTATTCTATCCGCTTCTTCTTGTCCTTGTTCTTTAGCTATCTTATTAATACCCTTTAAAGATTGATCTGTTTTAGCTCTCTTAGAATAGTCAGTTACTATATGATCATTTTCATATCTCATATCATCACCAATAATAACTCCAACATAATCAAATTCTAATCCTTGACAAGTATGAATACAGCCAGCTTCATTAACTGATTCTGGATCAATAGCCCAAGTTTGTGAATTACCTAAGTTCCAACTCATTCCAAAATTATATTCAGGAATTGTTATATCATATACATCAGATTTATTCTTACCTTCACTTATCCAATCCCAACAATATCCTGCTACTATTCTAGATTTATTATTTATTCTATTTTTTTCTTCAATAGCTTTTCTCATTTCATTTGGGTCATCAAATACATTAAAATCATAATCAAATCCATCTATATCAAAATTAGCTGTCTCTTTAATTTCTAATAAATTATTTAACCATGCTATATATCCATCAGATCCATTACATCTAAAGTGACTATCTAATTCATATGTATATAGACCTGCTCCTAATTCATTAGCATATTTCTTAATCATA
>JAEEGL015342879.1_pt1 | contig 23490 bp, 13 predicted proteins | sample 9134231 | NCBI WGS metagenome assembly JAEEGL01 (sample SAMN16246548, study PRJNA631951) | gut metagenome | biome: gut microbiome; feature: rumen; material: fiber-attached | host: Bos | place: Iran: Karaj | collected 2018-10
ATTCCGGCGAATTCTGGTCAAGCTCGTCGCCTTGCGGCGGGCGAAAGCCCGAGGGCGCAGGGCGGGCAACTGCAGGGCGCGGCGCCGCCGGAGCGGCGGCCTGCTGGACGGCCTTGGGCGGCGCGTTCGTCTCGCCTGCGGCCCCCTCGCCTTCGGCGCCTTCCTTCACCGCGGCCATCGCGTCGAGCAGCTCCTTAGACATGGGCGGCTTCAGCATCGAGGCGATGTTCGCCGGGAAGAGCTTGCCGAGCTCGTCGGTGACGCGCTCGCACTCCTCGATCGCCTTGCCGGCGAAGTCGTCGAACTTCTTCTGGTATTCCTCGGCCAACTTCGCGGTGCTTTCAATCGAATTGCGCGACTTCGTGAACCCTGCGGCTATCTGGGCCCTTTCTTCGGCCTCCCTCACCTTCTGGTCATGGTACACGTACCACGCGAGCAGGCCGCCTACGAGTATGACGCCACCAAATACCGCGAGGATGGTGTTGCGCAGCTTGCCGCCGGAGGACTCCTCCTCGTCGGAATCATCCGCCGCAAGGCGAGACATCCGCGACGACCTGGAATCATCGGCGTCTTCCTCCTCGTCATGCGTCTTGAAGCGCTTCGCTCCGGGTCTCTTCACGGTAAGCTTGCGCTTCGCGGCGCCCTGCACGGAAGACGCCGCGCCCTGCGCGGGTGCGCCTGCAAGCCCCGTGGTCATCACGCGCTTGAACGCCTCGAGAAGCGCCTCGAACGTCGGGAAGCGGTCTTTCCTGTCGAAGGCGAGCATCTTCATGACGAGCGCGTCTATCTGCGGCGAGAGTCCGGGGCGCACCTCGCTCGGCTTCCGGCACGGGCCCTCGAAGCGCTTCCTGACGACGGACGCCGCGTCATCGCCCTCGAAGGGCGCGACGCCCGTGAGCGCGTGGTAGAGGGTGCCGCCGAGGGAATACATGTCGGAGCGGTAGTCCACGGCCTCCTTCTGCACTTTCTCGGGCGAGATGTAGTAGGGCGTTCCCCATATCTCGTCGGTCTCCTTCTGCATCGCGGCAAGCCCGAAGTCGACGAGCTTGGCGTTGCCGTTGGAGTCGATGAGGATGTTTTCGGGCTTGATGTCACCGTGGATGACGCCCTGGTCGGAGGCGCACCTCAGCGCCTGCGCGACCTGCTCGCAGATCTTGAGCACGCGAGGCACGTCTATGCCGCCCGGCGAGTTGTTCATGAGCGTGTAGAGCGAGCCACCCGCGACAAGCTCCATCGCGATGTACGGCATCCCGTCGGAGATCCCGTAGGAGTATATCTGCGCGATGTTCGGGTGGATGAGCCTCGCGGCGGACTGCGCCTCGCGCTTGAACTTCTCCACAAACTCCGCGTCGGAGCCGTACTCCTTCAGCATCACCTTCACCGCGACGGCGCGGTCGAGCATCTTGTCGCGCCCCATGTAGACGCCGCCCATCCCTCCGCGCCCGAGCTCGCGCTCGAGGAGAAGGTTGCCGGTTTCGCCGAAAAGGCACGGCGTCGTAATCAGCTGTTCGCTCATCGTATTATCCTCCATCCGCTGAATGGCCAGAACACCGCGCTGCCTATGCCGCGCAGGTTCCCGGCGGGGACTGGGCCCCAGTATCTGCTGTCGAAGCTGTTGTTGAAGTTGTCGCCGCAGGCGAAGTATTCGCCCTCGCCCATCACGACCTCCCTCGCGCCTCCCTCCACGGGATGCTCAATGACGTACCTCTCCCCGGGAGTAGCCTTCATGCGCTTGATGTAGTGCGTGCCCTGCACGAGCGCGGGAATGCCGGTCGTGGAGAATATCATGACGTCCCCGTCCCGCGGACGCACGAAGTTCCAGCGCCAGCGGTTCACGAAGATGAAGTCGCCCGTGGCGACAGTCCCCTCCCAAACCGTGTCTCCCTTCGAAAAGTACCTGCCGGAAAGCGCCGCGCATGCGTCGGCGGGCAGCTTGAACTTCTTCGTCGAAAGACCCACGCTCACGTTGCCAAACCCGTCGCCGCGCTTCTCGACTCGCGCATATCCGCTCGCAGGCGCCTTGCAAACGACATGGCTCTCGCCTGTCCAGAGCCACTTGAGGACCGAGAGGGGGAAGGTATCCCATGTCGTCGCCTTGGCGCCCTCCGTCGTGTGGTAGCCCCAGAGCGTGGGCTGCATGGACCCGGTGGGGATGTTGAACGGCTCGTAGAAATACGCGCGAAAGCACATCGCAACCGAAATCGCGACTACAAACGTGTCAAGCCACTCCTTCCCGTAGTCCTGCCAGGTCCTACCCATTCACAATCCCTTCACCTCTCTCATAACTCATCTCTCATCACCCTTCACCCATAGCTCACGTCCGATAGTTGGGCGCTTCCTTCGTTATCGTGATGTCGTGCGGCCTCGCCTCGCGCTGGCCCGCCGCGGTGACCCTGTAGAAGCGGCCCCTCTCCTGAAGCTCTGCTATCGTCCTGCAGCCGCAGTAGCCGAGCGAGGCCCTGAGCCCGCCGCAGAACTGCGTCATGATCGACTTCACGCGCCCGGAATACGGCACCATGCCCTCAATGCCCTGAGGCACGAGGTTCTCCTCGTCCTCCTCGTCCTGGAAGTACCTCGCCCGCGAGCCCTTGCCGTTCTTGAGCGCGGCCATCGAGCCCATGCCGCGGTAGACCACGTACTGCCTGCCGTTAGAGTAGATCTTCTCGCCCGGGCTCTCCTCCGTACCGGCGAGGACGGAGCCGAGCATCACGCTGTCGGCGCCCGCGACAATCGCCTTCGGCACGTCGCCCGAGAGCTTTATGCCGCCGTCGGCGATGACCGGAACGCCCGAGCCGCGCAGCGCCTTCGCCGCCTCGTACACGGCGGTAAGCTGCGGTATCCCGACGCCGCAGACGACGCGCGTCGTGCAGATTGACCCTGGGCCGATGCCGACCTTGACGGCATGCGCCCCGCACTTCGCGAGCGCCTTCGCCGCCTCGCCCGTCGCGATGTTGCCGGCGACGACGTCGATGTCGGGATAGTGCTTCGCGATGTACTTCGTCATGTCCATTATGCCCTTCGTGTGGCCATGCGCCGAATCGACCACAACGACGTCCACCCCGGCGTCGGCGAGCTTCTCCATTCGCGAAAGGTCGCCCTTGCCGCCGGAGACGGAGGCGCTCACCCTGAGGCGGAACTTGGAGTCTACGTTGCTGCCCGCGTCGGGGTTCTCGATGATGCGGCTTACGTCGGTGAAGCTGTAGAGGCCCACGATGCGCCCTGCGCGGTCGACGATGGGGAGCTTGCCGATCTTGTTCGCGCGCATTATCTCGTAGGCCTTCTTGAGCGTAGTGCCTGGCTTCGCGGTAAGAAGGTTCTTCTGCATCACGTCGCGGAGCTTCGCGGCGTTCATTGGCGCAAAGCGCATGTCGGAAGATGTTATCATGCCGACGAGCCGCTCGTTGGAGTCGAGCACGGGGAAGCCGTTGAACTTGAGCTTCCTCGTGGCCTTCTGCTGGCGGAGATAGCCGATGTCGTCGTCGGCATGGAAGCACACGGGGTCTGCGATAAGCCCGCTCAGGTGGCGCTTCACCTGCCTCACCTGCGCGGCCTGCTCGTCTTCCTCGAGGTTCTTGTGTATGACTCCGATGCCGCCCGCAAGCGCCATCGCTATCGCCATGGGCGCCTCCGTAACCGTGTCCATCGCGGCGGAGATGAACGGCGTCTTCATCTTTATGCGGCTCGTAAGACGGGTCTCAAGATCTGTTTCGTCCGGCAGGAAATCCGCATACTGCGTGACGAGCGTAACGTCGTCATACGTCAGCCCCTCGAAGGGGAAAGTCTTCATGAATGCGTCAAGATGCCTGTTCATTTTTCGCTCCTAATCGGGCAATGCCCTTTTTCCTACGATATTATACACGAAAATCGTTAAAAAATCAAATGGGGAATTCTATTGCTCGAACTCGACGACGAACATGTCGTAGACCTTGAAGTCCCTTAAATGCGCCGTGCGGCCGTCGAGCTTCAACGGCTCCTTCTCGCCCGGGTAGTAGACGCGCCTTATCTTGCGCTCTCCGGGGATGAAGAGCTTCGCGCCCGCGACTCCTTCCGAAAAGACGTCGCAGTCAAGCATGTGGACTACGTACTTGCTGCCAAAGTCTGCGACCGACACCTCGACTTCCTTCGAGACGCCGCTCACCTCGACTGGGAGCGTCGCCTGCACTGCCGCGTATCCCGACTTCGCCATCGCGCCTATCGACTCAAGGACGTTGTTCCAGAAGTCGAACTTCCCGGGCAGCATCTCCCAGCGCGACGCCACGTGCGCATGCGCAAAGTAGTTCGCCGCGACAAAGAACGAGCGGCCCCTGCCGAACTCGTTCACGAGAATCGCGGGGCGGCCCTTCCACTCCGCAAGAACCTTCGCCGTAGTGGGCTTCACCACATCGAAGCCAAGCGCGCCGTCCATCTCGATCTCGGCGCCCTTCTTCAGCCCAGGCAGCCATTCGCCGGCATCGGCGGCAACCTTCGCGACGACAACCGACTTCTCCGGCTTGACCGCCCTGTGAATCGAGTCGTCGATGTGCAAGGGGCTGTCGAGGCCGGGCACGACCTTGAACGCCGACGAGACGCCGTGGCGGCCGGCAAAGGTGTCGCTGTCGTCGCCCGTGCGGAACAATGTCTCCTTCCAGTCGCAGCCGAAGACGTCTGCAAGCGCGTAGTTGCCGCGGTTCTTGAGGCTGTGGCCGCCGAAGAGCGAGGTCGTGCCCTCGGCGACGAGAACGCCGCCTTCCCTTACCCATTCGCGGATCGCCTCGATCTCGCCATCGTCGAGATACTTTGCCGTCGGGAGGTAGAGGAACTTGTACTTCGAAAGCCTCGTCTTGTCCAAGGTCTCCGCCCAGATGACGTCGGAGGGTATCTGCAGCTCGTTCAGCGCAGCCCAGGCGGCCATCACGTTGTGGTCGTTGCGCGTCGGCACGGGGCACTGGAAGTAGACCTGCTCCTTCACGGCGCTCGACGAGCGCTCGGAGAAGACGACTGCCGCGTTCGCCGCCGAAGGCGAGATCTCGTAGAGGTCGGGCGTCTTGGCGACGCGGGTGAAGACCTCCTTCGCCGCGTCCCAGCGGCCGCGCTCCCAGCTCCACATGTCGTACCAGCTCGGATACGCGAACATCTGGTGGAGGGAGAAGTCGTAGTAGCACTTCGAGTGGATGGCGTTCTGCCAGAATCCCCTGAGCGCATGCGCGTTCGACGGGCAGTACCAGTGGTACTGCTCGCTCATCGCGCTTCTCGGGGCGCCGCCGTTGCGGTAGCGCTCCATGAAGTAAGCGCTGCCTCGCCCGAAGCTCTCGTACGACTCGTGGCCGAGGGAATCGAGTCTTTCCGCCGCCCTTATCCCGCCGATGACCTTCGTCGGGTCGGCAGTCGATATGACGTACGTCTGCGCGAAACCCTTGCGCCGCGCATGGAGGTATTCCTGCGATTCGCGCCATGTGTCCTCGAGTATCTTCCCGCCGAATTCTATGACAAGCGTCCTCAGCGTCCCGTCCCACGGCGGCTCGAAGCCAGCTTCAAGCTTCTTGTTCGGCCCGGCGCACGAGAAGCCTATCCAGTCGGGGTTCCAGTCGGCCGACTTCTCGGACGAGATAACCTTCAGCTCGTCGTCGCGCAATTTTAGCGTCTTCGCCCAGTCCTTGCCATAGCGCTCGACGAGGAACGCCTTGAACTCCTCTACGTTCCCGCCCATCTTGGGCCACGTCTCCTCGGCCCATACGCCATGGTACGCCGGGATGTCGCTGAACTCCTCGAAAAGTATCTCCGACATCGGGCAGTCGCAGCGCACAGAACCTGGCATGACGTCTATCCAGACAAGCCCAAGGTCGTCCGCCTCGCGAACGACTTCCTTGAACTCGCCAGGCATCCATCCCGACGGAGCGCCCCACGAGTTGTGCACTCCCGTAAAGCCGGCGCCCTTCAAGTGCGCCCAGAGAAGCTTCTGCCTGACGCCCCCGAAGATGCCGCCCGAGCCTCTAATTCCCGTCCGCCCGGCGAAGAAGTTGCATTTCTTCGTGACTGCGTAGAACATGTCGCGCGAGCGGTATTCCTCCGGCTGCTTCACGCCGGGCGCGGCCCTCCCGCCCTTTGCGAGGTTCGCAAGCGCCCATTCAGACGCAAGGTTGACGCCGCAGGGGTTCTTGTTCGAAAGGTAGTTTGAATTCTGCGGAACTCCCTTGCGGTCGCGCGACATGTACGGCTTGGAATCCGCATGTATCTTCTCGAGTACGCCCTGCGCGCGCTTGTCGCCGATGTCGCCCAGGGCGAGAATCGCCGCGCACTTGAGCTCCTTGCCGGCCTTCTCGTCCTCTGCAATCGCAACAAGCCTCTCCACCGCCTCCGTCGCCTTCAGGTGGCCGAGCGCGACGACCGCGTACATCCTGCAAAGGGAGTCCGGGTCGGAAAGCGTCTTCATGACTGCGGGAACGGCCTTCTTCTCGCCGATGAAGCCCAGGGCCTGTATCGCGCGGCGGCGGTCGAACACTGACTTTGCCGCGAGATTCCTTACGAGCGCATCGACCGCGTTCTTCGCCTGCATCCATCCAAGCGAAGTCGCCGCCTGGGTGCGAACCTTCTCGTCCGCGTCGGAAAGCGCCGCGCAAAGCGCCTGAACCGCGCTCTCGTCGTCAGGCGAGATGCGCCCGACCTCAAGCGCCGCCTCAAGGCGCTCCTTCGGGCATTTCGAGCCAAGCTTCTCAACAAGGGCGGGAACGCCCTTAAGGTCTTCTGCGATCTCCTTCTCAAGCGCAGCCTTCTTCGCCGCCTTCACCTTGGGCTGCATCTCGGCAAGGAGCTTTTTCGCGGCTTCCAGCTGCGGTTCCTTCACCTGCGGCTGGATGCGCCGCCTGATGGCTTCAACGTCGATTGGCGCATTGCCCGAGACATAGGCGAACAGGAGGTCGTCAATGCGCATCTTCTCGATCTTCTCGCGCAGTTCGCCCGTAATCGCGTCGGCCTGCCTGCGCGCGCCCGCGACGGCGCCCTTGAGAAGCTTCGACATGTTCGCGCACTTGCCGGCGTCCGGGCCAGCAAGGAGAGTTGCGTAGTAGTCGAGCTTGTAGGCAAGCGCCTCCGGCTCGGCCGTCGTCTTGTCGCGCCATTCGGCGACAATCCCCGGTCGCCTGTCGGGGCCGCGGTCGTCGTTTGTCCATGTCCAGAGAAGTTCGCGCTTGATGAACGTCGTGGCCGCCGCCGCGACGGCCTTCTCCTGTTCCTCGGGCGAAGGCTTCTTCTGGCCGGTCAAGTACTTTAGCGAGGCGAGAAAAAGCCGCTCGGCGTCGGCGCGCGTCTCGTCCACCATCTTGTACCCGAAGTGCCCGCCATAGACTATGACGCGCCCGCAATAGTAGTCGCCAAACGCCCCGACGACGTCTTCGCTGCTGTGGCAGAACGCCTCGCCCCACTTCCCCCTGCGGATGCAGAGATGGTCGTTGCCTGACCCGACGACGGGCTTGCCGTTGAACGCCTTGGCAAGGTCGCTCTTGCCCTCTGGCCATATCCACGAGCACGAGACGCGGTTGTAGACCTCGCCGATCTCGGGGAACATCGGGCGGTTCGCCGTGCGCGTGTAGCCGGAGCGGAAGCCAGCGAGGAATATTCCCTTGCCGGCGGCCACGTAGCGCACAAGGTTAAGGCGCGACTTTGGCGTCGGGAAGAAGTATGCGTTCCACCCGCCGCCGCAGAAGATGACATCGGTCTTGTTGAGCTTCTCGACGTTCTCGAAGCTCTTGTCCTTCCTGGAGAACCACACGATGTCCCACCCGGCTTCGGCAAGGGTGTTCGTGAGGCCGTCGGAGACATAGTTCCGCCCTTCGGCCCAAATGCCGATCGTCTTGGCGTCTGCAACCTGCGCAAGGGCAAGAAGTCCTGCGGCGGCAACCAGTTTTTTCATGCGCATTACCTTACGTGAATGGTCATGCCGTATCTGTTCCACTCGATGCCGCCGGAGCTACCGCCAGTGCTGATTCTCTCTGCGGTGATCCTGGATTCGTAGTCGCCGCCGGTCCAGCCCGCGCCGTCCTTGTGCGTCAGCGTCATGACGAGAATCTTCGTGTTGTAGAAGTTGAAGTACGGGGTGGAAGCCTCGAAAACGATGTCCTTCACCTTCATCGCCCCCCCTGCCGGAAGAGCCTCGCTTGTGACCATGCGTATGTTCGCACCGGCACCTATCACGAGCGTTGCGTTCTTGTACGCGCGCCTGGGGTCGCCGTCGGCAGCCATCGGGAACTGCGTAAATCCGGTTCCGTAGCTCGTGTAGATATTCTGCCTGCCCTCGATGTAGATCGTGCCGCCGTGGTGGCCGTCGCCAGGGAGCTCCTTGTAGATGGTGCCGCCATGCGTGCCGTCGTTGTCGTTGTTCTGCGTTGTGATCGTAAGCGACGCAGAAGGAGACCAATCCGCCCCAGTGCGCTGGTAGACGGCTATTCTGCCCGCGCCGCCTTTCCAACAGTTAAGGGGCTTCGTCTCAGATGCCGGAGCCGGTGCGGCAGTTACTAGGCCGGTGCCCTTCAGCGTTCCGACTTTGAGGCATATGGCTCCAGGGGCGCCACATGCATTTGTGCCGCGATGAGAGCGCACGTTAATCTCGCCGTCGACCGTAAGGTCTCCCGCGACGTCGAAATAGACCGCCCCCGCGCCTCCGCTCGATCCGCCCGCTCCAGGGAGTATCGGCTCAAAGATGGAGTCGTTGCACGGCACGTACTTGCTATTGTACGAAAGAGTGCTGCCGTGCCCGCCGCCATTCGTGCTGCCGGCATTGTTCTTGACATTGTTCTCAGGCCCATACAGCTTTTCAAAGCCGAGACCGGATAGCGCAATCTTCGCCCCGTTCTCGATGGTCATGTTCCCGCCTACGGTCATGTAGAGCCTGTACGCGAACGTTTGGCTGTTTGCAGCATGTTTCATCTCCGAGCCGCTCTGCATCCATACGTTGCCGCCAATCTCGTTGGGCGTATTCTTGGAGCTTAAGGTCGCCGTCGCGCCGTCACACAGGACGAAGTCCCCCGACATCGAAATCGGATATGCGGAGGTCAATGCCGCCTTGCCGACATCCGCACCCCCAAGGGTAAGCGAACGGACGTTCACGTTTGCCGTCGAGCCGACCGTCACAGTGACAGTACCGGACATAGGCGCGATGAAAACGTCGTCGTTCTCGCCGGGGACCTCGCCAGTCGACCAGTTCGCGGCCGTTGTCCAGCTGCCAGACCCCGCGATCCACTCTACGATATTGCGGCCGAAGTTCCAGTTCAGGGTATTGCCGCCAGTGCCCGTCGCAACAGCCTCCGCGCCGCCCGAGGCATCGCTGTCGCTCACCGTGACGTTGCGGACGCGCTGCCTTGCCGTAAGGGCGAGCGACCACTGCTCGCCGGGAACCGTGCTTCGCAGGATGTGCGGGTCATTCCCGCGAGACTCGATGTTGCACTGCGCGAACTCGAACTCCTCGCCGGCGCCGAAGGCGAACGTAATCGCGTCTGGAACGACGCAGTAGAACTTGTCCGCGGCAAGCCCGCTCGGGAGCGTCACGCTGCCGCCGGTCTTCTCTATATAGACCTTCGCCGCCGCGCCAGACGCAAAGTCAAGGACAGTATCGCTGTCGCCAAACGCCCCGATCCTGTTGCCGCCATCGACTATTGTTCCGGCCGAATAGAGCGAGTTCGAAACGAGCAGACCGGTGTCGTCGAGCGTAATTGTCGCCCCGTTCTCGATTGTAACCGAACACATGTAGTGGTCGGCGCCGTCGAATATCGGATAGTTGGCGAGCCCGGACGGGATCCGCAGGGAATCGCCGTTTCTGGGCGCAATGCCGACATCCCAGTTGCCCGGGTTGTTCCAGCGTGTGTCTGAACCGCCGGTCCATGTAAACAGCGTGCCTTCGGGAACCTCGCCCGAAAGGAATCCCCAGTTGTCGTTGCCGCCGAGATTCGCCGAGCGAAACGCCGTCGGCGAAACGCCGGTGGCAAGGCTGTTGCTGACCGCAACGTACTCGAAGTTCGCGAGATCTGCATACGGGCCCACGATGTTCATTGTCCACGTGCCGTTCGGCGTATCAGGCTGGAGGGCAAGAGGCTTCTCCTCCGTTCCGCGAAACTCGACGGACCCGTTCTCGAGGTTGCGAATCTCCGAGCCCGCGGCAAACGAAATCGTCGCGCCCGGCGAGTTCGTGCAGAAGATGCTGTATGCCTTTACAAGCCCCTCGACGGAGAACGCCCCGTCTTCGCCGGGCATTATCTCGATCGCGCCGCCGCCCGCGACAGTGTGGAAGTCGCCGTTGCCGGTAACGCTGATGCCCTTCTCGACCTTGAGCGTGACGCCCGACGGAATCTCGAGTCGGGCATAGCTCCTCACCGAAACCTTGCCGAACGGAACAGCGACGTCGACGATTGCGTCGTCGAGGCGGCACGCCATTCCCGCATAGGCGGAAATAGAGTCATAGCCCTGGGCAATCAACTCGCCCCTGTCCTCTGCGTCATTCGCGTTCTCGACGTAGATCGACCCAACAGAATGATAGCCGTTGTAGCTATCGCTCAACACGGGATTGCGCCCGGCGCGCATTAGCCCGGTGTACGCCGAAATGTCGTTCGCGAGATACTGCCTCACCGCTATTCGACCGCCGCCGCCGTGCGAATAGTTCGTTGCCCTGCCGGCGCATGCGTCGATTCCGCCGGATCCGACAAGCGTTCCGCACTCGATCCAGACGCTTCCGCCAGCAGGAGAGGAATGGGTCGTGTCGCCGCCGTTTGCGGAGATAGAGCCGTTCAGCGTAAGAGTCCCGTTCGTGACCGACAGGTGGATGACGCCGCCGCCGTAGTTGTAGGAACCGCTGTATCCGCCGCCGCTTCCAGGCTCGTCTGGGCGGCGGATGGACCCAAAGCACTTCCGCGGGGAAATGGCGTATGTCGACGACGAAAAGCCGCCCTGCGACGTGCCGCCATACCCCGCTCCCATGTATGCAGTACCTTCAGCAGGCATTGGCCCCATACTGTAGTAGTAGCCCTTTGCCGATACGTCTATGGACGCGCCCTCCTCTATCGTCACGTTCCCGCCGACCTCGAGGTTGAGCGCGTACGTCTTCGTCTCCGCCGTCGTCGAATGGCACGTATGCGTCAAGGTCGCCCCTTCACGAAGCACAACGTCGCCTGCGACGCGGTTCGTCGCGAGCCCGCAGCCAAGCTCGAGCTCTATCGAGCCCGCGCCCGGACCGAAGCCGACGTCGAGCCTCGCAATGTCAAGCGCATTCGTCACGTTGACCGTCACGCTCACACCTTCCGGCGGGCGGGTAAAGACGACTGCGCTGCCGGCAGAGGGCACCACGCCGCCTTGCCAGTACGTCTCGTCGTAGAAATCCACCGTGCCAGAGGTCTCGCACGTGAAAATGCAGTCGGAAGCGCCGCCAAACCGCGCCCTGAACGAAACTGGGGAATCGACCTCGAAGGAAAATTCGTCTTCATAGACGTCGCCTACGAGCGAGACGTCGCCCTCCCACTGCGCAAAGCGGCCCTGGGCGGTAGGCACTGCCGTGACAGTCAGCATGGTGCCGTCATCCTGCCAGCCGTCGCCGGTAACGGATCCGAGAAGCGCGTCGGAAGAGGACACGGTGACATACGACTGCGTCTTCCAGTGCCACTGGAGGACGGTAAAGCCCGAAGGCGTCACAATTGAGGTAGTGTCGTTCTCGCCTGCATTTGGCGTTGTCGAATCGCGCACGGCGACGCCATCCACCGAAAGCGTCCATCCAGTGCAGACGGCCCTTCTCCCCTCGGAAACGGCAACGACGGCGGGCGCGGTGTACGTCTTCGGCGTCCCCGCGGCAACGTCTTCGTCAAAGCCGTATGCAATTTCGCCGGCGCCGTACTCAACGCTCGCGTCGGTCGATACCTGAACGACAGTGGAAAGCGCGGCAGTGCCATCTACCCTTATGAAGCTCGCGTTGTTCATCGAGTCGTATTCGGCCTTGACCCACTTGGGCGACCGCGGGATGCGCGTAATGCGGGCTTCGTCAACCTGAAGGGGCAGCGTCTCCCCGCCGAACTTAAACGCAGCCGATGCCTTCCCTATCGTATCAGTGTAAGCAGTGGGAGTGTTTGTCTTCTTGTGTGCACCGTTGACATACGACGATACCGTGTTGGTCGCGGCGACATAGACGAGATAGTTCCAGTTGGCGACAAAGCTCGGGCAGTTCTCTGAATTAAGGGCGACGGAACTGCTGCCCCTGCTGTTGCCATAGTATAGCTTCATGTAGTTGACGTTCGTGTCGTATATCTGCTCGACGTAACCGCATCTCCAGGACGCGCTCCCGTAGTTGCCAAACTTGCGCATGATACTTTGGTAGGATCCTACGCCATCGGGCTTCTTGAACCAGCAGGAGATGGTTAGGCTGTCCGGGAGGCAGTTCGTCGGGTGACGCATGTAGTCGTCGTAGTTCGCGCATTCAAGACCGCGCGTGAGGTTCAGGGCGTTGCCGCAGAAAGGGGAGTTGGTGAGTGTCGTCACCGAGTAGCCGGTCGTTGAATTGTAGATGTTGGTCACGTTCCAGCCGTGGCCCGTCTCGTCGCGGACGCCCGTCTCCGGGTCGTATGAATTCATGTGCCATACGGCGACGTATTCCGACCAGACCTCCGTCGAGGCAGGCCTTTCGGCGGCTGCGCCCGAGCCCCAGAACATGTAGAACTTCGTATCCGTTCCCGAAAGTTCGGGTATCTTAACCCAGACGAGCGAGGTGCCGTTCGTATCCCAGAGCTCAATGTCGCAGGCAAGGCGGTTGAGGCCGTCTACGTCAGTAGCGAAGAAGACGTCCGCGCCGTTCGCAAGGCACTTTGAATAGTTGAATGCGGTTATCGTCTCGGGCGAAACCCTCACGAGGACAGGCATTCTCTTCTGCACTGTCGCGCCTCCCGCATAACCGGCAATGGTGAGCTCCGTCCTGTAGCCAGAGCCGGGCATCGTGTTCGACGGATAGATGCTCGAAACCCTCGGGCCCGCCTTGAAGGGCAGGTCGCCGAGGCTGCCGTAGAATACCTCGTTCACCGTGTCAACCATGCCGACAGCGCCGTCGGAATCGCGGATCGCCGGAACGAAATTGCGGTAGTAGGAGCTGTCGGAGCTCTTCTGTATGCTGAAGCCGTAGATCATGAGCGCGGCCTTGATATTCGAGGTTGAACCCCCGTTCGGTCCGCTCATCCACGCGATGTAGATGTTGTTTGTCGAAGTGTACGTCTTTGCTGACAGCGTAGAAAGGCCCAAGGATGTCGAGCCGCCTACGGAAAACGTACCGTTGCTGCACTTCCATATCATTCGGCTGTGCAGGTTGCGGCCAGTGCCTATTCCAATGCTGGTGGAAGATCCGGTGGTGTAGTTGCCCAATTTGTTGTAATGGTAGCGCATCACGTTCCATTTTTCGCCATTCTGCCTTGTCGTGATGGCAAGAGGGTTTACGTTGTGCCCATCGTCAGCGCCTCCGAAAAGGGCCTGTCTCGGGTCCATGCTCAAAAGCCGCAGGTCGCCCGAGACGATAAGCCCAGAACCCGCCTTGATGCCAGTGTCGATGTACTGGTGGCCGTTAGACTCGATCCACTCAAGCTCAGTATATCCGCTCGGCAAGTCCGCAAGCGCGGCAAGCACCGTAGCGGCAGTTGCGACAACAACAGAAAGATATTTATTGCACATACGATCCTCCTTTAATTATTGAGTATTATACCATATCCAACTGAATCTGTCCAATTTTTGGTCAGGAATCAGGGGTTAGTGGTTAGTCGATAGTGATTAGGGGGCAGAGTAATGAGAGAGGGGAGAGGAGTAATGAGTGAGGGAGAGAGTTCGATAAAGGCAGGCAAAGGATCAAAAATCATGCGCGGCGGCCATCGTGCCATCGCCGCCGCGAACCTGCATCTGCATCCAGCCGTACGCCCCGATCGCGTCGGCGACGGCGGCGAGATAGTCCGCCTCCTCGTTCGTCACCTTGCCGTCCTGCGCGATAGTCTCCTTCAGCCCCATCAGGAGCTCGCGCTTTGCGAGCGGCGGCAGCCTGACAAGCGAATCGAGCGCCGCAAAGAGCTCCTCCGCGTCGTTGCAGGGCGCAGGCATGGGCGGGAGCGACGGGCCGAAAAGCGAAAGCTTCCTCCCAGCCGCCCTGTAGCCGCCTTCTGGGTCGTCGCCAAACGAGGCCACTGTCGAGATGACCTGCGCGGCGACCGGAAGAAGCCTGACCGCAGGGACCATCGCCACGGCGCGCCTGCCGTCCGCGACAAGACGCCTCCTCGCCGACGCAATCACCATCACCTCGAAGGAATCGTATACGCCGTCCTCCTGTGCTATGCGCTCCAACTCTGCTGCGAGCTTGCGGCGCTCCGCCAGCGTCGCCCTGTCGCGAAGAGTGTTCACGCACCTCGTTGCAAGCGTACGGCGGGCAGACGCGGGAAAGCTCCCTTCCCAGCCTTCCGGCGCCTTGCCGCGCAAAAGCCCGACCAGGGTTTCGCCCGCCCGCGCAGGATCGCGCACCGCCGCCAAGACTGCCGGCTGCAGCTTCGCGTCTGCAAGCGAGGCGGTGGCGGCCTTGAGCCCCTTCGCGCGCGCAATGCTCTTGGCGAAATTCTCGTTCACCTCTTTCGCACGCGCCCTCCGCCGCTCATTCACTTCCTGGATACGCGACTTCAGGGATTCGTCAAGGAACGCCGTGCCACGAGGCGAAAGGCGGCGGATGCGCTCGACGACCGGCGGATGCGTTTCAAGAAGCGGACTGCCGCCGGACACAAAGAGCATGTGCGAGACGTCGCCCTTCCATGCGCCGAACGCCCCGCCGGCAGCATCCGCAAAGTGCGTAAGCCTGAGCGCATTCGCAAGCGCCTCGGGATTGCGCGTAAACTGCGCGGACGCGGCGTCCGCCAGAAACTCGCGCTCGCGCGAAACTGCGCACTGCACGAGGCGGGCGAAGAATTCGCCTATCGCCCCTACAAGCCAGAGCGCAATGCCGGTGAGAACATATATGAGAAGAAGTGGGAGCGGGACGCCTACCTTTGAGTCCCTGTCGCTGCGGTCGCCGTCCCCGTTCAGGAGCAGGAGCATCCCCTTGCCGACGCGCGAAACCATGGTAATGCCGCAGACAAGCGCGGCGAGGCGGAAGTTAAGGCGCATGTCGCCGTTCAGGACGTGGCTGAACTCGTGCGCGACAACCCCCTGCATCTCGTCTCGCGTAAGCCACTCAAGCGCGCCGCGCGTGACGCAGACCGCGGCAGCCGAGGGGTCTGTCCCCGCCGCGAGCGCATTGATGCCTCCTTCACGCTCAAGCACCCAGACCGACGGCATGTCGAGCCCGGAAGCGATGGAGATTTCCTCGCAGACGTTGAGAAGGCGAATTCGCGCAAGGTCCTCCTCGCCCGTCTCCGAAAGCTCGCATCGTCTAAGGCGTTTCGCGCCCACCGACTCCATGAGCACGTCGCCCGACGAAAGGCCGAGGAACTTGACGAGCGTCATTGCCGCCACAAACAGCGTCGAGACGAGAAAGCACGCCGCTGGCACGGCGGGATACACGCGGCAGAACGTCGATATGCTTGCGGCGGAGGCGTCTGCGCACAGGTCGGCGTCGGAAAGCCAGAGCCAGATCGCCCAGCCCGCCACGGTCATGACAACGCCCATCGCGACGGCAGTCGCGGCAACCGCGGCGACCGCAAGCGGCACGAGGCGGAATGTACGGGTGCGCGCCGCCTGTTGGAGCGCGAACGGATCCATCAGAACTTGACCTGCGGCGCTTCGCGCTGCGCCTCGGAAGCCGTGGCCTCGAGAAGCGCGGCAGGCGCGAAGTTGAACATCCCGGCGACGACGGAAGTCGGGAAGAGCTCGCGCTTCGTGTTGTATTCGGTCACGGAGTCGTTGTAGGCCTGGCGGGCGAACGCAATGCGGTTCTCGGTGGAGGTAAGCTCCTCGGAGACGCGGGCCATCTGGCGATCCGCCTTGAGGTCGGGATAGCGCTCTACCACTACCATGAGGCGCGAAAGGACGCTCGCAAGCCCGGACTCCGCGGCGGAGAACGCCTTCACTGCGGCAGGGTCGCCGGGGGCGGCGGCAAGGGCCTTCGCGGCGCCTGCGGCCTGGTTGCGCGCCTCGATGACGGCCGTAAGCGTCTCGCGTTCGTGCGAGAGATAGCCCTTCGCCGTCTCGACAAGGTTGGGGATGAGGTCGTAGCGGCGCCTCAGCTGCACGTCGATCTGCGCAAATGCGTTCTTGAAGCGGTTCTTGAGGACGACAAGGGCATTATAGAGCCCAATCACCCAGAGGGCCAGCAATACGACAAGGCCAATGGCGGCCAGCAGCGAGACAAGAATGGTGTTCATTTCTTTCCTCCTTTACCTTTTGTTTTACGTAGTATATCTATATCCTCCTGAAAAATCAAGCAATTTCGCTTCACGACGTCCGCGCAATCACGTGGTCGCGCCCATCCGGCGCATAGACACGGTGCATGAACTCCCCCGGCTCCGTCTCGGCCGATTCTACGCGCACCTCCTCGCCTGCGAGCGTCTCCGACTTGAAGACGATGTCGAGCTCGCGGCACGTGCCCCCAGACCGCCCTTCCATCAGCCATTCGACGTAGTGGACGTTGTTGACGTGCCCGTTGAGGTCTATGTCGCCGCGCTTGGCGCGGAACGCGAGCGCATCCGCCGCAACTTCGCGGCAGTCCCAGCGCAGTTTCGCAAAGGGTTCGTCGCCGAAGACGGGCCTACGGACCGTGTTTGCCGCCGCAAACACGCCCTCGGGGATGGCAACGACCTTGCGCGAGGCGAGGTCGATGAGCATCCATTCGCTCGTAGCGCACCCTATCGCCTCTCCGCCCTCTCCGGCAATGGCGAAGTCGCGCCATGCGACGATTCGCCGCCCGCCACGAGGATAGGTCAGTATCGAGACCGTCTCGCCCCACTTCGGGAAGCGCGACATCCGCACCTTGAGGCGCGTCAGCACCCAAGATACGTTCTCGCCCGCGGCAGCGAAGTCCGACTTCGAGAACGCGAGCGCCTCTGCGTTGAGGCTTGCCGCCTCCTGCAACCAGTTGCAGACAGACACCATCGTCGCCACGCCGTCAGGCCCGCACTCATACGTTCTCACTGCCCAAGAATACTCGCCGTATACATCGCCCATTTCTACATTCCTCCTGTCACTTGCCGCATTATATTCGGCATTGCCGTGTTAATGCCAAATAACAAATTCAAGGGTCTGTTACCGCCATATTCGGGGTCTGTCCCCACCGTTTTTTGACGAACTGCTATCAAATTCTATCAAATCCTCCGCCCACGTGTCAAGGACCTGCACACGTCCTCTATCACCGCAGGCAGACACCCGCTGCACGAGATAAAGCAGGGCGGGCGACCGGGGGTTCAGAAAAGCGCTACGGCGATGGCCATGACGAGCGGTATCGTAATAATCGAAAATACGGTCGACACGGCGACGACCGCAGTCGAGAACTCCGCGTCGCAGTCGTACTTGACGGCAAACACGGTAAGAAGCACCCCAACTGGTGCGGCGGCCGGGATGATCGCGGCGAGGCGCGCCGTGCGGTCGATGAACGGGCATTGCCACAGGACCGCAAGGAGCATAAGCGGAACGGCAAAGTGCCGCATGAACAGCATCGCGTACGTCGCGGCGCACCTGAACGCGGGCGCGAACTTCGCGCTCGCAAGGTAATAGCCCATGACGAGCATCGCAATGGGCGTATTGAGCGAGCCAATCGACTCGATGGGCCGCGCCATGACGAACGGCAGCCGCCACGGGGCGAAGAAAAGCGGCAGCGCCACGGCAACTGCGACGTTCGCGGGGTTGAGGGCACCCTTCACGAACCCCTTTAGGCCAACAGCCCCGCCCATCATCGAAACGCCGTACGTCCAGGCGAAGATGTTGAAGACGGCTATCGCGGAAATGCCGTAGAAGACGCCGTCGGGGCCGAGTATTGCCTCTTCAAGCGGTATCCCCATGTATCCGCAATTGGAGAAGATGACAGCCCATTCGAGGGCGCGGCGGTGGCGCGCGTCCTGCGCGCGTATGAAGGCGCGGGAAAGGAATATCGCGGCGATTGTCGCGGCGGCGGCGGCGGCGAACGTCCAGCCGAGCGAGACGATCCTCTCCGACTCGCAGGGCCGCTGGAACGACGAGACTATGAGGCAGGGAGTGATGAACTTTATGAGGAACTCGGTGAACCTGCGTATGGTCTCCGCGTCGAAAATGCGAAGATGCCGCGCAAGCACGCCGAAGCCCATCATGACGAAGAGCACGGCCGTCTGCTGCGCGGTCGTTATGACACTGTCGAGCATCGCCTGCGGAGGCGGGCCTTAGTTCATCCTGCCCGTGTACTCGCCCGCGTCCCCGCCGTTCTTTGCCTTGAAGAACGTGTCGGCGCACTTGCGCCAGTCCTTGACCCAGGGGCGGGGCTCGCCAGTCTCCTGGATTACCCACATCTTGAGCTGGCGCCGGTGCCAGTTGACGTTGCACTCCGTGCCCCACGCGCCGCCGTGGCCAAACCACTTGTCCTCGCCGTCCTTCTCCGGCGCGGAAAGGCCGAGGGAATACCCGCCCAGCCCCGCCGGGCGGGAGGAAACCGCAAGAAGCCCCTTCACCGTCTCTTCCTTGAGAATCCTCGCCCCGTTGTCGCCGACACCGAGGTTCATGAGCATCTTGTAGAACTTGAGCTGGTCGCGGACGGTCGTCCAGAGCCCCGCGCCACACGACGCAAACACCCTGTCGTCGCCGTATGGCCTCTGCATCGAGGGGAGGTCCTTGACCCACTTCGCCTTCTGGCCGCCCTTTACCTTGTAGAGCTCGATCTTGCCCTCAAGCTGCTTCTCGCTGGGATAGAACGTCGTTTCCGTCATGCCCAGCGGGTCAAGAAGCGTCTTCTTCAGGTATTCCTCGAAGCGCATCCCCGTCACTACCTCCACGACGGCGCCCGCGACGTCGATGCCGACGTTGGAATACTGCGCCCTCGTGCCGGGCTCGAAAAGAAGCCTCTGCGAAATGGCCGTCGCCGCGACGCTGCGAAGCGGCATCCTGCGCGACCATCCGCCCATTTGGACGTAGCCGGGCAGCTCGAACGGAAAGCCCGCAGTGTGGTTCAGGCACATCCTGACCGTGATGGCGTTCGTCACCGCAAGGCAGAGCATCTTCCCCTCGGCGTCGCGCGGCAGAATTAGGAACCCCGCGCCCTTGTACTCTGGGAGATACTTCGAAACGGGGTCGTCAAGGGAAATCCTGCCTTCCTCCACGAGCTTCGCCACCATGACGCCGCAAAAGCCCTTCGTCTGCGAGCACTGCATGAAGTGGTCGTCGAGCGTTATGGGGCGCTTCTTCTCGGCGTCGGCATACCCGACGCAGGCAACCTCCTGCCTGCCGTTGTCGTAGAGAACGCTGATCGCCCCGGGGAGCTCGCCGCTTTCGACGTACTTCGAGAGCGCGTCTTTCACGAAAGTCGTGCCCGAATCGCGGACCGCTTCCGCGCCAGTCGCAAGCTGCGCGAAAAGCGCCGCGCACATCGCCATCGTCATTGCCTTCATTTTTCCGTCTCCTTTTCCTGTGTTGAAGCCTGCCCCTCAGCCGCAAGGCGCGCGCGTATGCGCTCGTCAAGGTCGTTTCTGTGAAGCGCCTCCATGAGCGGTTTCAGGTCGCCGTCGATGATGCGGTCGAGCGAATAGAGCGTAAGCGAGATGCGGTGGTCCGTCATCCTGTTCTGCGGAAAGTTGTACGTGCGTATCTTCTCCGACCTGTCGCCAGAGCCCCTGAGCGTAAGGCGGTTCGCGCCGATCTTCGCCTCCTCCTCGCGGCGGCGGAAGTCGAGTATCCTCGCCTTCAATGTCGCGAGGCACTTCTCCCTGTTGCGAATCTGGCTTCGCTCGTCCTGGCAGACTGCGACAAGCCCGGTGGGGATATGCGTCATGCGCACCGCGCTCTCGGTCTTGTTTACGTGCTGGCCGCCCGCGCCGCCGGCGCAGAAAAGGTCGATCCGCAGGTCCTTTTCGGGAATCTCGATGACGTCGTCCTCGTCTGCCTCGGGAAAGACCACTACCGTCGCGGCGCTTGTGTGGATGCGCCCCTGCGCTTCGGTCTCCGGCACCCTCTGCACGCGGTGCCCGCCCGACTCGAAGCGGAACTCCCCGTACGCACCCTCGCCGACGACGGTGAATACGATTTCCTTGTAGCCGTCGAGCGAAGTGGGGCTGGAATGCATCACGGAGACTCGCCAGCCCTTCGTCTCGCAGTAGCGGGAATACATCCTGAAGAGGTCGCCTGCGAAGAGCGCCGCCTCCTCGCCGCCAGTCCCTGCGCGGATTTCCATGACGGCATTGCGCGAATCGAGGGGGTCTGGCTTCACGAGCGCGGCAAGGACGTCCTTCTCGGACGACTCGATGAGCTCCGCGTCGCCGTCGTCGACCGCAAGCTCGTACATCGTCGCGGCGGAATCGAGCTTCTTCAGGAAAGCGTATTCTGAAAGCGTCTCGCGGTAGCGACGGCGGTCGGACAAAATCGAAGGGTCGCCAAGTGCCGCTTCCACGGCCCCGAGACGACCCAGCATCTTCTTTATCTCAGAGAGGTCTATCAACTCTTCTTCGCGAACTTCGCGTAGCGCTTCCTGAACGAATCGACGCGCCCTTCCGTGTCAACCATCGTCTTAGCGCCGGTGAAATACGGATGGCACGCGCTGCAGGTGTTGACCGTCATTTCCTTTTTCGTGGACTTCGTCTTTATGACGTTGCCGCACGCGCACGTGATCGTCGCGTCCCCGTATTTGGGATGTATGTCCTTCTTCATGTCGTTTGTCTTCCTTCAAGCCTTGGTGGAGAAGAAGAGATTCGAACTCTCGACCCCCACGTTGCGAACGTGATGCTCTACCAACTGAGCTACTTCCCCTTGCGTCAATTGGCGCGTATTATATCATATTGCCCCTCGACTTTGCAAGTTGCCCCGGGCGTTGTCGTCGCCTTCCACGAGTTCCACCGTGAATGGCCCGTCGTTTATGAGGGAAACCTCCATCTCCGCCCCGAACCTGCCCGTCCCAACGCGCTCAGGGCCAAGGGCCTCCCGCAGCGACGAGACGAAAAGCTCGTAGAGGGGGATCGCCTTCTCCGGCCGCGCCGCGCCGGAAAACCCCGGGCGGTTGCCATGCCTCGTGTCGGCGTAGAGGGTAAACTGCGAGACGACTATGACAGAGCCCCCGACGTCGACTATCGACCTATTGGTCTTGCCGGCGTCGTCCTCGAATATCCTAAGCGCGACAAGCCTCTTCGCGAGGTGCCGCGCCATCTCCTCGGTGTCGGAATGCGCGACACCGAAGAGAACGAGATAGCCCTTGCCGATCGAGGCGACGGTCTCGCCCGCGATTGACACGCCCGCCCTGGTCACCCTCTGCACAAGGGCCTTCACAGGGCGGCCTTTCTCCCGCCGAAGGTCACTTCGCGGGAACTTCGACGACGGCAAACGAGTTCGCCATCATCTTGATCGTGAGCGAACCGTCGTCCGCTACGAGGCAGGGCGTCTCGGTGTTCGTGCGGATCGCGTCGGTAAGGTGCACGCGCGCCTTCTCCATGGTGCGATCGGCTATCGAGAGCGAGACGGTGGCCGTGTCGGTCTCGTTGTTGTTCTCCACAAAGCGCGTGATGAACACCACGACCGAGCCGTCGGCGCCCTTCGCGGCGACGGAGCGGAACTGGCCCTTCGTCACCTCGGTCACGGTGTCAAACACGACTCCCGTGGCGGGCGCGTTGGGGTTCGGGGCGGGGCGGTACTGCTTGACCGAGCTATCCACCTGCGTGCCCGCGTCAAGGAGCTTGTTCCAGCAGATGAACGGATAGTAGCCCTTCGTCGGCCAGAGCGTAGTCTTGTCGAAGAGGCAGTTCATGCCGCTCCCGGCCTTGGCGTCGTAGAACATGAGGTGGTCGACGGGGGCCTTCTGGCAGTCCGTGAGGACGGCTGCGATGAACGCGGCGGCCTTCTGGTTGAAGCGCCCGCTCTCGACTTCAAGGGTATAGACCCAGTCGTCGCCCCAGCCCTTCACGTAGTTCCACTCGTTCAGGATGGACTCCGTCTCCTTGAAGCCGTTCGCGTCGAGCTCGTCGCGAACCTGCTTCGCGAACTGCGCGGGCCAGCTCGGCTGCACCGAATACGTGTGCCACGAGAAGAAGTCAAGCGGCGAATTGGTGTCGCGGCAGTACTTGATGAACTTCTTGCCCCAGGCGAGGCGCCCGCAGATGGCGGGGCCGCCGATCTTGAGGTCGGGGAACTTGCCCTTCAGGTGCTTGGAGGCGATTTCGTAGAAGTTGAAGAAGTTCGTGACAGTGCCGCCCCAGCAGCGAGGCGAAGTGTTCTTCTCGATGTCGTTGTACTCGTCGAGGTCAGGCTCGTTCCATATCTCCCAGTACTCGATCTTGAACTGGTTCCTGTACTCGATGTTGCGCGTGGTGCGCTCTTTGTCTAGGCCCCAGCCCCAGCCCTCGTTGTAGTGGCGGATTATGCGCTCGCAGATGCGCGCCCACTTGGCGTAGTCCTTCGGGGGCAGCGCGCCGTACTTCTTCGGGCCGTGTTCGATGGTCTGGCCGAGGCGGTAGAATATCTTCGTCCCCGCGCGGGAGATCGCGTCGAGGTAGTGGTCGGTGAAGACGAAGTCGTAGTTCTTCGGGTCGTTTTCGTCGGCGTCGAAGTCGGGGAAGATCGCGTTCACGTCGACGCAGTGCGCGCCGCCCGAGACGCAGTTTATGGAGTCGTGGAGACGCGCCATCGGGAACCTCCCGAGCTTGTAGTCGTTGAAGTTGCCGCGCTTCTGGTCGCCGCGAACAGGGGGAACCGTCGGGCCGTTGTTCACCGAGTTCATGAGCTTGATGGGCTGGATCTCCTTTGCGGGATCGACCGTCACCGTCGCCCTGAGGGCGGGCTCCACCGCGAACGCCGCGCCCGAAAGCGCAACCGCCGAAATAACTATGAGCTTGCTCGTCATTTTCCCTTGTCTCCTTTCCTAGTCGTTTCCTTGTTTTTCTTTTGCAGCGAAAGCCATGCCCTTCAGTGGCCGCTCTCGAAATGGGGGTCTTCCGCCATGCATTTCGCGGGACACTTGGCGACGATCTGCGCGTCGGTCGGCGGGTTGGCGTAGTTTACCTTCGCGAGAAAGCCCTGGAACGAGAAATGCCCGGCTTCCTTGCCGCCCGAGTTCTTCTCGCAGAGATGGCAGCCCATGCAGCCGACGCCGCAGACCTTGCGCACCTGCGGCCCCTTCTCGGGGTTGTTGCAGAGGACATGGATCGTCGCCGAAGCGGGGACAAGCTCGATAAGCCTCTTCGGGCAGACGGCGACGCACTTGCCGCAGCCGATGCAGAGGCGCTTGTCCACCTTCGCGAGGCCGTCGTGTATCGATATCGCCCCCTTCGGGCAGACGTTAGCGCAGGCACCGTAGCCGAGGCAGCCGTACGTGCAGCCCTTGTCGCCGCCAGCCGTTGCCGCCGCGACGCTGCAGTCGCAGATGCCGTTGTAGTCGCCGACGCG
>JAEEGL016277647.1_pt1 | contig 23490 bp, 22 predicted proteins | sample 9134231 | NCBI WGS metagenome assembly JAEEGL01 (sample SAMN16246548, study PRJNA631951) | gut metagenome | biome: gut microbiome; feature: rumen; material: fiber-attached | host: Bos | place: Iran: Karaj | collected 2018-10
CACGTACTGGCTGAACGGGGTAACCAGCGGCGGGTAACCCAGGCGGGGCCATACGTATTCTACTTCGTCGAAGAGCTTAACCATCAGGGTGTCCAGGCTCATCTCGGGACGGCCATGGGCACGCTGGGCGGCGTTAATAGCTCCCTGGAAGCCCTTGAGGTCGGCCATCATGGAGCCCATCATGCCGCCGGGCAGGCCGCAGCCCACCAGCAGGGAAGTCATCTGGGAGTTGGTAGGGTTAATCCAGTAACCCAGGAAATCGTCGATGAACTCCTGCGTGAGGCGACGGACCTCCATGTAAGCGTCCATATTGATGTCCTTGACCTGGAAGCCATCGGCCCTCATCATCTGCTGCATGGTAATTACGTCCGGATGGACCTTGCCCCAGGAGAGAGGCTCTACGGCTACGTCCAGGTAGTCGGCTCCTGCACGGGCCACTTCCAGCATGGACGCCGGAGAGAAGCCGGGGCCGGTGTGTCCGTGATACTGGACCTTGATTTCCGGATGTGCCTTCTTGATGCCGGCCACAATCTGTCCCAGTTCGGTGGGACGGCCCACGCCCGCCATATCCTTGAGGCAAATCTCGTCCGTACCGTATTCCACCAGCTGGTCCACCAGATGGAGGTAGTAGTCCACGGTGTGCACGGGGGAGTGCGTGATGGACAGGGCAGCCTGGGAAATCATTCCGCCCTTCTTGGCAAACTCGATGGAGAGCTTGAGGTTGCGGTGGTCGTTGAGGCCGCAGAAGGAACGGGCGATGTCGGTACCCTGTTTCTTCTTGACCTTGAACATGAGTTCGCGGACGTCTGCCGGCACGGGATTCATGCGGATACCGTTAAGGCCGCGCTCCAGCATGTGGGTCTGGATGCCCGCCTTGTGGAACGGTGCCGTCCACTTGCGCACGGAGACATTGGGATTCTCTCCATAGAGCAGATTCACCTGCTCGAAGGCGCCGCCGTTGGTTTCCACACGGTCGAAGCATCCCATATCCACGATGGCCGGAGCCACCCGCACCAGCTGGTCCACACGGGGTTGATACCTGCCGGAACTCTGCCACATATCCCTGTACACCAGGGAAAACTTGATTTCTCTTTTAGCCATATAGGGTTTGAACATTTTTCAGTATCCACAAAGATACGAAATTATTCGGAGCTGCGCACACAAAATAAGGTGATGCATCACAGATGGATGCATCACCTTATCAGATTTTGTTAAAGACGACTAATAGTATCCGTCGTAAAGTATCTTTCCCCGGTAATGGATACGAAGCGTGCGACCGTCCTTTAAGGAGATAGCAATATCAATCTTTCCATCATCATTCATATCTCCGGTAATACGGTTTTTTACTGTGCCAGGGTTAAAATTAGTTATCTTTACGGAAGAGACCAGTTCACAACCTCCTTTATATTTCCCTTGTTCAAGAGGAATAGCCAATGAGGTATCAAGGTTCAAAAGGGCCCCGCTGATACCGATGAAATCTATGAATTGTCCCGGCTCAGAATACGTAACGCCAGTATATTGAAAACCAGAAATGCCCACAACGGATGCAACCTCGTCCCAGGATGGACCTTGTTCGAAATACTGCTCGTACATATGACAACGATGCGAACTGCCTATATTGGGGTCTGCTACTCCGCCTCCCATAAACGCAGAACCGATGGGAACAATACATTCCCCACCCACGTATATGCCGCTCGATGCGGGCTCGTCACTAAGGGATACGGGGTCGTCACTAAGGGATACGGGGTCGTCGCCACTGTGTATTTTTTCGCAACCGACCATGAGTAGCAGACCGGAGAGAAGCATCAAAACTCTGTGAATTCTCATATTCATGATATCATGATTTCTATAAGGGCCTATTTAATAAACACAAAGATATGCAATATACGTCAATAATAATTCATTGTTTATGAGTTTTTCGATAATGCCCATACTAATCATGCATAGATTGTGACCTGTATTGGCGGTGGTGCCGGTCAGAGGGGTTTGACGGAAATCGAAGCCTTCGTTATTTTTCAGAGCCTGTCCACCCTGTCCGCCTGAATAGCTTTTATGTGAGTAAGGAGCCCATTACCATTCAACAGGCACGGGATATCCTCAATAAAAAGCTCTTCAATGCAAAAGTAATCTACGGTCATTATGCTCCCATCTCATGGGATCCTGCCAATGAGCTGGCCAAAAAACTGTCTGAAAAGATAAATCTTCCTGTCCGCCTTATCTCAGAGGCCGAATGGGAATACATTGCCACATCAGATGGGGCGAACGCCATCAAGACCACCGAGAACGAGTTCGAATGGTGCTATGACTTTTTTGCCAATTATCAGGATAATCAAGAACCTCTTCTGAATCCCTTAGGCCCCGAAAAGGGAGGCGCGCACGTCGTACGTGTATGGTCCGTTAACAAGGATGAACGCCATCAACGGGTAGTTCCCCAGTCAGGGTATTCCGTGCCGACAGCAATCAGAATAGTCCTCCCTGCGGCAGATTATAAGTAGCCCTCAATGAGTCAAAGACTCTTTTATCATCCTCCCGCATTTCCGGAGGCCGATAGGCCGACAGGGCCTGCAGGCCCGCACCGCCGCTTCTGCGGCAAGTCGGTGAGCAAAATCGCCTCCCAGTGCTCACGGAGACCCTTTTGAGATAGGTCGGTGTGCATATTCGCCCTTCAGTGCTCACGAGACGTCGTACCGGAGCCAAAATCCAGCTCTTAAATCGATTTTAGCCGATATGATGGCTAAGATCCCCTTCCTTCCGAATCTTAACTTGATTTAAGCCGCTATTATGGCTAAGATTCCGCACACATCAAATCTTAACTTGATTTAGGCCGATATTATGGCGAAGATCTGTTCCGCTTGGAGGAGCGAAGCGACGATGCGCTCTGCAGAGCGCCGGCCGTACCCGGGATTTTGCCGTCAGGCAAAATCGTAGAGGGAGAAAAGGCCGCGGGGGTGTATGAGGGGGCAGAGCCCCCTGTATTTACCCAAAAGAAAAAGCCCTCGCTAAGAGGGCTTTCTTTTGGGTGGGTGGTGGTGCCTTTCTCGAACCAATTCATGGCTGACCTTGACAAGATTTGGGAACTACGGTATTGGATTCCTGACCCTGCTGACCCATCGACTTGGCGCTCTTTATGATAAATGTTCCGGGTATGCAATGGGAAGACTGTGTGGAAATTCATAGGGGTATACTCCCCCTACCCGGATTAAAATCAAATAAGTAAATGCCCTCATTCTAACCGGAAATAGTAACAGTTCTAGGTATACACTCAGTGTGCCGTTCTAGTTGTTTCTTCTTCCAGAAATGTCAAGGTTGTACTACACTTTCTTGACTTTTTAGTCTTTCCTAACTATTTATTATTGGAGCAGGCACAAACAGGCTTGACGTGATAATGAATAACAACCAACCATACAAAAGGCAATACCGTCAACTGGACAGTGAGGTTAAGCAGAAAATCAGCGATAGCACAAGAAACAAACCCAAGTCAGAAGAACACAAAGAACATATCCGACAGGGTATGCTTGATTACTGGCAAGGAGTCCCCGACCGTCCAGAAGAACCTGACACCTTATGACAAAGTATCCTCTTATCAAGGGGAAGATGTCATCAAAAATAATGACGAAGCCATGAATATAAGTGATAACATTCGACAAGTTGAAGATTGTTTCCGACATAAGTGCAATCGATATTCACGACATATCCAGATTCGATATCATAACCAAGAATGGCGTTGTGACAGCCTTGAAATACTACCAAGAGTTACCGTACCTTTTGATGATTAAGGTTGATTACCAAAGCCGTGAGGTTGTTGTTGAATTCAGCGGGAAGGTGCTAGGAAAGGACTACCCAAAACTGATTTCAATCAGTACCATTGCGAAGTGTTTCGAGAACATTAACGCCCTAGGCTTTTGTAGTCTGGATGTTGAAACTATGATGGATTCCGATGTGGTAAAGTGTGATGTGACCAAGGATGTGAAGATACAAGATGTATCAGGACTGACGCAGTATATCAGGAACCATATCAGCAATTACCAACAGTTCTTGTGCCGGAAGTTGAGGAACGGAAACCTTGTGGTTGATAAGAATGTTGTCAGTAGGAAGACCAAGAAGAGAATGATAATCTATGACAAAGAGAAGGAAATGCACCGTGCCGAAAACGAAGCGTTCGTTGAGGCTAATGGACTGGAAGGTGCGTTCGATGGAATGTGCCGATTCGAAATAAACCTAGATAGTAAAGAGCAAATCCGGCAAGCCCTTCATGTTCATAACACAAAACTGATGACAGTTCTGTCGGCTGATGCAAACCCGATTGCTGATTATTTAGATAACGTGGTTCAATCCCCAATCGAGGATATCAGTATTCCAGACAAAAAGACTTACATGATGACGCTGGTATTGAAGGACTGTGATTACGACCTAGAAAAAGTGGAGGCTAAGTTGCGCTCTTTCATCAACAGTAGGGGAACCAGTATCCGTAATATCATGAAGCCATACATAGCCCTCATGGACCAGATGAACAATAAGGGTGGTGCGGATTTGTGGCAGGATACACGCCGGAAACTGAGTTGATGTATCAAAACGTCCGGTGTATCAGTTTAAGGTTGAAAAAAAGGTGATACACCGTTACCGAATGTATCACCTTATATTTTTGTGTTAAACGAATTCGAATCTACTTGCAGTAATTCTTACGATTGATATCAACAACCATAGGAACATCTTTGAGCAATTCGATAAGTTCATCGGTTGTATGGTCAAATGTAAACTCCACTTCTTCCTGATATAATGGAAGAAGTTGCCAGAAATTGACTTCATCGCCAAATAACCTGAGTTTTAGCGCCTCAACTATCTGTTTGTCTTTACCAAACGAGTTGAGTAACACACAAGAGTTGAGCTCTGTATTTGAAGCCACAGGACTCGAATCTTCATTCATTGTCACCGTATGACCAAGAGTTATCCAACTATCGGTATAAATGGGGAATCTGGCTATGTCTTTGAGCATTCTGATAGGCCAGTAATCTTCCTCTTTGTCCGATTTGATATTCCAATCTTTAGGAAGGAAGATGACATATTCAGCCCGCTCAAGTTTCCATTTCTTCAACTCCTTGGGGATGTCCATTCTGTAAGCGCCCGCACCCATCGTAACGAGTGTATAGTAGGGCCGTTCCTCTGTAGGAGGAATCATGGCGATATCGCAATGAATGTCGAGCGACACAATTTCGTGGAATACTTCCTCGAACTCTCCATATTGCTGTTTAATGTAGGCCTCAACTTTTTCCACTTCCTTCTCGGAATAAAGGTACTGCGGGAACTCCTCTTTGTTTGTTGTTTTCATACTATTCGTCTGACCGCAAGCAAGCATAACTGCTACGGATATGAAACTTGTTAAACATAGAACTAACCTACGCATTTAGAGTGTGTTTGGGTCACAAATTTAGCAAACTTTCGATGAAGTAACAATGATTCCACGACGGATGACACACTTTTCATTCTGAAAGGGTTTGCTAGGGGAAATGTTCATGTTCTTCAGGTAGGAGTATGAGACCCCGATGGCATCCTTGCCCCAATGGTCGGTCAAGGCTTTCAAGTTGCCGTAGTAGTAGTGTTGGCCATCCTTCTCAAGATGGACGATGGCTCGTTCTTGTTTCTTCTTCGGTTCCATCCGTATCACGAATTTTAGTCAAAAGTAGTAAAATGTTGCGAGTATTCAAAATAAGCACCCCAAAAGTTGCATATATTAAATAAAAGCACTATATTTGTAGTGAAATAAGGAACTGACGATTATTGGTAATATCAAAACTACCCATTATGGATAAGGTCGTGATTTTGGCTCGGGTGAGCACGGACAAACAGGAATATCAGCGCCAGGTCAATGAACTGACGGACTATTGTAGCCGGGTTGGCTGGACCGTTGAGGCTACCTTTTGCGCCAAGGTCAGTGGGGCTAGAAGAATAGATGAGCGGACAGAGATTCTGGACCTCATCCAGTTCGTTAAGACCCACGATATTTGCCGTGTGGTCTGTCTTGAAATTTCTCGTCTTGGTCGAAACACCTTAGAAGCCCTTAAGGTCATTCAGTGCCTCAATGAACAAGGCGTTTCCCTTTACGTCAAAAACTACAACCTCAACACCCTAAACCCGGATGGTACGGTTAATCCCATAGCCAGCCTTATCTGTACCATCCTGTTGGAAATTGCTAGCATGGAACGTCTGACCATTAAGGAACGTATGGCAAGCGGTCGTGACCAGTACATCGCCAAATGCCGCAAAGACGGTATCAAGATGGGTCGCCCCTCAACCTACCGGAAGAGCGATGAAAGCTACAAGGACCAGTACCAGAAGGAAATCGGCTTGCTCCGGAAGGGTATCAGCCTCCGTAATATCACCGCCATCACAGGCACTTCTGTCAACACTTTAAGACGGCTCAAAGATAAGTTTGTAGGATGAATAACTTGGTTTTTAATATTTTTGTCTGTATCTTGGTACAAGTTGGTCTCTGGATTCCATGCCAACCGCCGAGTCTCGGCAATAATAAGCGACCGTGGCGTTACAACGGGTTCACATTTTACAAACAAATGATATCCTTAGAGAGATGTCAACAAATTCTCAAATCAAACAATTTTTCCTTAACCAATGAAGCGGTTAAGGACGTGAGGGAGTACCTGTACTTCCTCGCCACCCTCGAACTCGAGGTCAATAATAATGCAGCTAAAGCCAACGGAGATGACCAGAGTATTGTTGTATTGTAGGGTAAGTACGGACGAACAAGCAGATGGTTGTTCCCTTGATGTTCAAGAAAGGTTTTTGCGTGCATACTGTGCCAACCACGGATATGAAATTATTGGGGAGGCGTACAGAGATGACTATACTGGCAAGGGTTATCAACTTAAGCGACCAGAGTTAAAGAAGCTCTACGAGTACTGTGTAAGACACACGAAAATGGTCGATAAGGTTCTATTTCTACGCTGGGATAGGTTTACCAGAAACCTAGAGTTTGGTATGACCTATAAGCGAAAATTTAATGATGAGATGGGTATTGAAATCAATTCAATTGAGAACACCATCAACTTTAATGCACCAGAATGGCCCACGCTACTTGCTTTGTATATTGGTGTCGCTCAAACAGAAAATGAGAAGAACTCTAAACGTACTAAAGAAGGTATTCACGGAACACAGTTGAAGGGGAAATGCTCCGGGCTCGCCCCAAAAGGTTACGAGAACGTAAGAATATCAAAGCATGATTGCTGGGTAGATATTGTTCCGGAAGAGGCGGATAAAATCAGATTGCTTTTCAAGGAAGTGGCTAAGGGCGTTGAGGTTCCAACTTACATCAGGGACAGGGTTTATCCACAGTTGAAAGACACAACCTTTTTCCATATTCTGAGGGACCGATTTTATGCAGGTTATGTTCATGTTAAAGCATACGGTGATGACCCAGAGCAATATGTCAAGGGGCAGCATGAAGCCATCATTGACGAGGATACTTTTAACAAAGTCCAGTTCCTGCTGGACAAGAAAAAGGGTAAGCAAACCGCCAAGGTTTCTAGAACCATTATTCCGGACCTGTATCTTAGGAAAGTCCTTATTTGCCCGGTCTGTGGTCATATTCTTACCGGAGCCTATAGCAAGGGGAACGGCGGTAAATATGCCTATTACTTCTGCAATCATGACCACAAGCACCTCAACGTTAGAGCCGAAAAGGTTAATGATGGTTTCCGAAAATTCATCTCTGTCCTCAAGCCGCACAAGGCTATAGTGGCACTGTACAAGGAAATCCTCAACGATGTATGTGGTGACCATGCCCGGGAAGTCCAGAGCAGAATAGTCAAATTGCAGGCAGAAGCAGATGGTATTAAAGCCCGTATCAACAAGGTTAAAGATATGTACTATGACGGTGAAATCACCAAGGCAGAGAAAGAGGATGCCGTTAACCGTTACACGAGGCAGGTTGAGAGCCTCAACAGTCAGATTCAGTCGTTGAGGCTGGGAGCCGATTCACAGATGAAAGGCAAACTGGAATACGCCATCAATATCATTGAAAACCTTGCCACAGTGTTCCAGAAAGCCAGTCCGGAGGTGAAACTCAAACTGATTGGTTCGATATTCCCGGAAAAAATAGAATTTGACGGAACAAATTATCGAACCACGTCATACAACCAAGTGCTTGACAACATCTTTCAAAATATCAAGCAATTAGGGGAAAACAAAAATGAGAACGACGCTAATTGCCATTCTCACTTTCATCAGGGGTGGATGATGGGGCTCGAACCCACGACACTCGGAACCACAATCCGATGCTCTACCAGCTGAACTACATCCACCATATTTGGGACTGCAAATGTAAGGATTATTTTCGGAATACCAAAAATAATTTGCAGGAGCCCGGGAGAAATCTCTAATAGAGGTTGACGGTCGTTTGTTTAATTACCTTCTCGCCGCCCTGCGTGGTGATGCAGTACATGACCAAACTCACGCTGCTGAAGTAGGGAAGGTCTTCCAGGGGAATGCTGAACATGCGGTCTACGGATTCGAGGTTATCGTCGGGCATGTGAATAGGATCTTCGCCAAAACCTACGTGTTCAATATAGATCTTCATGAAGTTGTTCTCCACCTTGTAGTAGAAATGGAAAACGTGCGCGTTGTTGGATGCCTTGTCGCGCGTAATGGTGAATCCCAGGTTGAGGTAGCCGCCGCTGAAACCCTGGATGGAGAGCTCTACGGGATCTTGTGCAAGTTCTTCAGGATCCTCAAGAGGTTCGGCTGCTATTTTATCGGAACGGAGCACGCTCTTGAGACTGATGTCCAGATTGCGGTTGAGGATGTCGAAGAGGGCCAGGTAACGGGCGCCTTCGACTTTCCAGTTGGATGCACCCACGGCGTCTTCCACAACGGCGAGATTGTATCCATAGTCGTTGTACAGCAGGCCATCAACTACATTCACCATATCCCGGACATTGGTCTCGGTGTAGGTATCTTCCAGGTTACAGGACCAGCAGGCGAACAGGCTGGCAATCAGAAGGGGGATGAACTTTTTCATGCTGTCTTGGTTTTACTTCTTGTTGGATGTGCAATTAATTGGATATCAATATCTTCTACTGTGAAACCCTTGAACTTGCGGCGTCTCAGGTGAGAGGCGACCAGCATGTTCAGTTCTTCGTCGATAATGTCACGGTAGGTATGGTTTTCGCGGTCGTACAGGTGAATGTGACGCACCACGTTCACGTCAAAAAACATTTTGCTGGTGGCCGAAAGGCGGCGTCCGTAGATACGGTTGTCGGCCAGTTGGGAGAGGATGTTGTACACGGAAGCCACGGTGACGTGAGAGCCTTGTTTGGACAATTCTTCGCAGACCATATCGGCCGATGCGTGTCCTAGGCCCATCATGACTTCGTGCACGGCCAGGCGTTGCCGTGTGGCCTTGAGGTTGTGACGGCGCAACTGAGTGCGGAACTCGTCCATGGTAGGGATGGGGAGGTTGGGTTGGGGCATTGTTCTTAAGCGTTTAACAGGGCTTGTGCGTTGGCTATGGCGGCAGGGGTAACCGTGGCGCCGGAGAGCATCCGGGCCAGTTCCTGAACGCGGCCTTCGTGGTCCAGGCTCCTGACAGAAGTATGGTCGTTCGTTTTGCTCACGAGGTAGTGAGCGTTGCCTTTGGCCGCCACCTGAGGAAGGTGGGTAATGGCAAAGACCTGCATATCGGCCCCCATCTGGCATACGAGGGAGCCCATTTTATCGGCGGCCGATCCCGACACGCCGGTGTCAATTTCATCGAAGACAAGGGTGGGCATCTGGGTGAGGCGCGCCATGACGGACTTGATGCCCAGCATGATGCGGGACAGTTCACCGCCCGATGCGGCCTTGGTAATGTCCGTGGGTTCCTTGCCGGTAGAGGAGAAGAGGAATTGGACGGTGTTGCTGCCCAATAGTCCGGCGGGAGCGGGAGAGACCTGCACCTGGAAAACGGCATGATCCAGTTCCAGGCTGTGCAATACTTTCTCTACTTCCTGGGCTAACGGGCCGGCCGCAGCCTTGCGCTTGGCATCCAGGGATGCACAAAGCTCCTGATGCCGGGTCTCCAGCCCTTCCAGTTCCTTTTGCACCTGGGCACATTCTTCGCCCAGAGAGGTGGCATCCTGGATGAATCCCTCCAGCAAATCCCTTTCCGCTATCAGTTCTTCCACTTTCTGCAGCCCGTGCTTATGAAGCAGGCTGTACAGGAGCGAAATCCGTTCTTCAACCACCTGCAGGCGCTCAGGGGAAGCCTCGGTATGGCTGTTGACCTTGGCCACTTCGGCAGCAATGTCTTCCACTTCCAGCCGGGCCGATGTCACCCGCTGCGCCAGTTCATTCAAAGAGGGAATGTAGGCACCCGCCTTGTCCAGCAGGCGTGAGGCTTCCCGAAGCAGCTGGGCCGGGGAGGCGCTTTCCTCCGAGGCGGGGGAGAGGAGCTCCTCTACTCCGCAGAGGGTTTCCTTGATCTGCTCGGCATGGGCCAGTTCGTTCTGTTCGGCCTCCAAGTCCTCGAGCTCACCGGGCTGAAGTTTGGCTTCATTCAGGCGTTCCCAGCGGGAGGTGTTGTATTCCTGTTCGGCTATTGCCTGTGCTTCGCGCTCACGGAGATTCGCCAGTTTCCGGCGGGTCTCCAGAACGCGCATCCATACAGCGCCGCATTCCTCGCGCAGTTCCATGGTCCGGGCATAATAATCCAGGGCGTCCAGGCGGAAGCGTTCCTCGCCCAGGCGCAGCGTCTGGTGCTGGGAGTGGATGTCCACCAGCTCCCGGGCCAGGTCCTGCAGGACGGGCAGGGTTACGGGTTCGTCATTGGCGAAGCTGCGGGAACGGCCGCTCTGGCCAACGGTGCGACGCAGGACGAGGCGGTCTCCATCATCGGGTAAATCGGCCTCCTTGAGGATTCTCCTCACGGCGGGCGTTATCCCGAATTCGGCTTCCACCACGCAGTTGTCCCCCTCGGGGCCCACCATTCCGGCATCGGCCTTGGCGCCCAGTACCAGCGACAGCGCTCCCAGGAGGATGGATTTGCCGGCTCCGGTCTCTCCGGATATAATGATGAGGCCCTCCGGAAACGTAGTGTCCAGAGAGCCTATCAAAATGTAGTTGGAGACCGAGAGGCTGTACAGCATGGCTATTTACCGCTCTCGATGTCTATGGGATTCTCGTTTTGAGCCTTGCGGTAGAAGAGTTCACCGTTCTCGAATTCTGCGATGGCAGTGAGGTCCGGTTTGGGCTGGCGCTCGTAGTACTTGGAGATTTCGATCTGCTCCTTGTTCTCGAAGACTTCTTCCATGGTGTCGCGGTCTCCGCGGAACTCGTCCAGTTTCTTCATGAGTTCCTTCTTCTCGGCCACGGCAATCTGATTGGCGCGCTTGTAAAGAATCACTACGGATTCATAAATGTTTCCGGTGGGGGCGGCGAGGTTCTTGATGTCGCGCGTCACCGTGTTCACAGGTACTTTTTTCTTGTTTTCCATTATGTACTTTTTCCTTATTCTATATAAATGTACACCGGCACGAAGGAGAGAGTTTCAATTATTTTTTTACCTCTTCCTCAATTTCTCCGCCGCGGCCCAGGATCTTTTGTACCTGGCGGTACAGGCGGTCCATTTCTGTACGGTGCTTGGACTCGGGGTATTCGCCTACGAAGTTCAGATAGTCGTCCACGAAGGTGAGATAACGGTCTTTCTGCTTTTTGGCCACACTCAGGCGGGCATAGTGGTAGGACGACATGGCGGTATAGTACAGCACTTCCTCCCGGTACCCGTTCTCAGCATTGTTCTTGAGCACGTTCTGCAGTTTGATGCGCGCGGCCGGGTAGTCTTCCATCTTATAATACAACTTGCCGGCTTCGAAATCCTTGCGGTCCAGGCGGTCCATCAGGTCGGTGAGCATTTCCCGGCAGGCGGGAACGTGGACATCGTCCGGGCGCTCCCGGATGAACTCCATGATGGCGGCCATGCAGGCACGGGTAGGTGTCTGGTCCAGCTCCCAGCGGTAGGTGGCCCGGTACATGCAGTCCAGGCGGAAGAACTGTGCCTCCGGCGTAAAAGGACTGCGGGGGAAGTTCTCTATAAAGCGGGCGAAATTGGATTCGGCCGTATAGAAATCCTTGTAGCGGTAGTTGGACAGGCCCCAGTAATACTGGACGGTATCGTCTCTCTCGGTGCCGCTGGTAAGAACGGCCATGGACTCGAACAGCTGGGCGGCCTTCTGATACTTCTTCAGGTTGAAGTAATTCATAGCGGCGTCATACTTGGCGTCCAAGTCTCCGGAGGCCAGCAAAACCTCGTACTGGGATTTGCAGGACAGAACGGCCAGGCACAGGGCCAGAAGCGCAGAAAGTTTCAAATATCTCATCTTAAGAGTTAATTAGCTTGTTCCAGGAGGAATTTTTCGGCGTCACGGGCGGCCATACATCCCGAACCGGCGGCCGTAATGGCCTGGCGGTAGTGAGGATCCTGCACGTCTCCGGCGGCAAACACACCCGGGACCGTGGTCTCCGTGGTGCCGGGCCTGGTGACCAGGTACCCCGCGGCATCCCTTTCCAACCAGGGGGCAAAGAGTTCCGAAGCGGGCGAGTGGCCGATGGCGAGGAAAAATCCGTCGATGGCTATATCAAAAACGGTGCCGTCCTTGCGCAGGAGACGGGCTCCGGTGACGCCCATGGCGTCTCCCAGCACTTCCTGGGTGTTGCAGTTCCAGAGAACCTCGATATTTTCGGTATTCAGGACCTTTTCCTGCATAATCTTGGAGGCGCGGAAAACGTCGCGGCGCACAATCATGTACACCTTCTTGGCCAGGCTGGCCAGGTAAAGGGCATCTTCGCAGGCGGTGTCACCGCCTCCCACCACTGCTACGGTGCGCTTACGGTAGAAGAAGCCGTCGCAGGTGGCGCAGGCGCTTACGCCGGCTCCCTTGAACTTCTCTTCCGAAGGCAGTCCCAGGTAGCGCGCCTGTGCGCCGGTGGCAATGATGAGGCTTTCGGCCTCTATCTGGGTCTGAGCATCAATGGTCACTTTGAAAGGCCGATGGGAAAGGTCCACGGCGGTGGCGGTGCCCTGACGGACATCGGCCCCGAAACTGCGGGCCTGCTCCCTCATATTCTCCATGAGGGTGTTGGCGTCCACTCCACCCGGGAAACCGGGGAAGTTCTCCACGATGGTGGTGGTGGTGAGCTGGCCGCCCGGCTGGATTCCCTCATAGACGACGGGGGAAAGGTTGGCGCGGGATGCGTAAATGGCGGCAGTGAATCCGGCGGGGCCTCCGCCCAGGATAAGGCATTTCGTTCGTTCCATATGATAAGTGGCTATTGCAGCAGAATGGTTGTATAGTCCGGTTGATAAATGATTCGGCGGATGGCGATGTTGTGACGGTTGTCATTGTCATCGGCCTCAAAGAGGAAGTCCGTATGCAGGCCATGGCTTCGCTCCAGACCCAGTTTGTAAGTCCAGGCACCTCCGTGACGGGCAACGTTGCGTACAAAATAACAGGCGGTATCGTAGCCCTGGAAGGCAAACTGCGTGGGCTCGGTGCGGAACAGGGCACGGTAAACGCGGATGAACTCCTCCACCTCGGGACTGCCATAGTTCACATGGTAGGCCGTGCTGATGTGGGACGCCACGTCGTGCAGGGCTGTGCCGTCGATGGAATCGAAGTTGCGCACCTTGGAGGGGGCGTACATTATAATATCATAGCCCTTGCCCAGCATGATGCCCAGGTTGCGGACCACGTCGCCCACGAAGGGCTCGCTCTCGGAGGCCACCACCACGCGGTTGGTTCCGTTTCTCACCAGGTACTGGTTAAGGGAATCCGGTATCATGCGGCCTTCGGTGATGGCGTAATTCAGAATCTGATAATTGAGTTCCCGGCGGGCCAGGGCCGAGCGGACGTTCACGGCGGCCTGTACGTTGCTGGCGTTCTTCTCGCTCACGAAGAGGATTTTGTCTCCGGGGGTAAAGTCGTCCTGTATCCACTGGGCCAGATCCTCGTACTGGTTCTCGGCACCGGCGGGAGCCTGGATGAAGCGGCGGTAGGTATTGCTCAGGCTGGCGGCTCTGGGGTCCAGGGGCGAGATGAGCGGCACACGGCCGTCAATCATCTGCAGCATCACTTCCACGTCACGGGAGGCGACGGGGCCCAGCACAAAGTCGCTGTTGCAAAGGGTCTCCACATCGGGCATCCCGGCATAGAGGTCGTGCACGTGCATATTTACCTTGAGGCCTTCGGCTTCCAGGTCCCTGAGGGCCATGAGCACACCGGAATAAAAGTCCAAATTGGTTTCGGTGGCGGTGTTGCCCACTTTCAGAGGCAGCAGCAGAGTGAAATCCACCACGTCCTTGGGGTGAGAAACCATATAGGAGAGGTCTTCCACTTCTACGGGAGTAACCTGCTCTTCCTGAGGAACTTCTTCAGGTTGGGCCTGTTCCGTTACCGGTTCATCGGCCTGCTGTTCCACGGGAGTATACGCGGGGACACCGGCCTTCCTGATGGGGATGCGCAGGACTTGACGGGTGGTAAGTTTACGGCTCTTTAGGTTGTTGTAGTCCATGATTTCCTGGACGGAAATCTCATAGCGGCGGGCGATGTCGTCAATATCTTCGTACCAGCGGACGGTGTGTTCCTTGTATTCGTCCTGCGGTTCCTGCTGACTGGCGGGTGCCGTTTCTGTCTGGGCTTTCCGGGCCGGCTCCTCGGCCTTTTCCGCCACTTTCTGCTTGTCTACGGGAATGAGGAGGATGCTGCTTTTCTGCAGACCCGTCTCCCGGAGGCTGGGATTGGCATCGTATAGGTCCTGTTCGGTTACACCGTACGCTTTGGCAATGCTGAAGATGGTCTGACGCTCCAGCACCAGATGGGCATAGTACACTTTTCCGTTGAGTTTCACCTTCTCGGAAGAGATGGTGACCGGCGTGGGAACGTAGTCCTGGGCCACGGCAACGGTGCCGGTGAGCAGCAGCAAAGAAGCCAGAAGGGCGATGTGTCGTTTCATACTCTAAGCAAGTTATAGGGTGGCGGCAAAGTCCGAGAGCGCCTCGCAAAAGGCGTCCCAGCCCAGCCGTTTCTTTTCCTGAAGGATGGCCGCGTGGCAGCTTTCCTGCAGGGAAGGGTCTTCAAAATAACGCAAGATCTCTTTCCGGATGGCCGGGGCCGATGCTTCCGGTGCGACAATTCCCGTGCCACGGGCACCGATGGTGCCTTTGAGTCCTCCTACATCTGTAACTACCATGGGGACGTCGAAATGGCAGGCAATGGAGCTGATGCCGCTCTGGGTGGCGCTCCGGTAGGGGAGGACGGCCAGGTCGGCCGCGCTGAAAAAGCGCTTGACCTCCGAGTCGCGGATATAGTCCGGGAATACGCGGACGCGGTCTTTCCCGGGAAGGGAATCCAGGATAGCCTGGTACTTATCAAAAGAGCCGTAGGGCTCTCCGGCGATCACCAGCTGGTAGTTCCCGGGCAGGTCGCGGAAGGCTTCCAGCAAGATGTCCAGTCCCTTGTATTCGCGGATAAGGCCGAAGAAAAGAAGGGTGTTGCGGGAAGGATCCAGTCCCAGGGCTTCCACCGCCTCTTTCCGGGGAAGTTTCTCGCCGAAATGGGTATAGAGGGGATGGGGCCGGAGGATGTGCGGAGCGTCGGGTCTGAGACTCAGAAGGTCCTTCTCTACACTCTCCGACATGGAGACAAAGCCCGTGCAGCTGTTCAGGAAGTAACGGGTGAGGGGCTTGTCAAACCAATGGGCTTCGTGGGGAATGACGTTGTCCAAAACCACCACGCTCTTGCACCCGCAGTGGCGGGCCACATAGCCCAGCGAGGGGGCAAACCAGCTCATCCAGTATTTCATGACCAGAAGATCGGCCTTCCAGTCCCGGATGGCGCGGGCGGTCCTGACCCAGGTGAGGGGATTGATGGTATCGAGGATGGCATCGGCCTCTACGGGCATGGCCTCGTCTTCCGGAGTCACGTACTGTGTCTTGCCGGGGAAGAGGAGGTCGGGGTATTGCCTTGAGAAAGTGAATGCCTTTACTATATGACATTTTCCCAGTCCTTCCAGCATGCTGGCGTTGAACTGGGAAATGCCGCCCCGAAGGGGGTAAAAACTCGATAGAATCGCGACTCTCAAAAGCTACTTCTTGGTAGTTTCCTTGGTCTTGATGTAGGCGGCGTTGAGGCCGGCGAGGAAATCCTCGGTAATGTCCAGACGGGGGTCACCGCAGACCACGGGAGTGGAGAGGATGTTGCCGGAGGTGGAGAGGATGAGAGCGTACTGATGGGTCTCGTTGTACTCGGTCACGAACTCGGCGATGGCGTTGGCGATCTGGTTCATCATCACCTGCTGCTCTTCGGCCATTTCCTGCTGCTTGCGCACGGCGTACTCCTGGTACTCCTGCTGTTGCTGCTGCAGCTTCTGGTACTGGGCCTGGGCCACGGAAGTGGTGAGGAGTCCCTTGTCCACCTTGTTCTGGAAATCGGTGGCGTCTTTCTCCAGCTTCTTGCCGCGGCGGTCAATCTCGGCCTGGATGCCGCTGGTCTTGGTCTCGAACACGGAGTTGAGGTCGTTGGCCATGTCATAGCCTTCGAGGATCTTATCCATGTTGAAGAAAACGATGCTGCCGGCCACGGCGGTGCTGTCCTGTGCGGGAGCGGCCTGGGTGGTGGTACCATTGGTCTGGTTGCAGGAAGCGGCGAGAGCCACGGCAGCGGCTACGCCAAAAATGATAAGGGTCTTTTTCATTGTATTCTTGACTTTAATAATTATTCAAAGGTTGCTAAGGGCGCAAAGTTAACTATTTTTTGCGGATTTCCGAAAGGTAAGCGGCAATAGTTTTCTCCAATCCCATGTACAGGGCATCGGAAATAAGGGCATGGCCGATGGAAACCTCATCCGTCCAGGGAATGGTGTGGATGTAATAGGCCAGGTTTTCCAGGGAGAGGTCGTGGCCGGCGTTGAGGCCCAGGCCGCAGGCACGGGCTGCCTTTGCGGTTTCCAGATATCGGCCGATGGCTTCCTCCGGATTCTGCGGATAGCGCGCGGCATAATCGGCCGTGTAAAGCTCTACGCGGTCGGCCCCGCAGGCGGCAGCTCCTTCGGCCATCCGGGGATCCGGGTCTATGAAGATGGAGGTGCGGATACCCTTGGCTTTGAATTCTTTACAAAGGTCTGTGAGGATGCTCCTGTACTCCAGGGTGTCCCAGCCGGCATTGGAGGTAATGGCGCTGTGGCTGTCCGGCACCATGGTTACCTGGTCCGGTACTACTTCCAGCACCAGATCCACAAAACTGGTCACGGTGGGATTGCCTTCAATATTGAATTCCGTGGAAAGGAGCGGACGGATGGCCCTAACGTCAGAATAACGGATATGGCGCTCGTCGGGCCTCGGGTGAACCGTGATTCCCTCGGCCCCGAAGGCTTCGCAGTTAAGGGCGGCTTTGGTTACATCCGGCACGTTACCGCCGCGGGAATTCCGGATGGTGGCTACCTTATTTATGTTGACACTGAGTCTGGTCATGGCTTCATTTTGCTTTTATGTGCGACAAAAATAAGGAAAATTCTCAGAAATGTGTTAATTTTGGCATTTGATTTAATACGACGCTACATACTTAAATATGAAAATAGGATACTTTATCCTCCGGGATGGACTCAGGAACGACGAGCGCATGCTCTCCCTCTTGAAAGACCTTGAGCAGGCCACCTTCGAGGTATACGAAATCCGCACCAAAAACGACGTCCAGCCGGAGACGGACCTGGTTCTGTCCATGGGCGGTGACGGCACTTTCCTGTCCGCCGCACACGTGGTGGCCGACATCGGCCTTCCCATCCTGGGCGTTAACTTCGGCCGCATCGGCTTCCTTTGCGAAAACCGCCCTGAAGATGTGCGCAGGGCCCTCGTGGAAGGCGATTTCCGCATCGAATACCGCACCGTACTCAATGCCACCCTCAAGGGCCCCGAAGCCCGCAAAACCATCGGCATGCTCCCTTATTCCGTGAACGAAGTGGCCCTGCACCGCAGCGGCTCCTCGGTTCTGGGTATCCACGTGAGCATTGACGGGGAACCTCTTCCCACTTATTGGGCCGACGGTCTTATCGTAGCCACTTCTTCCGGTTCCACCGCTTACTCGCTTTCCGTGGGAGGTCCCATCTGTCTGCCGGACACCAAGGTGCTGGTGGTGGCCCCTATCGCCCCGCACAACCTCAATGTGCGCCCCATCGTGCTGCCCGAAACGGCCAAGGTAGATATCTCTTTCGAGTCCCGGGACGGCCGTGCCAACATGTCCACCGACAACCGGGTGGTGGAAATTCAGCCCGATTGGAGCATCCACGTAGAGATGGCACAATTTTCGCTTAAACGTATCCGGCTTGCCCAGTCCGGCTTTGTGAAGGCCCTTACTTCGCGCCTGTTCTGGGGAGAAGACATGAGAAACAATGGATAAAAATCAATTACCCAAACACGTCTCCATCATCATGGACGGCAACGGCCGATGGGCCAAGCTCCGCGGAAAGGAGCGGGTCTATGGCCATTTTGAAGGCGTAGAAAGTGTCCGTGCCTGTATGGAAACGGCCGTAGACATGGGCATCGAATATCTTTCGGTCTATGCTTTCTCGGAAGAGAACTGGAATCGTCCGCAGGATGAAGTGATCTCCTTGATGGAACTGATGATGAAGTGTATGGCCGATGAGTTGGAGAATTTCATGGAGCACCAGGTGCGTTTCATGGTTCTTGGTAACCGCGCCCGCCTGAGTGAAGGACTCAACGCAACCATAGACCGGATCAGTTCCGCTACGGCGCACAATAAGGGTACTACTTTTATCCTTTTCCTAAGCTACAGCGGTAAATGGGATATTATGCAGGCCATGAAAAAGGCCGCGGCTGCCCTTACTCCGGAACAGTTCCAACAAATGAAGCAGGAAGACCTGGACCAGTATCTGATAACGGCCGGAATTCCGGACCCGGACCTTATGATCCGTACTTCCGGGGAACTGCGCATTTCCAATTATCTGCTGTGGCAGACAGCCTATTCCGAGTTTTATTTCACCGAGACCCTCTGGCCCGATTTCCGTAAGCCGCAGTTTTTGGAGGCCCTGGAGGCCTATGCCGCCCGGGACCGTCGTTATGGAAAAGTCAAATAAAATCCTTACCTTTGCAAGATAATCAATTAGCTGGAATGACCGTTAGAAGGATACTTTGCATCGCCACCCTGCTCCTGGCCACCACCTCCCTGTGGGCCCAGAGCGGGCGCAATAGCATTGAGGTAGACTACACCCATCCCAAGAAATATGTCGTGGGCGGTGTAGGCATTGAAGGAAACCAGTATTTCAACGAACATCAGATTCTCCAACTCGTGGGCATGCAGCCCGGTATGGAAGTGACGGCTCCCGGTGAAGACATTACGGGAATAGTGAAGCGCCTGGTAGCCCAGCGCTATTTTGAAGACGTGGCCGTTGTCATCGACTCCCTGAATGCATCGGCCGATACAGCCTGGTTCAAGGTGGTTATCAGGGAACGTCCCCGTGTTTCCCGCTGGACCTATTCCGGGGTCAAGTCCGGAGAACGCAAAGACCTTCAGGAACGCCTGAACCTGCGTCCCGGCCGTGAGTATTCGGACTATGTGAAGAATACCTCCATAGATATTATCAAGCGCTACTACAAGGAGAAGGGCTTTCTGAAAGTGAATGTGGAAGTGGAAGCCGTGAGGGACAGCATGATCCGTAGCGCCATGCGCGTGAATTTCAATGTGGACAAAGGTCCCAAGGTGCGCATCCGGAACATCAACTTCAAGGGTAACGAGCACGTGAAGGAGATGAAACTGGCCAAGAACATGAAGGAGACCCACTCCAACAAGTGGTATAATTTCTTCAAATCCAAGAAGTTCAAGGAGAAAGAGTACGAGAATGACCGCAAGACGGTACTGGATGCCTTCAACGAGGCCGGTTACCGCGACGCCCGCCTGGTGAGGGACTCCGTGTATTACCTCCCCGACGGCAAGCACCTGGCCATCGATATGGAGTTTGAAGAGGGCCCCAAGTATTATTTCCGCAACATCACCTGGACGGGTAATTCCGTGTATCCCACCGAAGTGCTCAACAATATTCTCCAGGTAAAAGGAGGAGACGTTTACGATAAGGTCACCCTTGACAAGCGCCTGCACGGCGGCGGAAAGGAAAACGAATACGACGTTTCCAAACTGTACAAGGATAACGGTTATCTCTTCTTCAACGTGACTCCGGTGGAGGTCAACATCCAGAACGACTCCGTAGACCTGGAACTCCGCATTTCCGAAGGCAAGCCCGCCACCATCAACGACGTAATCATCAACGGCAACGACCTCACTAACGAGCGCGTAGTACGCCGTCAGGTGATGACACGTCCCGGCTATCTATTCAGCCAGACAGACTTCGAGCGTTCCATCCGTGAAATCGCCTCCATGGGCCAGTTCGACCCCGAGGCCATCATGAAATATGGTGAGGGCTATTCCATCCTGCCCAACCAGCTCAACAACACGGTGGATGTAGTATATAATGTAACGGAGAAGCCTTCTTCCCAGTTGGAACTCTCCGGTGGTTGGGGCGGTAACACCTTTGTGCTCACGGCCGGTGTCAGCTTCAACAACTTCTCTACCCGCCGTATGCTGGAGAAGGGTGCCTGGCGCCCGGTGCCCCTGGGAGACGCCCAGAACCTCTCGTTCCGTTTCCAGACCAATGGTAAGTACTATACTTCCCTCAGCGCCAGCTTCTCGGAGCCCTGGCTCTTCGGTAAGAAACCTACTTCCCTCAGCATTTCCGCGTACTATTCCCGTATGACGGACTCCTACCTGGCCATCGGCATTCTGTCCACGGACAAGATGTTCGAAGTGTTCGGCTTCAACGCCGGCCTGGGAACCCGCCTCAAGTGGCCGGACAACTACTTTGTATTATATAATGGTCTAAGCTGGCAGACATACAAGCTCACCAACTGGACCAACAGTTACTTCGCGTTCAACAATGGTATTTCCCACAACCTGAGTTATACCATCAACCTGTCGCGTAACTCCTCCGACCAGCAGATTTATCCCCGTACGGGTTCTGAGTTCTCTGCTTCCCTGCAGTTTACCCCGCCTTATTCCCTCCTGCGTAAGTACACCTACGATGACGATGGCAACAAGGTGCGCGTGAACAGTTGGAAAGACGTGAACTACGATGACTGGACGGCCGCCCAGAGATACAAATGGATTGAGTACCACAAGTGGAAATTCAGCGGCACCGTCTACACCAAACTGGTGGGTGACCTGGTGCTCATGACCCGCGCCCAATTCGGTTATCTGGGTTACTACAACCGCAACTGGGGTTATTCCCCGTTCGAGAACTTCCAGGTGGGTGGTGACGGTATGTCGGGTTACATGACCTACGGAGCCGAGATTATTTCCCTCCGCGGTTATGAAGACTATTCCCTGACGCCGCAGAAGATCACGCCGTACAGCCAGAACTTAACCAGTTATGCCGGTAACGTGTACGACAAGTTTACGGTAGAACTGCGTTATCCGGTGATCCTGCAGCCTCAGAGCACCATCTACGCGCTGCTGTTCCTGGAAGGCGGTAACTGCTGGAGCGACATCCGCGAATTCAACCCGTTCCAGATCAAGCGAAGCGCCGGTGTGGGTGTGCGTGTGTTCCTCCCGATGATCGGCCTGCTGGGTGTTGACTGGGGTTATGGCTTCGACGATGCCGTCAACGGTGGCAGTCAGTTCCACTTCGTTTTGGGTCAACAATTCTAGTGTGGTATGATAATTGCCGAAGGAAACCTCGGTGCTTAAAATAGAAAACAAATAAATTAAATGAATATGAAAAAACTATTTGTCATTGCCCTTGCGGCACTTGCAACCCTCACCGCTTCCGCCCAGACTTTTGGTCGCGTGAATTTCAACGAGCTCGTGATGCTGGCTCCCGAAATGGATACCGCCCGTGAAGCCATCGCCGCTTCCCAGAAAGAGGCCGAAGAAACTTACGCCGCCATGGTGGAAGAGTACCAGGGCAAACTTACCCAGTATCAGCAGAAGCAGTCCACCTGGACCGCTGCCATCCGTGAATCCAAGGAGCGTGAGCTTATGGAAATCCAGAACCGCATTCAGGAGTTCCAGCAGTCCATCTCCCAGGAGCTTCAGCAGCAGCAGAACCAGCTCACCGCTCCCATCCAGGAGAAAGTGAACCAGGTTGTGACGGAGTTGGCCAAGGCCAAGGGTCTCACCGCCCTCTTCGATTTCTCCCAGGCCATCTACTTCGATGAGACCAAGGTCATCGACCTTACCCCTGAAGCCCGCAAGGCCCTGAATATCCCGGCCGACCGCACCATCGAGAGCCTCCAGGCCGAACTCCAGGCCCAGGCCGAAGCCGCACAAGCCGCTGCCGTTAAATAATTCACAACAGACCCTATAAAAAAACTCCGACCCAACCGGGCCGGAGTTTTTTGTACGCTGCCTCGAAGTTCTTCTGGCGCGAAGCGACGGGGGGCCTCCCCTTAATAGTTGAAAGAAAAAAGGCTGACTTCCGGTCAGCCTTTTTCTCTTTGGACAATTCAGGCGAAGCCTAGATTGTTCCCTGTTCGAGCATGGCGGTAGCGACCTTCATGAAGCCGGCGATGTTGGCGCCCTTCACGTAGTCGATGGTGCCGTCGGGCTGGGTGCCGTACTTGACGCACTGCTCGTGGATGGACTTCATGATGAAGTGGAGCTTGTCGTCCACTTCCTGGCCGCTCCAGGAGATGTGTTCGGCGTTCTGGGTCATTTCCAGACCGGAGGTGGCAACGCCACCGGCGTTCACGGCCTTACCAGGGGCGAAGAGAACACCGTTGTGCTGGAAGAAGTGGATGGCGCCGGGCTGGCAACCCATGTTGGAGACCTCGCAGCAGCACCAGCAGCCGTTGGCCTTCAGTTCCTTGGCGTCGTCTTCAGAAAGCTCGTTCTGGAAGGCGCAGGGGAGAGCGATGTCCACGGGAACGCTCCAGGCTTTCTTACCGGCGGTAAACACGGCCTTGCCCGGGAACTTGGTGGCCATATCCTCTACCTTGTTGCGGTTGGAGGCGCGCATGACCAGCATGTAGTCGATCATTTCTTTGGTGATGCCGTCGGGAATGTGGCAAACTCCGTCGGGACCGGAGATGGCCACGACCTTGGCGCCCAGCTCGGTGGCCTTGATGCAGGCACCCCAAGCTACGTTACCGAAACCGGAGACGGCCACTTTCTTGTCCTTGATGTCCTTGCCGGCCTTCTGGAGAAGGTGCTGGGTGAAGTAGAGGGCACCGAAACCGGTGGCTTCGGGACGAAGGATGGAACCGCCCCAGGTGCCGCCCTTGCCGGTGAGGACACCGGTGTTGTACTGGCGGGCCAGTTTCTTGTACATACCGTAGAGGTAACCGATTTCGCGGCCGCCCACACCCACATCACCGGCAGGGATATCCTGGTCCGGGCCGATGCAGTTCCACAGCTCCAGCATGAAAGCCTGGCAGAAGCGCATGATTTC
>JAEEGL017390960.1_pt1 | contig 23490 bp, 27 predicted proteins | sample 9134231 | NCBI WGS metagenome assembly JAEEGL01 (sample SAMN16246548, study PRJNA631951) | gut metagenome | biome: gut microbiome; feature: rumen; material: fiber-attached | host: Bos | place: Iran: Karaj | collected 2018-10
CCAGCAGCGATCCGCCGCCCCGGCCAGCGCCAGGACCTTTTCGCGCGTGATATCCTTCCCCTCCACCACCGAGCACCCGGGACGGCGGGGCTCCATCGGAATCATCACCAGATGCGCCTCCAGCCAACTCAGCACCGCCTCGTCGGAGCAGATCTCGATCTTCTCCGGCCAGAAACGGTTGTTGTAATAGTGCCGGCAGAGCCCCGGCACACAGATCCCGATCGCATCCTGCGCCCCGCTGATGATCCCGTCGCTGCGCTCCGGATCATTCTCGAAGCAGAAAACCAGCTTCGCCAGCGTCTCCGGATCCATGTTGGGCAGCTGATACGGCCAGATCTTCCGGATCATGTTCCGGGTGCTGGTCGAAAGCCCGCAGCGCTCCCGCACCTCGAACGTAGGTTCCAGCGAAATGGTGAGTGCCCAGCCGGGCGCGAACTGCGACACGTACGGCTGATCGATCCACGTGCCGGCGATGTCCAGGCGCGTCGGGATCTGGCTCGCCGTCTTCTTCAGATCCGTCGAACTCCGCGCGACCAATCCCGGCTCCGGCTCCCGTTTCAGGACGACGTACTCAATCCCGCGCTTCTCGCACTCCAGCCGTTTCTCCTCGCACGCACCGTCCTCGTTGACCACGAACACATCCGGCTGCACGATATCCAGCGTCGGCACGAAATCCATCACACCGCTTCCAGCATTGATATAGGCATCCTTCACGTAGCGGACCGCTTTGACCATGAACAGGCGCTCCTGCTCGTTGTACACCGTCTTGCGATGCTTGTACCCCAGGTACGTCGCGTCACTGCCAATACCCACGTACAGGTCGCCGTAGGCAGCCGCCTGCTTAAAGAATTCCACATGCCCGCTGTGCAGCAGATCATAGCACCCGGACACAAACACTTTCCTATTCGCCATAATACAAAAAAAGGAGACGCCCCGCCGCGAGAATACCCCTACTCCGCGGTTAACACCAATCGGGACGCCTCCATAATGGGTTATTATCTTTCTGCCCGAATCGGGTTATGCAGGAAATCCTCGTACGCCAGCCGGATGCCGTCCTCCAACTCCGTCCGGTAGGTCCAGCCCAGGGCCGTAGCCTTCGAAACGTCCAGCAATTTGCGAGGGGTTCCGTTCGGGCGGGTGGTGTCCCACTCGATGCGGCCGGTATAGCCGACTACGCGAGCCACCAACTCCGTCAGGGCCTTGATGGTCAATTCCTTGCCCGTACCGGCATTCACCGTCTCATTCCCGCTGTAATTATTCATCAAGAAAACGCAGAGGTTTGCCAGGTCATCCACATACAGGAACTCGCGCAGCGGCGAGCCATCCCCCCAGCAGGTCACGCTCTGTAGTCCTGCCACCTTTGCTTCGTGGAAGCGGCGGATCAAGGCCGGCAGCACATGACTATGCTCGGGATGATAATTGTCGTTGGGTCCATACAGGTTCGTGGGCATCACGGAGATATAGTCTGTTCCATACTGTTTATTCAGAAACTCGCAATACTTCAACCCACTAATCTTCGCCAGCGCATATGCCTCGTTCGTTTTCTCCAACTCGCTCGTCAGCAGGCAGCTCTCCGGCATAGGCTGCGGCGCCATGCGCGGATAGATGCAGGATGAGCCGAGGAACTCCAGTTTCTTGCAGCCGTTCTGCCACGCCGCGTGAATCACATTCATCTCCAGGATCATGTTGTCGTACATGAAATCCGCCAGCGCACTCTGGTTCGCCACGATCCCGCCGACCTTCGCCGCCGCGAGGAAAACATACTCCGGCTTCTTCTGGGCGAAAAACGCCTCCACGGCCTCCTGCCGCGTGAGGTCCAGTTCCTTGTGCGTGCGGGTGATGATATTCGTATAACCCTGCCGCTGCAGCTCTCGCACGATGGCCGAGCCCACCATCCCCCGGTGGCCAGCCACATATATTTTGCTGTTCTTTTCCATATCCTAGTCATTCCCGGCCTGACCGGGAATCTCTTATTTCACAATGCCTTTCTCCAGATACTCCGCCAGATTGGTCCTCACCTTCGCCGCAGCACCTTCCGCTGCAACCTTGGCAATGTCGTGTTCGACCATCAGCTTGACCAACTGCTCGAACGTGGTCTTGTTGGGGTTCCATCCCAACTTGGCCTTCGCCTTCGTCGGGTCGCCCCACAGGTTCACCACATCCGTCGGCCGGTAGAAGTCCTCGCTCACGGCCACGACCGTCTTGCCGATCAGCTTCTCAGGTCCCTTCACCACGATGCCTTTCTCCTCAAGCCCCTTCCCCTCGAACTTCAGCTCGATGCCCGCATGGCGGAAAGCCAGGTCCGTGAACTCACGCACGCTATGCTGCACGCCCGTCGCGATCACGAAATCCTCCGGTTTGTCGTTCTGCAGGATCAGCCACATGCACTCCACGTAATCCTTGGCATAACCCCAGTCACGCAGCGAGTCCATATTGCCCAGATACAGGCAGTCCTGCAGGCCCTGGCTGATACGGGCTGCCGCCAACGTGATCTTGCGCGTGACGAAGGTCTCGCCGCGCCGCTCGCTCTCGTGGTTGAACAGGATACCCGAGCAGCAAAACATATTGTATGCCTCGCGGTACTCCTTCACGATCCAGTAGCCGTAGAGCTTCGCCACGGCGTACGGCGAATACGGATGGAACGGCGTATTCTCATTCTGCGGGACCTCCTCCACCTTGCCGTAGAGCTCCGAGGTCGAAGCCTGATAGATCCGGCAGGTATTCTCCAGATGGCAGGCCCGCACGGCCTCCAGCACGCGCAGCACACCCGTCGCGTCCACGTCGGCCGTGTACTCCGGCGAATCGAAACTCACCTGCACGTGGCTCTGCGCCGCGAGGTTATAGATCTCTTCCGGGCGGACCTTGTCCACCACCTTCACGATGGACATCGAATCCCCCAAATCCGCATAATGCAGATGAAAACGCGGCTGTCCCTCCAGATGCGCGATACGCTCACGGAAGTCCACACTGCTGCGGCGAATGATGCCGTGCACATCATATCCCTTCTCCAGGAGGAACTCGCTCAGGTAAGAACCGTCCTGACCAGTCACTCCGGTGATTAAAGCTGTCTTTGACATATAATTGATTGTGTTTATTTCTTATAACCTACAAAGATACGAACTATTTATGAGACCCTATCCCACTTCTTGAAGGATATCCTCAGCCCTCTGCGGCTCATACGCACCCTCCTTCATTTCCAGAATTACCGATCCGCTCTCCAGCGCCCGCACCGTGTGCCATTGTCCTGCCGGGATATTCAACGCCACCACCGGCCCGTTGGGACTCAGTTCCACCGTCTCGGTACAAGTGTGGTTCTGCCCATCGTAGAACTCCCATACCAGCCTGCCGCGCAGGCACACCACCGTCTCGCTGGTCTTCTGATGCCGATGGATAGGTAGTGGACTGCCCGGCTCGATGGCATTGAGCATGCGCTGCGACTGGTCCTCCGGAGAGTTGCGAAGATCCAAATTCATCCGCAGTCGCGAAGAAGCCTTCGCCTGCGTGGTCAAGTCATCAAGTAATGCTTGTGTTATCTTCATTTCTTCAACGAAGCCAGATACGCTTCATGCAAATGATAATACTTCTTCATAAATGCCACATACGCCACCGCTAGCACCATGCAAACACCTACAAGATACCCCCAGTGCCAGACGGGCGTATTCGGGATAAGAATCATCCCCACAGCAATCACCAACTGCAACCCAGTATAGATGGGCGACACCACCGTATGCTCCATCCCCAACTCATTCGCCATCAGCTGGTACGCATGCTTGCGGTGCGCCTCACCCAGGTGCTCGTGCAGCATAATCCGATGCACAATCGTCAGCACCGCATCCACGCCATACACCGCCAGGAAGACGATATACGTAAAGTCTCCCGTCCTCAGGATCAACAGCCCCAGCACAAACACCACGATGAAGGCAGCCCCCACGCTCCCCACATCGCCGGCAAAGCACTTCGCCTTCCCCTTGGGCCGGAAGTTAAACCAGCAGAAAACCAGATCCGCCAGCAGCGCCACCACAATCAACCGCTGATCCACGAATCCCAGCCGGCTGTTCAGCCACGCCAGCGGCAGCAGCTCAGCCAGCGTATAGCCTCCGTTGATGCCGTTGATGCCATCCATGAAGTTATACGCATTCGTAATCCCCACGCACAGGATAAGCCCCAACACCACAATCCACCAACTCTCCCAGTTCAGCACGCCCCACTGGTAGAACATCAGCCCCATCGCCACGAACTGCACCACCAGCCGCACACTGTCCGGCAGCGAGTGGATGTCATCCACAAAACTGATACCCGCCACCAGCGTCAAACCCACCAGGAACGGCCACAGTTCCGCCCCGAAGAATGCCGCATACAGCCACATCCCCAGGATATAGATAATCCCCCCACCGCGTATCACCACCTTCGTGTGCGAACTCCGCGCATTCGGTTTATCGATGATATTGCACTTGTCTGCAATCTTGAAGTACACCAACTCCGCGATTACCAGTATCACGGCTATGATTCCGTATGTAATCCAAATATTCATTGTTTATCTAAACGATTCTAATGTTCTCTGCAGTCCCGTCCTCGCATCCACCGGCATTCGCTCCACGCCTAACGCGGCTTTAATCTTCGCATTGGAAGAGATGTAGTTTTCGGTCAGTTTCCGCAGGCGCTCCGGATCCAGCGGCAGATGCAGCCAGCCGCCCACCTTCGCCACTCCGTTCATCAATCCCTTGGGCAAACGCCAGATATGCGCCTTCTTCCCCAGGCTCTTGCAAATCTCCTCAATCAACTCATTGGTCGATAACGCTTCGTCATCACCCATATTGTAGATACCCGACGGCACATCCTTCGTCAGCACACCGTTCACCGCGAAGCAGATATTCTCCACCGACGTGAAGGTGCGACGATTATCAAACGCCCCTAGCGGCCAGGGGATCCCCTTTTTCACCACGCTATACAACAAATTCAGGTTCCCCTTGTTCCCCGGCCCGTGAATCATGCACGGCCGGAAGATATACACCGATTTCGTCTGAGTTTCAGGTTCCAGGTTCATGGTTTCATGTGCGGTTGCTGAGCCTGTCGAAGCATCATTCTCTAATTCTCTAATTTTTGATAATATATACTCTTCCGCCTTGATCTTGCTCTCCCCATAAGGCCCCACAGGGCTGGGCTTGACATCTTCCGTCAACACCCCCTCAACCCTGTCCGCAGCCGCTTTTGCCGTGCTAAAAAACACGAATTTCTTGATACTCGCGTGTGCCAGAAAGAAGTCAAAAATCCTCTGCGTCAATCCCGTATTCACCTTGAAATACACCTCAGCCGCACTCTGGTTCTTTGTATCATGCGCCTTCCCCGCCAAATGAATAATCGCATCTATCTCAGGCAGGATGGTTTCTGGTTTCACGTTGCAGGTTTCAGAACTTGAACCTTGAACCTTAAACCTTGAACCGTCCTTTTCGAGCTCATCCCACGAAAAGGTCTTCACCACCCCTTCTTTTTCTGGCGCGATGATGTCAAGACCATAAATCTCATTGGCCGGTGCCAAATATCTCACCAGATTCGAGCCCACAAACCCATGGACTCCAGTTATCAGTATTTTCATATTGTTTACACAATTATTATTCGTTTTTACTAGTGTTGCGTTAATTTATCGCAATATTCTGTAAGTTATTTATAGTTAATATATTATAAGCGCTCTTTGATTTGAAATGAGTAGGTAATTTTGCAGCCTGTATTGCTGCAAGATTATGAACACCGGTAAGTACGTCTTTGCCCAGGTTGCTGATTTCATCCCGCGTTACGAGTTTGACTGCATAGTCAAGAAGTACAACGGAGATTATCATGTGAGGGATCTGACTTGTTACAATCTCTTTCTCCATATGATGTTTGGTCAGTTGACCGTCTGCAACTCGATTCGCGACATTTGTTTGTGCCTCAAGGCTCATCAAAGGATACTCTACCCGCTTGGCTTTCGCCAGACCGTGAATGGTGTCGTCGCTGTCGCGGGCAAATAGGGACCGGGATTACCACATCTGGGAGGAACTGGGATATGTCTTGATCGACATCGTCAGACCTCTTTACCGGATGGAACCGATTCCTGATGTTTTTCTCCCGGGCTGGGAGATATTCGCCATAGACTCCACAACGATATCTTGCAGTATCAAGTTGATGACCTGGGCTCTCGGCAAGTATGAAAGAGGTGCTGTCAAGATGCATACGAGGCTTAGTCTGCGGGCAGCATTCCGACGTTCATTCATATCACTCACGGCAAATGGCATGACAGTAACTTCCTGGATGTCTTTGAGATAGAGACTTGGGCCATCTATGTGATGGACAAGGCCTACGTGGACTTCGAAGCTCTGTTCAGAATCAACGAGCACAACGCTTATTGGATCACACGGGCGAAGAACAATATGAAGTACGAAGTGATTGACACCAACTACAACATTGATGAAAGCACTGGACTTCGCGGTGACTACACCATCCGACTGACGGGACCCAAGCCCAAGAAGTTATATCCCAAGCCTATCCGTATGGTCAAGTACTACGATGCGGAGAATGACGAAGATCTTACGTTCATTACGAACCAGACTGATATCAGCGCTCTGCAAGTAGCGGATCTGTACCGGAACAGGTGACAGATTGAGACCTTCTTCAAGTGGATAAAGGGCAACCTGACAATCAAAGCCCTCTGGGGCCATTCGGAGAATGCTGTTAAGACACAACTGTGGACGGCCATCTGCACCTACCTGATAGTGGCGCGTATAAAGGCCTCCGTCAAGGATTGCCCTTACACAATCACCGAAGTCGCTACACTTCTCAGCGTATCAGCGCTCATGAAAATGGACCTTGTAGACCTCCTCACGAACCCAGACAACAACCTACTCGATTAAAATCAAAATCAAAATGTCAATGAACTAACGTTATTTTAAAGTTTAACAAATTAACGCAACAGTACTAATTCGTTTTCATAAATCATCCCCCGCTTCAAACACAGTGTCGCTAACGCGCCACAGAGCCTTCCGCACCCCTCGTAGTGTGGCCACGTAGGGCGAATACGTACAGCTATATACCTCCGTCTGCCTGGGGTCATACTTCTTAATAATCTCTATGCCGTGGTTGTATTGGTTTTAAACTACCGGATTATCCATAATCATCCAATTGTAGGAATTAAACCTTCCATTCTTATCGTATCACCATATACCTCATCCCTACTTCATCAATCCTTTCACCCCATCCCATGCATAGTTCAGAAGGAATGTCGGGGCATCCACGGGAAATATTCGCGACAGTCGGATGGTATCAGTTATCTTATGCCTGATTAACGCCATACGCCTTCTGCTAGCATGAGACCATTCCACCTCTCTGTTGTGACCAAAGTTTCCTACGTCAAAGATGAATGACATCATTCTATCCGCCTTCTTATCAAACCGTGAATCCACTTGAAACATGGAACGTGAAACCTGCAACTCATCTGGCATGCCTAGGTATCTGCTTGCCAGATTGTAGAACGTCTTCCACTCCGTCATCAGCCCCATTCGCATTATCCGTGATTCCAAAAGTCCGTAATCCAGCGTACCCCTATAGGTATAGAGCAGCCTGCACCAGTCACAAATCTGCCTTAGCCCAATTCCTTCCAGAAACAAATGCTGTAAGATATGCGTAAAAACAAATATCACATCTTCATTTGCACCCGGCAAAAAAACTTGAACTCTGGCACCCTTTGAACTCTTAAACTCCTCTGACCGGACGCTGCCCCCATAAATGCATTCTCCCTGCACCCTGTTAATTTCCCTGTCTATCTTTCGCGAGAGATCAGAGTGCATTGTTCCGTGTAACTCCACAGTCCACCCGCCAATCTGATACTCCTGATGCATCCGTTTGGCGTTCTTCACCGTCTCCCGCTCTGCATGGCCAGCCATCTTTCCCAACACCGCTTTCGCCTCTCGGTAGTTATCCTCGCTCAACAGCAAGTCGACGTCTCCACACGCCCTCCACAGAGACCGCTCATAGCATCGCGCAATTCCCTGCCCCTTCACCAGTAGCGTATAGATGTCGTTCTCTCGTAGCGTCTCTATAAGGTCTGCCACAAAAGCATTCATCGCTTTGTTCCGTTGTTCCTGTTGCAAGGTCTGCCCTACAAACTGCAATATCACCTCCTGTGGCGGTCTCTCTGATGGTGGCGAGGTCTCGATACCAGCAGCCACAAGCCCCAGCACCGACTGTTCCTCTGCCAAACGATAAACCGCACCCCAATCCACAGGAGTACCATGAGCCATAATGCGCGCCTCGTTTCCTAGAAACAGTCCAGCCCGCACCAGTTCAAGAAACTGCTCGCGACTATAATCTTTAACCATTAACCGCTAACAGAAGTCTTACCCATCTTCGAAAGAAACTTCGAATACGTTACCACAAACTTTGGGTATGTCTGGAATAGTCGTTTGAACATCCCCTTCTGAGTGAACAACCGATACAGCCATCTCAACCCTAACTTATTTGTCCACTCTGGGAACGAAATCATTCCTTCTTGCGTCTGGTGTATAAAACCGCCGCATGTGTATGCCGTACCGACGAAATCTTTCTTCTTCAACATCACCGCTATCTCGTCCTGCATCGGAGCCCCCATGCCAATCACACATATTTGCGCCCCAGATGCAATAATCGCATCAACCATTTCTTCTTCCTTCCCTTTGAAGTATCCATGATGAAATCCGATAATATTCAGCCCGGGGAAGTTCTTCTTGATGGTCTCTACCGACCGCTCTATCTCTCCCGGCTTTGCACCTATCAAGTACAGTCCTTTCTCGTGTGCTATCGCATCGTTGAACACCGGCCCTGCCATTGACGACATATCGAACGACAGGCGTACCGACTTTACGTGTCCGAATATCTTGTTCAACTTCAGCGGCCCCATCCCGTCGGAACAGATATAGTCGAATTCTTCATAGAAATGATAATCCTCCGACTTGAGCATTATCATATAATAAGGGTTCAAACAAGTCACTATCTTGCATCTTTCGTATGAGGGCAATATGTCCTCTAAAGAGGAGGGTAACTTGTCGTAAAAGGTTTGATAAATTTGATTTCTATTCATGGAAATTATCAAATTCTAGTTTATATTATCTTTCAAATAATTCATAGTATGCTTACGCTCTTCTCTTATAACAGAGAAGACCAAATCATAATCTATCGATGCATTCATTATCTCACCCAATTCACCCATTTCACAGGAATAACTTCTATTTTGTAAACCCAGTCTATTCAGTAAGTCTTGAAGTTTTTCTTGATTTCCATAAACACCACCTTTACTTCCACGTATCAATGTTACAAATTTGATGCGGTTAATAATTGAGAATATTGTTCCATGGAAAGTATCCGTGATTGAATAATCTGCATGTCGGAATAAATCTAACACCTCAAAAGGTGTACCCTTGAAATGCTCATCACACCAGCTCATCTCACCCGATACAGATATTAATGATTTCCCTTCCTCCTTAGCGAAAGCGCGAAAAAACTCTGCTTCTTGCGAAGTAATTCTGGAACGATATGCATACACTACAATATAATCCCTGCGTCTTTCTTTATCGGGAACTGTAGGCATAAAGTCATACATCAACACAGGATCAAGATTAACTTCTGGTTCTCTTCCGATCAACTGCTTTACTACGCTACATGAATTCCTATCACGTACAGATATCGCTGCAAACTTCTCAAAATATCCTTTCAGCTCCGCTGTTTTATTTGCATTCGATAATTTCTGATAATTTGTATTACCAAATGAGGCTGCATATGACATAACTTTCACAGCGTTTGCCCTATATCCAAACAACTCTGGACTAAATCCCACTTCTGGGTTTATTTGAGTACAGTTAAAAACTTCGTCGCTACCTATTACCAGCACATCCACCTTAGTATTATATTGTTTTTTATCAGTTATACCTAGTAAAGGCAACACTTCGCACTTATACTCATCACGCTTTGCTGCAACATTTCTCATATTTTCAGGAAGCAAGCAACGAAGTAATTTTGATTCTGTAAACAAATCAATAAAAAGATTCCTTATCTTTAATTTCCAAAATGCTATTTTTTCTCTGTTCGATTGCATAATTGGTGCACCAACATGATAGTCTACAAATACCACTTCATGCCCCAACGATTCTATCAGTTTTTTTAGTCCGTACGCCTGTAAAAAGGATCCATTATTACAGACACGCTGCATTGAAATAATACCTACTTTCATTATAAAACTAGGTTATCTAATTTCTTTATTAGATCATATAAGCCCAACCTCATACTCAGTTGACTTACCGTTTTCTTTAGACTTCTATCCATCAGATGAAACTTCTTTTCAATATCATCAAGGCTAGTTTCATCACTTATAAATGCTTGCACAACGTCATCACGGTCTTTATAGTATGGAGAAACTCCAGATAAATTATGGTTTCTTACAGTAGCCTCTTTTAATGATCTACTAACATAGAAGTCATTATCTCCCATTTTCTTCATAATAGAGCGTCCCTTGTCGCTGTTAACTAACAAAAGCGATACACCTTTCGTTGTGTCATACTTAAAAGGCACTCCCTGCTTGCCTAACCCCCAGAAATCTCCAATCGTAAAATCTCCAACTCTATTAGTTTTTGCATAATGACACTGATAACAGGAACGCCTAAATATGGCAGCTCTGTCAAAAGCACTCATATATAGGGCGTCAATACCATATAGTTTCTTACATTTGCTCATAGTAGTCGAAATAGATGGTTCGAAACCCCATCCTTCACGTCGACGGAACTCATAGTTTATCACTTCCTCATTCTTTGCTATGCTGAGTCGGTCTTGCAGTTTTTTTATGTAGGAGTCAAATAATGTTTGTGAAGGCACACCATGACAAATCAAGTCTATTGTAATAAGGTTTGGATAGTCCTTCTTACCTAAAGAATTATTTAGACCAGCAACCTGACAGGGTGTTCCTGTAAACAACACATAATGCCCCGCGGCTAATCGCAGTTTGGCCTGCCGATAAACCTCTCCAATGCTACTCTGTATATATTTACTGCCTCTTAGTCTGTCAAGATCCTCAATGCAATCCACTTCAATGTGTTTGCATACTAGATGCTCGTCCAGCGTGGCACCATATACGTAGCCTCCTTCCCTTAACACGTATCTTGCAATCGAGGAAAAAGCACCACCGCTTGAACTCACACAGCGATCTATTGTATTCCATCCAGCATATACGTCTGATTCCTCTTCATGCAGGTTGTATTGTAAGTGCATTTCTGGACATGTACGTTCACATAATCCACACTCAACACATTTCTCTTTATCAACAATTGGCTGAAGAAAACCTTCATTATCCGTTACAAATGACAAGGCTCCTTTTGCGCAAGCATTCATACAAGCCATGCAGCCTGTACATATTTCATTATTAGCCAGTTGAGGCATAAACTATTTCTTTGATTCTTTTAATTCGTAAAACCTGACATAGTCCACAAGCATTTCTGCAGGGAGGGCAGAATCATCAATTCCTGTTTTCGTAGCTCCATACCCTCCGTATGCCATTGCCAAGTACAAGATGTACTCTTGGCCTTCGGGCCATTCCTTTCTCAAATCACCCTTCCGGATTGTATATACTTCACTCCCATCGACACTCATTCTTATCACATCATCCAGTATTTCTAATACGTATATATGCCATTCCCCCACATTTATAGCAACATTTTGACCATAACTTACGTGATTGTCCTTTTTCCCGTCAAAACTACCCCACAAATGATAGACTGCTGTATAGGAAGAATCGCCCATGGCATGTATATGCTCCATCAAATCCAACTCTGCAAAAAAACCATCTTTTGTTTCAGGGCCATTAAGCCAGATGGCAGGCCAAAGGCCTGGTGTTATAGGTGCTTTGGCACGTACCACCAATTTTCCTTTTTTGAAACGAAATCCCTTACGAGTAAAGAGTCTTCCTGCTTTGTATGGTGAATTGGTATCATCCGTTTTATATACCCGTAAATGTAGTTTACCGTTCTTTACATAGGCATTACTATCCTCATCGTGATACCCAGATAATTGACCTGCCGTCCCTGATTCTGTAGTTGAACGAGCCCAAATCTGACTATCCGGGCCACCCTCTCTTGTAAACTCATCTTTCCAAGTTGCCCGTCTTACATATTGTGATGTTATTGAACAACCCACCATTAACGATGTCAGGGTAATCAACACAAAAGATTGTAAACACTTCATTTTAGGGTGGATAATAAGTTTAGATAATTCTTTTTAAACAAATCAAATGTAAAGTTTTCTTCGTAGATTTTCCTACTTTTTTGACACATGTTTTTATATTGTTCGTCCGAAATATAGGGCAACTTGTTTATTACATCTATCAACTCTTCCCATCTATTAACAACCCATCCATTCTCTCCATCATGACATATCTCCACATTTCCCCCAACATCATTGCAAACTATTGGCATTCCGACCATTGTTGCTTCAATGAGAGTGATGGGTAAGCCTTCGTGTGCAGAAAACAACAACATAAAATCGGTTTCTTTTAATAATCGTTTAACATCATTACGAAAACCAAGCACTTCGAAATTAGCATCTCTTTCGCATACTTTTTTCAGTTCATCAAGATATGGTCCCTCTCCCGCAAAACGAATTAAAATTCTATGATCAATTTTACCAGAAAGATGATGAACTATTTCCAATTGACGCTTTTGATCATTGATTCGCCCTGGCAACAAGAGAGTTATAATATCTCCCCTCATCATTCTATGAGGACCTTCATACTCGTCAGCAACACAATTATATATTTTGTGTATGTTTTTTGGCGGTGCGCCAAAGAATTTTGTAATATTATCAACGCCTTTGTCTGCAATTGCAACTATATTTTTTGGCAATATCGTCGTGAACTTGTGGTTATGAAATATATTATGATGAACATACACTATTTTAATATTCTGAAATAGTATATGATTAAGTAACCAGAACATCAGAAGTAACCTTCGTTCATGCACGACAACAATACTATTTCTGAACATGAACATATTCTTAAACTGCACATATTCATTCCGGTTTATTTGGAGTTCAGCTCTTATCTTGTTATATGGTATATTTCCAACTATTTTAGCCAGAAAGTCATCTTTGACAGCATGGTGAATATCCAGCATAACCTTCTCAACCCCTGTTACTTTATATAGCTGGAAATCAACCGAAAATAGTTTCTTCATATTGTTATTACTAATTCACGGAAAAATACGTCTGCGTTCCTATAAGGATCAACGACTTCACTTTCATCTCTAAAATCATCCACAAAGCAGTTACTATTTAATTCTGGCAGTTTCTTTGAGGAAAAGAATATCTTATTTCAAAAGAATCGATCGAAATTTCTTATTTCTTTTTCTGTGCAAAGGTTTTGGTCCATGCCTACAACTATAAATAAGTTGTCCCAACTTACTCTTCCTGCTCTTCCATACCATTTTTCTGCAGCAGCTTCTTCTGTAAAGAAATACAAAAACTGGATTTCTTCTTTACCATCTAAAGTACCGATAGGATACCCGTGATTCCTTTTTTTTCTTCTTTCGTTTCCAATAGGATATTTTGAATGGATACAAATTGTATCTTCGCTTCGGTAAAGTAATACTTTAAATTACTAAGGAATTCAATATAATCAGGAGCCCCAAAAGAAAGCCCCAATGTCGGAGTATTATACCGCATTCCGAAATCCTGCATGATTCTTCCCGCAAAACAGTTGCTACTAATAATCGATGTATCCTTCCTAAAATTGGATTCCAATTCTTCTATAAATGGCTCCCGTAAAGGATACAAAATCTTATCATCTCTTTCCCTCTTTATCTGGGTATACTTCTTAATTAACTTATTGTATCTGGGTGTAATAATCTTGTATCTTTTCATATCCTTTCTCTTATGCTACCAAATGAATAACACATTGATGCTGAGAAGACAAGTCAATCAAAGGTATTTCAATCAATCCCCCCCCCATTCGTGCTATTTTTAACTTTGTTCACATTAATGATTTTGGCAGGATTCCCTGCTACTATAGAGTATTCCGGCACATCTTTTACAACCACAGAACCAGCTCCTATAATAGAACCTTTTCCAATTGTAATATCACCAATAATACAAACATTGGGGCCAATGATAACATCATCCTTTATTACTGGAGACTTATCTGCACCAGAAAAACCTTTAGCACCAATTGTTGTATTCTGTCTGAGGCTTACATTGTTTCCAATAACAGTCCCAGGACTTATGACACTTGCATGGGCAGAATGGTATATCGTAAAACCATCTCCTATAACTGTAGAAGGCATAATGTCACAACCCAAAACACGGCGTGTAAAATACATAAATAACCAGTACCAGATGCGCCCACCTCTATGGGCCTTCCTATAAAGGTAATTAAATAACTGCGACTTCTTGTTTTGCATTTATGATGCGAATTTATCTTTTCAAATATGCTTTGGCAATCCACCTTAAGCTTCTTTTTCTTAAAGTGTAAAATAACAAGTATTCCTTAAAAGGCAATTGTTTAAATGGATACGTATTTAATAATTCGTTCCAAAATGAATCGTTAATTATGCTATCGAACGACATGCCTAATTCTTTTACTTTAAGCGATTGGGCTAAAGAATACAAAAGGATATGAATCTGTTGCCTTTGATAGTGCAATTTATATTTATCTAAAGGAAAAAGATTATTCAGTCTTTCTTCAATTGCATTAAGCCAAATCTTTAAGCGTTCATATCTGGTCTTATCTACTTTTCTAGACAAAGAAGCACCATTATCGCAATAATAGTAATGTGCATCTTTTAGAAATACAATTTTATTACAATGGCACAAATAGTCAATATCAAAAACCAAATCTTCACTTATCAATTGTCTCTCCGAGACAAATTTGACTGAATAATCATCAAACAAACTCTTTCTATAAATGCCATGCCAAACGGACATCATATATTTCACATTATGATTATAAGATGGTATGGGACCAACCATGTCTAAAAGAAACTGGTCGACTTCGTCTCTCCCTCTAAATATTGTATCATTTGATACATCATAACGAATATTTTGATGTCGATCGTCTTTATAGAAAATACAATTTGAATATACAGCATCAGCGTCCTCTTTAACGGCCACACTATAGAGGGTTTCGTACATATTCAAACTAACAAAATCATCTGAATCAACAAAGACGATATATTCACCTGTGGCTTGAGTTAGTCCTGTGTTACGGGCAAATCCAAGTCCCTCGTTTTGTGATTTATGAACAACTTTTATTCTTGAATCCTTACTAGCCCATTCATCACATTTCTGGGGAGAACCATCAAGCGATTTATCATCTATTAGAATTATCTCTAATTCTTGTAAAGTTTGGTTTACAATACTATTCATACAACGATCAAGAAACTTCTCGACGTTGTAACATGGCAGTATTATTGAAACTTTAGGTCTATTATGCATATCTAATTATTTTCACAATAAGAAATAAAACCATCAAAATCTGGGAAAAGGGATTCTTTATGGCTCACTAACCAGTCTTCATAAGCTTCCCTTAATTGGCTTTTAACAGGCACGCCTAATTCCTCATACATCCCAACATTATCCGAATTTACATAATAAATGAATTCTTCCTTGAGTTCTTTTGGCAGCGGCCTCCTCCCCCTTCTCTCTTCGAAGCATTTTACTCGTTCGACAGCTTCCTTCAGCGCATGTTCTTTGCGTTTTTGATAGTAGTCATCAATTGAACAGACAACTTTGCATGGAATACCCGCTGCGACTGAATTAGCTGGAATACTTTTTGTGACCAATGATCCTGCTCCTATAATACAATTATCACCAATGGTAACCCCTTTTAGAATAATAACATCAGTACCGAAATAGATATTACTTCCAATAATAACTCTCCCAGTAGAATTGATGAAGTCATGATATTTGGCCCTAAAAACAAGACTTCCCCAATCATGAGTCATAATTTGGAAATTCATATTCATATCTACATTGTTTCCTATCGTTATTAATTCAGGGCGCTGTATATCAATACGAGTTGTTGATGGTGAGCGCATAATACAATTCTCACCAATTACAACACCTTTACTTCTCAGGTACGCAATAAAGGATTTGCTATTTCTTCTTACCCAGAATCGTTGAATATTTTTAATTATTTTTATCATCACCTAAAAGCTATCCGATTAAATCATTATAACTTATACTAGATATGGTTTTATTAAAACGCATTTCCTCTCCATCCGAAAACACTATACGAATAGGGCAATGGGTTTTTCTTTTATCCTTTGGCGGTAACTCCATGTATTTATCGCCATATATGAGTCTCATTATTTTTTCTGACTCAGATGGGCACACAAAAGCCCTATCTTCAAACTTCAAGCGTTTTCCTTCACCATGCCATTCCTTAGGGAATATCTGTCTCTTAATAGGATACGGTGTTGTGAATAGAGCTTGGCATCCCGCACTATCTACATTTTTAGTTTTAATCACATAAAGCATTATCTTATAGATAAATCGATTAGAAAATATCTTTACAAAAATATTTCTTGGCCAATGCTTGAGTTTCCAATCCATCGCTCGTTTTTCTGCTCCTTTTAAGTAGAGACAACTATGTAAATGCTTGTATAGCTTACTTTTCCGCTCAACTTTTTCGTCAAAAGGCTGACATGGATCAAGCGGGAATACATCAACAAAAATTCCAGCATTTTGTTCCGCTTTTCCATTATCCGCCTGAAAAACAGTCCCCTTCAAACAAACTTTCGCAAAATCTTGATTATAATATTTTTCCGTGCTAATCCAACGTAGGTAAAAACGATTATTCAAAACAGATCCTTTATCTATCAAAGCAATAAACCTCTCAAAGTCATTTCGGGGCATTGCAATATCCAAATCATCATCCCAAGGGATAAAACCATTATGACGTATAGCTCCTAGACACGAGCCACACATAAGATAATAATGTAACTGATACTCTCGACATATTCGGTCAACTTCATCCATAATCAAAAGAATGTCCTTATGGAGTTTTTCCAAATAATGCTGCTGTTTTTTAGTTATATTATCCATATTCTACACTATATAAACAAAACTTTAGTACAAAACAAAATTGGAAAATACTATCTTATTTATTGATTTTCAAGTGATTAGCAAAACCCGCTAAACCCCTATTTCGCTACCGGCACGAGAGAGGAGTCCTTCCAGGCATATTGGTGTTCATTTTCAAATAACACATTCTCCAGGCGTCTGACCAACGTCAGCAGCCAGGAGAGAAAAGAAGACAAGGTATGTTTGTTCATCCAATCCCTCATTGTTGTACGCTGCGGCGGCCATCATCGTGTTGATGGCGTCCCCAAGGGTTCCCTTGAGGTAGTTTCGCATCATCCGATGGTCCGATTTCAAGTGGCCGATAACCGACTCGATGACTGCACACTTGCATAACTTCTTCCGGGCCTTCCGTTTCTGGTAGCAGCTCTGTCCGGGCAATCCGATTGAGGGAATGCTGATGGCCATATTACCGACCCGTTTCTTTCCACGATATCCTCTTTCCGCCAACGCCTCCACGGGTTCATAGCCGATAAGAAGGGCTATCTGCACCCTGTGCACAGACAACGTGTGACCGTCATACGGATTTCCCCGGATTGCCAGAGCGCTCACTATCAAACCGCTCCCCGTCTTCGCAATCGCACTCTTGTTCCCAAACTCATACTTCTTGTGCTCCTTCCCCTTCGAGATGCACTCCACCTCGGGTTCGTGAAGGCTGTACACCTTGACTATGTCGCTACGTTCCTGCTTGATTACACGAAGGTACAGTTCATTATCTTCCCGATAACAAGACAGCTGGGGATATCACTCATCTTGCTTCCAATGTCGCTCATCCTGGCCTTGGCGATGGTCCTCAGGCGCTTCTCTGCCTTCTTGCCCTCCCTCTTCCGCGTCGGACGGTTCATGAACCGGACCTTTAACTTCAAGGCCCTCTCTTCCCGCATGTAGTCCGGCGAAGCTCGCTATGCTCACGCTCGGACACCTTCAACACCCGTTCTATGATCTTCCGGTAAAACTTCGCATCCGTCGGGAACGTAATGTTCTTCTCCTGCACCGCGTTGTCTATCATCACCTACTTCAGCTCCTTCTCCGTTATCTCCTGTGCATTCACCAGCAGGATGATCTTGAAGATCTTCTCAGCGTCCTTCTCACCGATACGCTTACGGAACTTCGTCTTGTCTATCGGGTTCATCGGAGGGCGCTTCTGAAACACCATCTCACCAGTGAAGTACTGCAGGTAAAGATTCTCCAGCCAACGGGCAACCACTCGTTCGTCGCTCAGGTTGTAGATGTTCTTCAACAACATCATCCTCACCATCCCTCGTACGGATCTGGACAGCCGGACGGCCATTGTCCGCGCAGTAGTATTCCACGAAATCCGACTCCACTACCTCCCAGACTATCTGCTTGGACAGAAGGACCAGTTCATGGTTCATGTCAATAAAACGTTCCAATGCTACGTCAAAGATGGACATCTGATGTTACGCTGGTTATTTGCCTATCATTCTCTCAATTATTTGCAGGTTTCTTCATTCAAGATAAGCATTTTCTACAAATAAATCAAATACTTTTTGATATTATTTTATTGAATATCAATTGATTTTCGGCTATTACAGGGACGACTACTTAGATCACTCATTTTCTTTTTTTATTACGAATAAAACGTATCGTCCATCTAATAAAATAATAATAACGTGTAAATAACGAGTTATATCGTCTAGAAAACAGAAGCCATCTATCCTTTGCATACCTAAAATAGCTAGAATTATTGGAGATGCCACCATCTGTCATCGTTATGATATAATCATCTATGTGTAATACTGGTACGCCTGCACCATGTATTCTATTAAACCAATCGATGTCTGCACAAATCTTGAAGCGAATATCAAATGCACCAAATCTATCATATACATCTTTGGGGACTAAAGTTGCAGGATGATTTACCCCCATTCCATTGTGTTGGTAATTAAAACACTCTGATTCGGTAGTTGATATACAGTTCCTTATCAGTGTTCCACCACAATCCACATAGTGCATCGCTCCAGATATGACAGGGTAATCAGGATGAGCATTAATATGGTTAGCGAGCACACTTAATGCGCCTTGTTCAATAAAATCATCGCTATTTACATTCCAGCAGTAAATACCAGTGGAGCGTTCTATACCTTTATTAAATGCGTCATAAAGCCCTCTGTCCGGCTCACTTTTCCACTTCATGCGCCCCTCAAACAAGGGTTCATACCTGCGAATAATGTCAAGAGTGCCGTCTGTTGACCCCCCATCGACTATAATATACTCATAGTTTTTAAAATCCTGAGCGAGGATGCTCTTGATGGTGCGCTCTATCGTACCTACACTATTGTAGCACGGAGTTGTTATTGAGATAAGCGGTTTTTGTCCCATTTCTTTTTACCATTTGAGGGTTCATATTATCCTTACTAAACAAATACCAACACCACATTACAACAAATAACGGTGACTCCCAGAAATAGTAACTAATGTTGGCCATCACAAAAAGCAACAAAAATAGGAGTCCCATAGTGCGCCCCCCAAGTTTAGAGAACATAACGGAAGATTTGTACAAGAAGTAGTAACAGAAGAAGCCCAGTAATAGGCCATAACGCACCAGGACACCCATTACACCTTCCGAGAGCGAAAAATTAACTCCAAAAGTTCGATTAATAAAATGTTGTGTTAAGTTGCGCCCTTCTCCTGTAAGCAAAGGCATATTCTTCAAATTTATCCACTGAAGAATTAACCCTTGAATTCTTTGTGGGGTGTAATACCCATCAGATCCATGTTGGGCTTGATAAACCATCATGTCTATTGAACTCATTGCGGTATCCTCATCTGCCTGTAAATCCATTATTTTTTCTTTCATAAAAGGCAAATTCCACACTAATGCGATTAACAGCAACACTGGTAAAAGATATAAAGGATTCAGTTTCCGTTCATGGACAACCCATGCGAATATCAGAACCAAAAACATTGCATAACCTGTTGTTGAAAATGTAGACAACAAGCCAATTGTTAAAATCCAAAACTTTCTCGACTTAAAACTCAATCCAAAACGAAGAAAGTAAAAAAATAGTGCTATTACAAGAAAACAAGAATAGCGCCCTGGCTCCCAACAGAAACCGCAATTACGAACAGGCCATACTTCGCCAATCTTATCACTAATATTAAAAAAAATAAAACTATATGAAACCTCATTCGAGGGTATTCCATAATTCAAAGCAAGGCTTTTCATGAATGGAGGTATAGTCAAACACAACATCCATACAATCAAACTTACTATCGTCAATACTACCGAAACATCTACAAAACGTTTGGTAAAGTCCTGCCTAAAGGCATGAAAAGCGATATATCCAATAAATAGAGAAATGTAAGGATAAGGACTAGGCGTACGATGATACATTAAATATATCACAACATTCCATATAGTCAAGACCCCGAATAGGACGACTATACTCTTTTTAAAAATACTTATTCTACATACTAAAGCCACAATTAGACAAAGCAATGCAGGCAATAATGAAGAGAACATGGGAGAGTTCTCTCCAATCGCCAATATATAAGCAGGAGATGCGCTATAAATAAAAAGCACCAAAAATAATAATCCTAAAATGAACCTGTTCTTCATACCTAAACAACATTCGACTCCAAAAGTTATTGAGACGCATCAATGTGTCAGCATCTTAAAACGCTTCTTGAATATTTCTTTTTTTGAATTCCACTCAGTAATCGATGATTCTCTATCAGCATACTTCTTTCGAATAGTATGTCGCCAATATGGCCAACCTATTATTGTTCCAACCCCAATAATCAAAGCAGGCTTTAATATATTCATCCATATCCAATGGCTTTTTACTTCATAAATGAATTCATGCCCACGGACAGGTATTCTCCAATTTTTACCGTACCAAAACTCTAATATTCTTTCAGGGTTTTTATAACACAGGTACGTATTCCCGAGAAAGTTTATCTCCTGATATTCTTTTACGAACTTACGAGGTGTATAACAGAATCCGCAGAGACAGACACAGTTAAGCTTCCAAGGGGAAAAACCTCGTATTGGCTTCATTATATATATATCTATATATGAATTATCATTCAATCGAAAAGAATAGGTAGAGCCACTACAAATCCGAATTGTCTTAAGACCATTATCCGAAAGATATGGGAGGTTTGAAAGCAAGAGGGCTTCGTTTTCTATGATTATATCCAAATCTTCATCCCCAGGAATAATATCATGATTCCTTACTGCACCTAATAAAGTTCCATACCCCAGGCAAAAGGATAACCCGATATTTTGCAACAGTTCTTTAACTTTTATAAGCAATATCCGGGCATCTTCCCGAGACATTGGTTTTGTTTCTCCATATTCTAATTTTTCCTCTTCATACGAGAAGAACTTTCCATTTATTAGGATTTTTTTTTCTTTTCTATCCATTTTTACGATAATTTAAAAGGGTATAAATATATTTTTTTTCTTCCTTTGTCAAATATAGCAAAACAAACAGACCATAAACAACAGCGAATACCAATCCAAAAAGGAATGTATTCAACCAATGATTCTCAAGATGAGGAATACGCATCAGACCTAAACATAGAAATAAACCAAAGAAAGTCACAGGAAGAAAATACCTTAAGAAAATGATTTTGGAATTAATTCGTAATATTTTTGGCCAATAATAAACATAATAAAAAAAAATCTGCCCTACGTTATAAACTATATTTGCAATGACAACTCCGCCTACATCGTAAATCGGTATAAAAAACCAAGCAGATAGAAGTGCAATAATCGAAGAAACTGCTGTCATTCTTGACAAAGGCCTTATATCACTTCCTCCCAATATCAGACTGGACAAGCAAAGAATATGATTAGTTATCATCAAAAAAAGCATGATATAGAGCCAGGGTAATAAAATCAAGAAAGACTCTCCTACATACAGGATAAGAATATCTTTAGCAACAGTCATCAGACCAAATACGCAAAAACCTGTAAATATCATCAAATATTTGGTTCCTGTATATGCAATCTTTTCAAATGCGACCCTATCATTCTTTGCAATAATTCTTGAAGATGATGGCAAAAGCGCACTCAAAAAGGCTCCTGTTACTGCGGTAATAATTCCTGAAATACCCGCAATTACTTTATAATCGGTAACACTCTCTGGGATGCTCCTTATTCCAAGAAAAATCGGCAACAGGTTATTATATGAAAAAGAAAAAAAAGAAAATGAAAAGATATTTAAGGTATATGGTAAAATCTCTTTAAATACTATCTTGTCAAATTTGGGCATAAAACTAACAAAAGCGGCCTCTAATTTTACTTTTTTTACCACCCATGGCAGAATCATCCAATTACAAAGAATGGTCAAGAAGAAATATGTTATTATGTCCAATTTAAACCATACTGTAAAACCAAGGACGAGTACCATCAACAGTTTAGTAATCAACAATCTTTTTTGCGTCCAAGCAACATTCTCAGTTGCTTGTATTATCTGATTATAACAAGAAGTGAACCAATTGACAAAAGCGGAAATTGATAAAATAAATAATAGTTTTTTTAGAATTATGTCCTGTTCAGGTGTGACACGAAAAATAGATGCAGAAAAGAAACATAATAGAAGGAGGACAAATGCATTTACGATACCAACTATACCATAAAAGGCAGTACACGTTGAAAATAACTTCTTTACCTTATCAAAATCATGCTTTTCTAACCAATTTGAAAAGAAACGCACATTAGTTGATGTGAGTCCCATATCCATCAGTCGCATATAGGCATTAACAGACTGTGCCAAACCTATCAATCCATATTCTGCTTTTCCAAAATAATTAATCAATATAGGAATCATGATGAATCCATATACAGCATTAACTATATTGGTAATAATACTCCATGTTACACCCGAAAAAGCTCTATTAGCTCTACCCATATCATTTGTTTTGGAATACTAATAATGCGTCAAAAAAAACATCATGTCATTTCCTGATTTAGGTTGACTCAGATCGAGTCTTTCCCTAGAAGAAGTTGACTCTGGTTTAACGTTATTACTGGTATAAGTTGACTTTCGTCTTTATCCCTGTTTTTGGTTGTTTCTCAGGTCCTATCCCGTTCAGGGGTTGACTGGAGGGCGTAGCCCGGAAGGAGACCCCTGAACGACGGACAAAGGTAAACGATTTTCAGGGATTTCCAAAGCCTTCTTCTTGATTACCTCCTCGCGGTGGCTGATCCAGCGTTTCGTTATCTCCCCCTCGCAGAGGGCCGCCATCGCAGGCGTCATCATATTGATGCTCATATGAGGACGTTCGTTATTGTAGAAGTCAACGGCACTGGCAACAGATGCAATCACCTCGCCGATGCTTGTGAAGCGCTTCCCTTTGAGCAGCTCATTCTTCATCGTGTTATTGATGCGCTCCGCC
>JAEEGL010529269.1_pt1 | contig 23488 bp, 14 predicted proteins | sample 9134231 | NCBI WGS metagenome assembly JAEEGL01 (sample SAMN16246548, study PRJNA631951) | gut metagenome | biome: gut microbiome; feature: rumen; material: fiber-attached | host: Bos | place: Iran: Karaj | collected 2018-10
ACCGCGACATGTGGATGTACATCTCGCTGAACTACTTCAAGCAGGAGATCAAGCCGGGCGAGGTTGGCTCGAGCGCCATGCCCCACAAGGTCAACCCCATCGACTTTGAGAACAGCGAGGGCAACCTGGGCATCGCCACGGCCATCCTGGAGCACCTGTCGCACAAGTTGCCCATTTCACGCCTCCAGCGCGACCTCACCGACTCCACGGTGCTTCGCAACGTGGGTGTGCCCCTGGGCCACCTGCTGATTGCGCTGGCGAGCACGTCGAAGGGGCTCGGCAAACTCATCCTGAACCGCGAAGCCATCGACGCCGACCTGGACCAGACGTGGAGCGTGGTGGCCGAGGCCATGCAGACGATTCTGCGCCGCGAGGGCTACCCGAAGCCCTACGAGACGCTGAAAGCGCTCACACGCACCAACGCCGTGGTCGACCAGCAACGCATCGCCGAGTTTGTCGACACGCTGCAGGTAAGCGACGCCGTAAAGGCCGAACTGCGCGCCATCACCCCGCACAACTACACGGGATTTTGATTCTGATTCTCAGAACAGATTACAGATAACAGGTAACAGATAACAGATAGGCGGATTTTGTGGATTGGGGGTAATTCTTAGTGAAATTTGCAACCCGATTCGCAAAATCCGCGTTTTTACAGCCAGGCGTATTAAGCGCCCTCTTAAATCTTATTTTGGATTTATAAGGCTTTGCTCGAGTATAATCAAAGTATAATTATAGGCTAATTTTCTATATTATTCGGCCTAAATTAACACAAGCGAACACTTCTTAACCTTTTTTACCCCCCCATTACGTCATTTGTTAATTAATATTTACCTTTGCGCCATAATTTTCGATAATACGACATTAACATAACATTTTTAAAATTACTTCTTTGAAAAAACATTATCTAAGCATGTTTACACGACAACACTTAATGAGGCTTGTTGTGCTTCTGGCATTTACAAGCCTGCAATGTGCCTTGCACGCCGAGGTTTTCCTAAACCCCGGCCCCTGCAATAATGGCGAAGAAGAGTGGTACGCGTTCACTTGGACCGAGAATGTTGTGGTTACCGACGAAAATGGCAACGAAACAACCATCCCCGGCTCAAGCACGTGGACCCTTGGAACATCCGATGGCAACGGAATCTTCGTGTTTGACATTGACGGCTCTACAGGCTACAATGTCATCTTTGTGCGAATGAATCCGGCTTGCAATGGCAACCCTTCGTGGGATTACAAATGGAATCAGACTGCCGACTTGTCACTGATGAACGGAGCGACTTATGTGCTTACGGGATGGGACGATGGATATGGACATATGTCTGGCAATTGGCAACAACCCAGCACCCCCGCCACCGACAAGCCCGTGTGGCAGCAGACCGACGCCAATGGTGCCAACTACATTGGTCATCGCCGCGCGCTCACTGGCCGCCATTGCATGGTAAACAAACTCATCAATGTTGTGGAGGCTGGCAGTTGGATTCGCGACCTCGACTACATGGTTGACGAGGACATCGACAATGTGGCCGTATTCCCCTCGGTGGCTTCGGTGGGCGTAGGTGCCAAGCCTATCACCAGCATTCGCGACACCAAGAACCACTATGCTGCCGGTACTACCGCAGGCTTCTCGCTTGTGGCCAGCACCGGGGCCAGCGTGCTCAACCTCGCTGTGGCCAACGCGTGGACCATCAACTTCTACCTTGAGGGTGAACTTAAGGCTACCAAGCCCGTAACTACCGGCCAAAATGCTGGTGGTGTGGGATTGGCGCTGATTAAGATTCCAGGGTCCGACGAAGTCACCCTCGACCTCTCGGCAACCGCACCCTGCGAGTTCGATGAGATTTCACTCATGCCCACAGGCCTTGCCGACGCTTCGGTGATCACCAACACCCGCGTGAAATACGCATTTGTTGGCGATGCCAAGGTCAACACCATCACTGAGACGTCGATGCAGAACTATGCTACCGCTCATGGCCGCATGCCGTTCTCGCTCGATCAAGGTGCTAAACAACGTCAAGGAGGAAACAGCCTTGTTGTTAATGGCACTGAAACTGGCTATTGGGCTGGCAGCGACCTTATCAACGATGACCTGACCGACGGAGTGGCTTGGGGTGTGCTTTCAATAGGCGCACAACTTGATTGCCGCGTTGGTGCTGCTCCTAACAGAGCAGACCCCGACCAGAGCATGCCATTCAAGAAAGGCTCAACGGTGGGCTTCAAAGTTAGTGCAGCCTCATTGCTCAAGTTGCCTGTGGGAACGTGGGCTAAGATTCGACTCTTTAAGGGAGAATGGGTAGAAAAGTCAAATCTTGCATGGGGCACATATTATGAGTATCAGCAGACCGAGGTTCAGGAAGAGACCATTAATGCCAATGTGCTGTCGCTCAGCCTGGTGAGTGGTGGTGCTCAATATCCCACCATTACCGCCAAAGAGGACTTCTCGCACATGGAAGTTACGTTCTACACTGTCCTCTCGGTTGACTTAGGTGGCATGAAAGGCTGGTATGGCTTTGTTAGCGACCCGGCTGACACCCATCACGAGTGCAATATCATGCTCGATGCCAACACCAGCATCTGCAGCAGCGAGACAGAGTATCAACTCACTCACAACAGCGACATTTCTGTGACCTGGTCAATCCAGAGCCAGCCCGACGGCGCTGCCGCCAGCATCGACGAGACCGGCAAGATTACTGGCATGACGCAGGACGGCGAATATGTGGTAGTTGCCACGGCCGCCGACGGCTGCACGCAGCAAATCGTGATTACCCGCGGCCTCTACACCAGTTCGGCAACGTGCGACAATCCGCTGAGCAACGAGGGCGACAACGAGGAGTACACGCTTACGCAGCAAGTGTACGACAGCAATGGTGCGCTGATTAACATCAACGGCAACCTGGAAGACCCCGAAAACGTGCTTAACCCCACCTACGACGACTACGCCATCTACAGCAGCGCGCTTAACGCCACCGTGGTGGAGAACCTGCCCATCGTGGGTGTGAAGAAGGCCAGCGGCCTGATTAGTAACGGCTCGAGCGCCCACCGCATCGGCTTTGTCGTTGAGTCTCAGTCGACGGGCTTAACAGCCGACGTTATCGACCTGTTTAACATCCGCACTTACAGCAACGGCGTTCAGACCGAAAGCAAGGTGATTAAGGAAAGCAATGCTGTGAAGGTGAAACTCATCGGCAGCAACCGCACGCAGAAATTGCGCTTTGCAGTCGACATCCCTGCGGGTGTGCAATTTGACGAGTTTGTACTGTGGAAGAGCGGCGTTCTCGACTTGTCGATTGACCGCTTCAAGATCTACTACGCCTTCGACGAGGAGATTGCCGACGTCGATGAGCCCACCGAGTGCTTCGACCCGCTGGGGTGCGATGCCACCGTGGTGTCGTCGACGACCGATGCCCGCATCTGCGGTAACCACTCGCAGTTTGCCGGCGGTGTGCAAGTAGGCACCGTGGTCGACAACCTGACCTTCCTTGTCGACGATGACATCAGCACCGGTGTCAGCATCAGCAACTCGGTATCGCTGGGCGACGGCCTGGTGATTGCCGTGGATTTAGGCCGCGTGTTCAGCAAGAGCCAGCAAGTGGGCTTGATTATGGACAGCAAGACCTATCTGGCCGGTGTAAAAGCCGGTTCGTGGGTAACCATCAAGACCTTCCTCAAAGGTGTGGAGCAAGAGCGCCAGAGCGACTGGAGCGTGCTGGGCGTCAACGCCATTGGTTATGGCGACAAGAGTTACATCTTTATGAACCCCACCAAAGACTACGACGAGATTACCATCACCATCGCTTCGGTTGCCAACCTGCTCAACTTCGACTCGAAGTATTTCGGCATCTTCATCCGCAACGACTATGACGGCGACGGCACTCCCGACTGCAAGGACGACGACTCGTGCGCCGATGAGTACACCCTCGACGAGGAAGCCACCGTGCTTGCGAAGCCGCAAGATTACATCCAGGGCAACCTGGCCCTGCACCGCTCGTTCTACATGGACGACTGGAACTGCATCGTGCTGCCTGTGGACCTGACGTGGAAGCAAGTGCGCAACGCTTTCGGTAACGGCGCACAACTGGCCAAGCCATCGGCTTTCTACTTCATGGAGAAGCCTGGCATTGCCTACAAGACCGTGCTTTACTATGACATCGTGAGCGACAATGGTGATGATGAAATCGCCATCAACAAGGGCGAGTACTACATCATTAAGCCAGTTCGCGAAGCCGACCTCACCACCGGCACCTACACCAGTCTCGACGGCAACACGATTAACGCTCCTGTGTACTTCATCAGCGGCGTGACCTACACTCGCGACGTCGAGAGCGCCAATCCTGGTGGCACAGTGCCCGCAGCCCAAATCCAGTTCCGCGAGATTGACGACATCCTGCCAGCACCGGCACATGCTCCCATGCGCCAGGAAGGTGAGAATTCGGTAGAGTTGCGCGGCTCACTGGTGAACATGGACGGCACAGTGAACCCAATGGTAGAAGCCGACGGCAGCAACTACAAATATGCGGCCGACAACAAACTTGAGCGTCTCACGAGCGACGAACCGATGCTCGGCTTCAGGTTCTATGCTCACAACGAAACGCCCTACGAACTGATGCACGAAGAAGAAGACGTGACGATACCCACCGGTATTACCGACGTAATCTTCAACCAATCAGTGCGCACTGGTGTGTACACAATCGACGGTCGACTGATCAGCCGCGATTCGAACACCGACGGTCTGACTCCAGGCTTCTACATCGTAAACGGAAAGAAAGTGTTTATTTCACAGTTAAAGTAATTGTTGAAATAGATTAGTTTTTTCATTATTTAATGTTGTTATGTGTGGACACATAGTCGGCGACTGTGTGTCCACATTTTTTATAGGCAGGTGGGGTGGGAAGCGTTAATTAGTGTGAAAGAAATGATTTTTGGACCATTTTGGTAAGATTCTATTGTTGAGAAATCAACTTTTTTGTATCTTTGCACATCGAAAAACGAGAACTGGCCGAGAGGTCACTACTTTTTTGGGTTACTGGACAATTTGGATATGTATCTGCATTATTATCACGCAACAGTTTAAGCCACGTGAGCGTTTTTACGCCGCCGATAATGTGCCACGAGTTGGTGAAACTCCTGCAGCACAGCGCCAGGCTGTTCAGCCCCACCACATGTTTTATTTACCTAATAACATTCACTACAATGGAAGAAGACATCTTAGGAAAAAAACCAAAACGCCCTCGCATCGGCGAGACGATGAGCAATCCTGAAGAAGCGGCTCCTGAGACCGCTCGCTTCGAAAAAGTGGAGTATAACCATGAACCACAAGGGAACTCGACTAATGAGACCAGTAATGATTACACGCCGGGCGGCTACCAGCAGCAATATCAGCAGGGTGGCTACCAGCAGCGTGGATATCAGCAGCGCGGTTACCAACGCCCCTATCAGCAGCGTTACCAACAACCTTACCAGCCCCAAGCCAATGGCGAGGGCACGGTGAGCGAGGGTCAGCCTGAGGGCTATCAGCAGCGCCCCTACCAGCAACGTCCTTACCAGCCCCGCCAGCAGCGCGGTTACCAGCCCCGCCAGGGCTATCAGCAGCGCGGCTACAACCAGCAGGGCGGATATCAGCAGCGTGGCTATAACCAGCAGGGCGGCTACCAGCAGCGTGGCCAGGGCGGTTATCAGCAGCGCGGCTACAACCAGCAGGGCGGATATAACCAGCAAGGCGGCTACAACCAGCAGCGCCAGCAGGGCGGATATCAGCAGCGCGGCTTCCAGCAGCGTGGCTATCAGCCCCGTCAGCAGGGCGGTTACCAGCAGCGCGGCTACAACCAGCAGGGCGGTTTCCAGCAGGGCGGATATCGCAAGCCCGCCAAGCAGCAACACTTCCCCAAGCAACAGATGCGTTTCACGCCACGGCCCAAACCGGTGGTCTACGACGAGCCTGAAGTGGATCCCAACATGACCGTGCGTCTGAATAAATTCATTGCCAATGCCGGAATTTGCTCGCGCCGCGAGGCCGATGCCCTGATTACCGACGGCAAGATCAAGGTCAATGGCGAGGTGGTCACCGAACTCGGTGTGAAGATCACCCCCAAGGACATCGTTGAGTACAACGAGAAAGTTGTGGCAACCGAGCGCAAGAACTATGTGCTGCTCAACAAGCCCAAAAACGTGGTCACCACAAGCGACGACCCCAACGGCCGCAAGACTGTGATGGACCTGGTGAAGGGCGCCAGCGAGGAGCGCATCTACCCTGTGGGCCGTCTCGACCGCAACACCACCGGCGTGCTGCTGCTCACCAACGACGGCGAGTTGGCTTCGAAACTCACCCACCCCAAGTTTGTGAAGAAGAAAATCTACCAGGTGTGGACCGACAAGCCCATCAGCGAGGAGGACATGCAGCGCATCGCCGACGGTGTAGAACTTGACGATGGCCCCATCCACGCCGACGCCGTGAGTTACGTGAGCCCTACCGACCGCAAGCAGGCAGGCATCGAGATTCACAGCGGCCGCAACCGTGTGGTGCGCCGCATCTTTGAGAAACTTGGTTACCACGTGGTGAAACTCGACCGTGTGTACTTCGCCGGCCTTACCAAGAAGAACCTGCCTCGCGGACGCTGGCGCTACCTGACTCAGGAAGAGGTCAACTTCCTCAAGCAAGGCTCATTTGAGTAATCAATCATTAAGGGCCTTAACGGCCATTTCGCCCCACGGGCCCTTAATAGCAAAAACACAATAAAGCAATGAAACGAACAAGAATAGTAGATATTCTTAGCGATGCCACACTTGTGGGACAGCAGGTGTGCGTCAAGGGCTGGGTGCGCACCCGCCGCGGCAACAAGCAGGTGCAATTCATCGCCCTGAACGATGGCTCGACCATCAAAAACATCCAGATTGTCGTCAACACCGAGAAAATCGATGCCGACCAACTGAAGGACATCACCACCGGATCGTGCCTGTGTGCCGTGGGTGAGTTGGTAGAGAGCATGGGCCAAGGCCAGAGCGTGGAGATGCAGTGCGAAAGCATCGAAATCTACGGCCTGTGCCCCAACGACTACCCGATGCAGAAGAAAGGCCAGACCTTTGAGTACATGCGCAAGCATGCCCACATGCGCCTTCGCACCAACACCTTCGGCGCGGTGTTCCGCATCCGCCACCACATGGCCATGGCGGTTCACCAGTTCTTCAACGACAACGGCTTCTTCTACTTCCATACGCCGCTGATTACAGCGAGCGACTGCGAGGGTGCCGGCGAGATGTTCCAGGTGACCACCAAGAACCTCTACAAACTGGAGATGGACGACAAGGGCAGCATCAAGTATGACGACGACTTCTTCGGCAAGATGACGTCGCTCACCGTGTCGGGCCAACTCGAGGGCGAACTCGGTGCCACGGCATTGGGCGCCATCTACACCTTCGGCCCCACGTTCCGCGCCGAGAACAGCAACACCCCTCGCCACCTGGCAGAGTTCTGGCAGATTGAGCCTGAGGTGGCCTTCCTGGAGTTGGACGGCCTGATGGAACTCGAAGAGCGCTTCATCAAGCACTGCGTGCGCTACGCTCTCGACCACTGCCAGGACGACCTGGAGTTCCTCAACAAAATGATTGACAACGGACTGATTGAGCGCCTGAAAGGCGTGTTGGCCGACGACTTTGTGCACCTGACCTACACCGAGGGTGTGGAGATTCTGCAAAAAGCGCAGGAGAACGGCGAGAAATTCGAGTTCCCCGTGGCTTGGGGCAGCGACCTGGCCAGCGAGCATGAGCGCTACCTGGTGGAGAAGCACTTCAAGAAACCGGTCATCCTGTACAACTATCCGAAGGAAATCAAGTCATTCTACATGCGTCAGAACGACGACGACAAGACCGTGCAGGGCACCGACGTGCTGTTCCCGCAGATTGGCGAGATCATCGGCGGCTCGGTACGCGAGGAGCGCTACGACAAACTGCTGGCTGAGATTGAGCGCCGCAACATCCCCATGAAGGACATGTGGTGGTATCTCGACACACGCAAGTACGGCACATGCCCGCATGCCGGCTTCGGCTTGGGCTTCGAGCGCCTGATTCTCTTCGTGACCGGCATGGCCAACATCCGCGACGTCATCCCGTTCCCGCGCACACCCGGCAACGCCGAGTTCTAAACGCGCGCACAAAAAATGCACCACGAGGGCGTGTCGACAACTGCGACACGCCCTCGTTATATCTTTGCCATCCCCCACCCGCACAATGAGTTGTGTGTTGCCCGACCTGTCCGACGGGTCCGACGGCTTCCACGAGCCTTGCCAGGCTATAGGAGTGAGGCGGCGCCGATGGTGGCCCAGATGACTGCGGCATAGCGGAGGGCCTTTCCGATGGTCATCGAGAGGACCACGATGGGGATGTTGGCGCGCATGTAACCCAAGGCAACGGTGATGGCGCTGCCCAGAATGGGCACGAAAGCAAAAAAGCCCATCCAGGCGCCACGGCCCTGGATGAACCGCTGAGCACGCTCAAGTTTCTGCTGGCTGACGTGGGCATACTTTTCAATCCAGTGGATATTGCCCAATGTTCCAAGCCAATAGCAGGTCATGCCACCCGACACGTTGCCGATGAGGGCCGCCACGAGGCACAGCCAGGGGTCGAGGTGAAACGGGCCCACGCAGGCCACGACAAGCGCCTCGCTGCTGAGCGGCACTATGCTGCCGGCGATAAACGAGCCCAGGAAGAGCCCCCAATAGCCCCAATCGGCAAAAAACTGCACAAAAGCGTCCATACTATACTCTAAACGCAAAAACGCGGAAAAAAGTACGTGAAAAAACGGAAGTTTTTTAGATAACAGATGACAGATGACAGATGACAGATAACAGATAACAGATAACAGATGACAGATGACAGATGACAGATTTTTTTCGAGTGTTCGAGCATTCGAGCAATCGTGGGTTCGGGGGTTCGATGGTTCTGGGGTTCGGGAAATTGTTGAGGCTTCATTTGGGGTGCAAAAAAGCCTTGGGGCGCGGGGCTCCAAGGCTTGATCTCATTGTATTGTAATCTTGTGATTACTTGTCTTCCTTCTCCATTTCGCAGGACTTCGACTCGCAGTCGGCTTTCTTCATCTGGCCGCAGTCGCCTTTCTTCTCAGCGCACTCGGCTTTCTTCTCGGCGCATTGAGCCTTGTCCATCTGGCAGTCGCCTTTCTTCTCGGCGCACTCGGCTTTCTTTTCGCAGCACTCGCCTTTCTTTTCAGCGCACTCGCCCTTGTCCATCTGGCAGCAGTCGCCCTTCATCTCGCCGGGACGGCCGTGGTGGCCATGGTGGCCGTGGCGGGGACCGTGCTCACGGTATTTCTCGCGCATCTCGGCATATTTTGCCTGCTGCTCGGGAGTGAGGACGGCGTTGATTTTCTCGTCGATGGCATCGCGGTGCTTGCCCATCTCCTGGCGATGCTCACGCATCTGCTCCTTGCGCACTTCGGGCGACACCTGCTCCTTGTCGGCGCGCTTGTCCATACGGGTCATGTCGGCACGGCGCTCAGCGCGACCCTGGCGCTCCATCTTACGCTCGCTGCGATTAGCCTCGCGAGCCTGTGCGCGCTCTTTCTCAGCCTCGGTGAGGATTTCCTTGATTTCGGTTTGCTGTTGAGGGGTGAGTTGCAGTTCGTCGGTCATAACCTGGAGACGCTTCTCAATCATCTGCTCGGGATTGTCGTGGCGACCGGGGTGACCCTGGCGACGTGCTTGCTCTTGCGCATTGATCATTACTACGCACGTGAGTGCGAGCATGAGTGATAACATTAATTTCTTCATTTCGTTTTCGTTTTTAAGTTTCAACAAAAAAGTTAGTTGTTACACCCTGCCAAGCGGCAGGAATAGAATGTGTCAACTGTGATTTGACACGGCAAAGTAACGAACATTTTTTTAAATATGCAACACCCCGCAGGCGGCAAAGCGACCAAAAGGCACATCACGCCGACCAATGCCGTCATCACGCCGACCAAAAAAAACGGCGCAACTACGCATCTGTCGCCCATCGCCTTGCGGCTTCTGCGAGATGAAAGCGCGGCTGCTGCTTGTGGATAATTATTGTTAAATAGCACACATAATTACTTAAATAAAGACACTATCGCAGCCCGAGATTAGCACAAATGAAAAAAAAATTGTAACTTTGCGGTACGATATATTGCGCGCCTCCGGTTTCGGCGGTGTAGCATCACCAACTTAACGACAATCGATATGGATATAAATAAAGTATTGTTCATTTCGCAAGAAATAGCGCCATATTTGGCCGACACCCCCACCACAGTGTTCAACCGCGACCTGCCGCAGGGCATTCAGGAGCACGGCGCCGAGGTGCGCACGTTCATGCCTAAGTACGGCAAGATCAACGAGCGTCGCAACCAACTCCACGAGGTGATCAGGCTGTCGGGCATGAACTTGATTATCGACGACAGCGACCACCCGCTGATTATCAAGGTGGCGACCCTGCAGCCGGCGCGCATGCAGGTGTACTTTATTTACAACGACGATTACTTCGTGAACAACCTTGCCAAGGTGCTCGAGACCGAGAGCAGCAAGGACGACAACGACGAGCGCAGCATCTTCTTCGTTCGCGGCGTGATTGAGACCGTGCGCAAGTTGCGCTGGATACCCAGCGTGATACAGTGCGGCGGATGGATTACGGCGTTGGCCCCGATGTACATGCGCCAAATCTACAGCGACGACCCCTCGTTCCGCGACGCGAAAATCGTGTATGCCCTGTATGCCGACGACTTCGACCAGCCGCTTGACGAGCGCCTGGCCGACAAACTGCAGCAGGACGGCATCCCCGCCGAGTGCCTGAGCGCAATCCAGGGCAAGGCCGTGGACAGCCTGATGCTCACACAACTGGCCCTCAACCATGCCGACGCCGTGATTCAGTGCAGCCCCAACGTGCGCCCCGAGGTGCTCGAACTCGTCGAGAAGTCGGGACTGCCATTCCTGCCCTACCCCGGCGGCCCATATTATGCCGACGCCGAGGGCAACGTGGTCAGCGACGAGCAGTATCAAGCCATCGTCGACACCCGCGAGGCCGCCAAGGAAGAACTCGAGGCGTGGGAAGCCCAGAAAGCCAAATATAACGGACAAATCGACGTGTTGCTCGACCAACTTGACGAACTCGGCGACGACGGCGACCCCGAGAAGCGCCAGCAAATCGACGACGCCATTGCCGGCATACGTCACGCCATCGACACCGAGGCCCCGCAAGTGCCCGCGTTGCCCACGCTGGTCAACAACAAGGCCCAATACGTTGAGCCAATCTACGAATTCTACAAATCGCTATAAATGAAATCGATATTTTATGCCCTTGCGGCATTGCTGGTAGTTGCCGGACTGCACTCGTGCACCGACGAGACCATCGGTAACACCATCACCGACATCAGTTCGCAAATCATCGAAGACTCCTCGTTTACCATCGTCGGTCACAGCGTGCTCAATCCTCGCTTGCAGGCCCGCACCAGCACACAGTTGGTGGGCGTGATCAAGAGTGAGGGCTACGGCACCCTGTCGTCGCAGGTGGTGACCCAGTTTATGCCCGCGATGAGCATCGACACCAGCGACACGAGCATCGACATGATAGACTCGTGCATGCTGAAACTGCGCATCGCCCAGGACGCGTTCACGGGCGACTCGTTGGCCCCGATGCTGATGAGCGTGTACCGCCTGAACCGCCAGTTGCCAACGCCGCTGTTCAGCGACTTTGACCCCACCGACTATTTCGACCCGAACGACCTGCTGGGCACCGCGCCCTACTCGCCGCGTTCGGCCACCAGGGTCTACGACAGTGCCACCGGCGCCTACTATCTCGAGGTGTCGGTGCCGATGCCGCTGAGCCTGGCTCGCGAGTTGTGGACCGAGTATGTCACCAACCCCAACACGTTCCGCTCGCCGAGCGCCTTTGCGCAGTTCTTCCCCGGCGTGTACATCGCCAACACCTTCGGCAGCGGCCGCGTGATGAACTTCACCAAGACCGAACTCGCCGTGTATTATCGCCAAAAGAACATCGTCAACGACCGCGACACCATAACCACCGTCATGCAGAACTACATGGCCGCCACGCCCGAGGTGCTGAGCAACAACATCATCAACCTCAGCATCGACCAGAGTGTGAAAGGCCGTGTGGCCGCCGGCGAAGCCATCGTTATGGCCCCGGCAGGCTACGATGTGGAGTTGCAATTCCCCATCCAGGACATCATCGACTCATTCCGCCAGAAGACGGGCAACGGGCTGTCGCTGATCAACTCGCTGGAGTTGGAAATCCCGGTTGAGAACATCGCCACCGAGTACTCCATCGCTCCACCGAAATACCTGCTGATGGTAAAGACGTCGATGAAAGACAAATTTATCGACGGCGACTCGCTGGCCAACAACAAAGACTCGTTCTACGCCACCTACAACGCAGCCACGCGCACCTACCGCTTTGCCGGCCTGCGCGACTACATCCTGAACATCATCGACAACCAGGGAGGCGTGGCCACCGCGGCCGACATCAACCTCACGCTGCTGCCCATCGATGTTACCACCTACACCATCCCGGCGAGTTACTATCAAGCCGCGCAGACCATCACCACTAAGATTGCTCCGCAGGTGTCGTTTCCCGCCATTGCCAAGTTGAAACTCGACAAGGCAAAGGTAAAAATCACCTACTCGCGGCAAATGGTGATGTAGGGCCGCGCACGCCACCATATTGTTGCTGAAAAAAACGAATAATCATGGCACAGGACATTGAAGGCATGTTGCCTGTCGGCACAGTGTTACGCAACCGCTATCGCATAGAGCAGTATCTGGCGAGTGGCGGCTTTGGCAACACCTATAAGGTATACGACAGCCACCTCGACGACACGATGGCGATTAAAGAGTTCTTCAATCGCAACATCAACCACCGCGACCCGGCCACCTACATGGTGACGGTGAGCAACAGCAGCAACACCGCCGACTTTGAGAACCTGCTGAACAAATTTCGCAAGGAAGCGCGCCGCATCAGGAAGTTGCGCGGAGCGCACATCGTGCATGTGCACGACCTCTTCGACGACAACGGCACGGCATACTATGTGATGGACTTCATCGACGGTGAGTCGCTGCAAAGCCGGCTGAGGCATCGCGGCGCCCCAATGCCCGAAAAAGAGGTGTTGGGATACCTGCAACAGATGCTCGACGGCCTGGACGAAATCCACCGCTACAAAATATGGCACCTGGACATCAAGCCCGGCAACATGATGCTCGACCGCGACGGCAACCTGATGCTGATTGACTTCGGCGCCAGCAAGATGATTGACGCCGACCGCGGATCGATGACCAGTTCGGTCGCCATGGCTTATACGCCAGGTTACGCGCCAATTGAGCAGACCGAGCAAAAACTCGAACTGATCGGTGCGCCCACCGACCTCTTTGCCATCGGCGCAACGCTGTACACCTTGCTGACCAACTCGCGGCCGCCCTCGCTCAGCGACATGATTGAGGATGGCGACCGTGCGTTTGCCTATCCTGAGAGCGTGTCGGCCGACATGCGCCACCTGATTAGTTGGCTGATGAAGTTCCGTCGCGACGACCGTCCGCAGAATGTGGATGAGGTGCGTCAGTACATCGCCACCCACCCGTTTACGCCTCCCGTGGTGGTGGCCGAACTCGTGGCCGACGACGATGTGACCATTGTCGACACCCCGGCACCCGCCCCGCAAGCGGCCCCGTCACCCAAGCCACAACCCGTTGTTGGCACACCAATGCCTGAGCCAAAGCCAGTGCCGAAGCCCGAGCCTAAGCCTGCACCCAAGCCTGAGCCGAAGCCTGCGCCCGCTTCTCGGCCACAACCCGTTAATGGGACACCGATGCCCAAGGTTGAACCAGTGCCCGGCAAGAGCAAAGGCAAAAACATAGGCATTATTGCCGGTGTCATTGGCGTCGTGGCCGCGGCAGCAATCATTGGCGGAATCGCCTCATCGAGTGGCGATGGCGAAGAGGCTGCCCAGGCAACCGACTCGGTGCCCGCTGTCGAGGCTGTCGACACCACTGCTGCACCGACTCCTGCACCCGAACCCGCCAAAGAGGCAACTAACGAGGACACCAAGAAAACTACAACGGTCGCACCAAAAACCAACGAAAAAACCTCTGAAAAGAAGACCAGAAGCAGTCGGAACACCGATAATTCGACTACGAAAAGTGGCAATAATAACGCAGGTAATGTCGGTAAACCATCACAAATACCAGCATCACAAAAAGTATCTACACTGCCCTCCAAAGGAAAAGAAAGTGACGCCGATGGCAAAAAGCGCGAAGTGCTCGCCCCCGGCCAATTATAATTTCACGTTTAAATAATAGCGTGATGAAAAAGGGTCTGTTCCTTTTTCATCACTAAGGGGGCATTTTTTGGGAAAAAGAAAAAAAATGGGCGGTTTTTGGCAGTATTCAATTTTTTTGTTGTAACTTTGCAGCCGCAATAGCAAAACGTCGACACAAAGTGACGTGTCGCACCAGCCGCAATAGCTCAGTTGGTAGAGCATTTCATTCGTAACGAAAAGGTCGCGGGTTCGAGTCCCGCTCGCGGCTCCGGCAAGCGCCGCTTTCCTCGGCAACGTGGAAAGCGGCACTTTTTTATGATTTAGGATGGACATTAGCGTAAAAGACTACTTGCTGACACAGCCGGGCTTCCCCCGCGTGTCGCCCACCGACCCCTACTATATGGAGGTTGCGGTGGCGCTGAGTCACGCCTGGCAGGCTTGGGGCGGCCTTGGCGAACTGAGCGAGGCGGTGCGTCGCCAGGTGGTGCTGGCCGCGGTGTGCTACTTTCAGGACATCGTTGCCGACGCCGGGCTGTGGCGCACGTTTACGCGGCTTCACAACGAGCGTCACGGGCAGCCGCTGCCACACTACGGCCGCAGCGACGACTACATCGACTACGAACTGAACGTTGACGACCTGCGCTACCTGATTTGGTATATCATCGCCGGCGAGCACGCCCCCGAGCCAGGTCTGGAGCCCGACGATGCCGACATCGCCCGACTGGCCGAGGTGCTGCACGCCGTGCTCGACGAGCGATATACCGAGGCACCAGTGGCCCCCGACTGGCAGATGCTCAGCGCCGTCGACATCGACAACCCCGCCGAGGCCCAGGAAGCCTACCGCCTTGCCTACTGGATGTTCTGGCGCAGTTACCTCATGCGCCCCACTTCGCTGGCCGCCACGCGCCACGCCATGCCCGAAGCCCAGGCCATCATCGCGCGCTACGCCGGCGAGGACGCCAGCCCCGCGCTGGCCGACCTTAACGACACGCTGATGGTGAGCCGCCCTGCCGGCCCACTGTCGCTCACCATAGGCCAGTGGATCGAGGAAATCATTAGGTAGATTATAGATTATAGATTTTGGGGTGGATGACAAGCATTCGAGTGATTGACACACACCTGCGAAAACTTGCGCATTAGGATTTTTTTCGTTAAGTTTGCACCAAATTTCTCATAGCGCATGAAAACAGCATCACATCTCACTCCCAGCAACAACGACGAGCCGTCGTTGCTTCGGCCGCATCGCTGGCGCGGCACCGCTGGCGAATGGGCGTATGTGGCGCTGATGGCAGTAATCACCATTGTGGCCTATGTCCTCAATGCCTTCACCACGCTCAAGCCCGACGACATACTATACTCGCTCATCCCCGGCCAGGAGCAGTTGCCATGCGACACGCTATGGGATTACGTCCGCACCATTCCTTATTTTTACTGCGACACCGACGGTCGATTTGGCAACATATTGCTGCGTTTCATCTCCAGCCTGCTCGACAAGGACTTCTTTAACGTGCTCAACACGATTATCACGGTGGCCTTTCTACATCTGATGGTGCTTCTCGCTACCGGACGCCGCTCAGTGGCAATGCTTGCCCTCGCATCGCTGTTTGTGCTCACGCTGATGCCCGTTCCGGGCGAGACGATGCTGTGGATGGATGGCAGTTGCAACTACTTGTGGTCAATCACCTCGACGCTTGCCGTGCTATATTTCCTGATCAACTACAAGCCGCGCCAGCACCGCTGGACGACCCACGCGTTGGCCGCGACAGCCGCGCTGGTGGCGGGCTGGATGAACGAGAGCACCACGTCGGGCACCCTGTTGGGCATAATGGTTTACTACTGCCTCAACCGCAAGCGTTTCAAGGGCTTGGCAGTCACCGTCGTGGTGGCATATGCCGTGGGTGTGGCTCTCGACTTTGGTTCGCCGGGGTTCTGGCACCGCTTTATGACCGACAGCGCCGTGCGCGGCGACATCTCACTGATGCAGATGCTCACACGCCGCGTGGTCAACACGGCCACCAAGTCGGCCCACTTTGTGACGCCCGCCATCGCCTTTGTCATGATTGCCGTGCTGGTGGTGCGCCGCCGCTGGCGCTGCCTGGCCAAGAATTTGGTCATGTGGACCATGCTTGGCGCCACGCTGATGATTATCGCGCTGAGCATCACCACCAGTTACCGCTCGTACACCGCCTTTGCCGTGCTGAGTTTTGTCATGGTGGCTGTGCCGGTGATGCGATGGCTCGAACAGCGGCGCACAGCACGACGCATTATCACGGTGGGTGCCCTGGTGGCCGCCGTGCCGATGACAGTGGTCGCCGTGCGCGACGTGTACAGTTACAAGCAGATGGACGACGCCGTGATTGCCGCCATCGAGAGTGCGCCGCGCCAGTGCGTGCTCCCGGCTGCCGTATGGCCCAACACCAGCCGCTTTGTCATGCCGGTCAACTACATAAATGTGCGGCCCTGGCCACACAAGGTGTTCTACTGCTACCGCTACGACAAGGACTTAATCGAGTTCTTGCCGCATGATATCTACGCCCGCTGGCGCGACACCACCTTTGCCAGCGGCTTCGTGCCGGCGCCCTTCACGCTGAGCGACAGCATCGGCACTCAGGCAATGCGCTGCGACGAAGCGCCTTACACGCTGCTGTCCGTCGACTCACTCAACGTCAGACCCGCATCGCAAAAGTGCTACGTGTACTATGCCAACATGGCGCAGCACCTGGGCGAGCAGGAGTCGGCAAGGCGCAAAATCATGGGCGAGTTCCCGGAGCGCATGCCCATGACGTGCTATTACCTGCCGCACCGCGGCCACGACTATATCGTGCTGCCCGAACTCACCGACGAGGTGGAGCGCGTGGAGATGAAACTTAAAATCGACGGCGCCGAGCGCACCGTGAACCTGGTGCGACAGCACCCCAACAACCCCGAGCCATGAACACGAGCATCAAACAGTGGGATAAAATCATCATTGGCATCGACCCGGGCACCACGGTGATGGGTTACGGCATCCTTGGCATCAAGGGCAAGACGCCACAACTCATCGTCATGGGCGTGCTGAAACTAAACCGCTACGAAGACCATTATATGCGCCTGCACCGCATCTTCACCCGCGTGACCAGCCTGGTCGACGAGTTTCTTCCCGACGAGATGGCGATTGAGGCACCCTTCTTTGGCAAAAACGTGCAGTCGATGCTCAAACTTGGGCGCGCCCAGGGTGTCGCGATGGCCGCCGCGCTCAACCACGAGGTGCCCATCACCGAGTATGAGCCGCGCAAAATCAAGATGGCGATTACGGGCAATGGCGCAGCCAGTAAGGAGCAGGTAGCCAGCATGATACAGCGCACGCTGCACATCAGCAATGACCACATGCCGGCGCTGCTCGACGCCACCGACGCCCTCGCTGCCGCGCTGTGCCACTTCTACGAGAGTCAGAAGCCGGTGAGCAGTCACCGCGGCGGCTCGTGGAAGTCGTTTATTGCCCAGCACCCCGACCGCGTGAAAGGCCTCCCCAAAAAATAACGTTATTGCTTGATGGCGCGGATGTTTGTGCCCATGTAGCGTGGCAGATAAGCCAAATAGACCATCGAGTTAACATAGTTGAGAGCCAGGCAAATAGCCAAGTCGGGCCTCTCGTCGTCGTTGTCTCGTGAATAGTAGGTTCCAATCGATTCAGCCCTCGCGCCTCGAGGATTCCAACCGGTAAGCGGGAAGAAAAGAGCATTGTCGTTGGTCTGGCTCTTGAAGACGTAGCCTGCCGTGCCGTTCACCTTAACCCACTCGATTGTGCAGTTGTGCATCAACTCATAAAAATGCATCAACTTGGGCATACGCCACTCAGGCCCCCAATTCACATAGGCGGCATCATCGGCCGGCTCGAGTTCTGCTCTGTTATCGACTGTGCCAAAGGCGCTGTTTTGGTTGTATTTCAGAATTTTATGGCTGTCGCCACCCGCGTACCACTTGTAATAATTTGGACTAAAGGATGACCTGGGTGAAGTCTCACCCCAGGCAAAGAAGTCGCCACGCTGCGATGGCGCATCGGAGCCAACATTACAGCACGCCCACTTAGTCCCTGAGGGCAAACCCATGTCGACTATGTGCGGATGATTTCCATCAGGACAGAAATCGTTGGAGAAATACAGGTTTTTTCCGTCCCACGTAACTTGCATATAGTACGGAGTGCCGCGTGAGAACTTCTTGTAGGATTTCAATGCGTCGGTGGTGCGGACAACGCTGCCATTGACCACGGCCCTAAGTTTGGCGTTGTCGATGGGAATGTCGGTTGTGACATCACTGATTTCATGTGCTGGGATATACCACGATACTATCACGCCTGTGTCCCAAGCGTCGATGGTGATTTCGTCGCTCTCGGCATCGGGTTTCGTCTCGATTATGCCTGCATATTTCGAAGTGTTGTTGAGCACAATTTTTTCGTTATACTTGTACCATGGTGTTCCCACATCAAATCCTTGATGCTTAAACTTCATGCTCGAGCCCGTGCTGTTGTTCACATACAGCACCTCGTAGGTGAACAGGTGGCGGAACTTAACCTGGCTGGTGCCTTTCTTGGATGTGAACCATATCGGCAGCGACACAGCGCCATTGCGGTCAACCCCCACGCGTTTCACGCCGCACAAGGCAATGACATCCTCGCCATCGACAATCACGTCCAGTCCCACCACACCGAAAATGTCGTAGTCACGATCGGTTTTGACCGACTTAGGCAGCGTGAACTGGAATGAGCAAGTCTTGCCGTCGCTGCTTATGTCGTAGATGGTCGCCGGGCTCTCGACCTGATACACCTTGTCGCCTTGACGCACAAAAAGCCGGATTTTGTCGCCGTCGTGCCACTGCGTTACCAGATTGAAATCGTCTTCTTCAGGCACACCATTTAATATGCTGCTGGGCCTCGATGCCGACCAATCGTCGGTAGGCATCGCCGCAGTGAAAGTCATCTGGCGACTTTCTGGGCCGTTGTCGTCACACGAGGTCAACAACGCAGCAGAAATCAACAAAAATAAAAGGGCAAAATATTTCATAGCCGTGACTTTAAATTGGTTGTATGCCACAAAGTTAGTAAAAAATCAACTACTACCACAATTTTAGCAAGAAAAATGTCGATCGCCCACCCAGTCGTGGCTGAAAACACGCTCTGGTGAAACTCGGGTGCTCGAGCAATCGAACATTCGAGCATTCGAGTGCTCGATGGGGGGATTTTGGGGGGATTTGGGGTGGGTGGTTTGTAAAAAAAATGGAAAAAAAACGGAAAAAGAGTTGTTTGCCATAAAAAATGATTATCTTTGCAGGTTGAGATAGTGGGTACTGAGTGCTCGCCCGCTATTTTAGTGCTAATGACACAGTTAAGGCACCACATATTGCCCATCGTAGCGGTCATTGCCATCGGCGTTTTGCCGATGTTGGCCACCACGCGGTTGAGTGTCGACGATTTCTTCGTCGCGCCCGGCGACACGGTGGTGGTGAACATTTGGCTGGACACCGATTGCGACAGCCTGACGCAGTTCCAGTTTGGCTTGAGCACCGCCAAGGGCGCCGAGTTTATTCCGCTGAAATGGGTCGCCGACAGCGACAGCCTGCCTCAGCCCGTGTACTTCGAACTGAACGAAGAGGCACTTGGCGACAGCATGAACTACGACGTGGCGGTGAACTACCAGGGCAGCCGGATGTGCGTTGCGGGCTACACGCTGCAGCGCGGCGGACTCAGCAAGGGCAAGTATTGCCTGATGCGTGTGAAGATGGCCTTTGGCGACATGCCACCGATGGTGCCGCTGAATGTGGAGAATGTGAACGGCGGATGCAAATTTGCCGTTGGCGACGGCCGCCAGAGCGTCAACCAGGAGGCCATCAGGCGCACGACGACACACATCTACCGTCCGTCGACCATCGACGAGGCCACGACCGACGGCCAGATGTATTTCATCTCTACCCCGCTTGCGGTGGTCGACACCCTGGAGCGCGATTATGCCGCCTTTGTGACCGACGGCAACGGCAACTGGATACGCCTGGAGGCCACCGACCGCGCCACTTGGGCGACGCTGATGAACATGCGCACCATCGAGGGCGGAGCCAAGTTTGCAGGCATTTACGACAACCGTCGCGGCAATCGTTGCCTGATGATAAGCCAGTTGCCAGGCGAGGCCACGGAGCCGTTCACCGTGCTGCCACAGCCTTACGACCTGACCGGCAAAGAGTTCACGCCGCAGGTCAACGAGGTGATTTCGCTGGTCGGCTACTACGACGAGAGCGAGGACAGCGTGCCATATCTCAAGGCGGCGCCCGACATGGAGATTGACCGTGACTACGAGTTGGTGCAGATGTTTCGCAACATCGAACTCAACCTCAGTTGGTGCCGTGGCCGCAGCACCCTGTCGCGGGGCGCGCTCTACACCTTTCCACGCTTGGTAGTGCAGGCGCATCCCAAGATGAGCAGCGCCACTGTTGAGCGTGATGCGAGCAACGACGTGCCGCGACGCATTGTAATGGTGCCCTTTGGCGTCAGCGACCGCGACTCGACGTTGTCGCCGCCTAACATCATGACGGTGCGACTGATCGCCTACCCGCTCGAGGCCCCGATGATATTCACCGAGGTCAGCAGCCCCGGCGATGACGCCCCAGTGGTGAGCGTCACGCCCGGGCACATCGAGGTGACCGGAGCACGACACACCGCCATCTACAACGTGTGCGGAGCGTTGATGGCCACACGCAGCGCCGACGTGCCACCGGGCGTGTATCTCGTGGTCACCGACGGCAAGACGAAGAAAGTAATAGTGAATTAAACATATAAAATACATCATATCGATATGAAAACAACATTGCGTTACACACTGTGTCTGCTGGCCCTGCTGGCCTGCATGACCAATGCCTGGGCGCTGGAGGTCGAAAGCACCTCGGGCGGCCTGGAGCATCTTGTTAGCGACCATAGCGTTACCACGCTGACGGTGACCGGCACGATGGACGCACGCGACTTCAAATTCATCGGCTATGAGTTGACCGAACTCACCGAACTCAACCTGGCCGGTGTCACCATCGAGGCCTACAGCGACGTCGCCCATCCGCTCATCGGCACCACCTACACATTTGAAAGCGACGTGATACCGCACAACTCGCTCATCGGCGCCAAACTCGAGAACGTGGTTCTTCCCGAGGGCCTGAAGGGCATCGGCCAGGCGGCCTTTGCCGGCAACACCGCATTGCGCAGCATCACCTTCCCGTCGACGCTGACGAGCATCGGGTCGTACGCCTTCAACGGCAGCGGCCTGACCAGCGTCACCATTCCTGAGGGCATCACCCATCTGGGCGAGGGGGCCTTTGCCCACTGCGCCAGTCTGGAGAGCGTGACTCTGCAGGGTGCTGTCGCCGTGCCGGCGCGCGCCTTCTTGGGCGACGTGCTGCTGAGCGCCGTCACCTTTGCGCCGGGCACGACGGCCATCGGCGATGCCGCCTTCACGGGCTGCGCCGCACTGGCGCAAATCGCGCTGCCCGCCACGCTGGGCAGCATCGGCCGCGAGGCATTTATGGAAAGTGGGCTGACCAGCGTCGACCTGAGCGCGTGCACGCAACTCGCGAGCATCGGCGACTGGGCGTTTGCACGCACGCCGCTCACCACGGCGGTGCTGCCCGCCACGCTCGCCAGCCTGGGCAACGGCACATTCTTCTACTGCGACCAGTTGGGCGACCTCGTCATCCCCACCTCGCTCACCACCACGGGCGACTTCTTGCTGGCAGGTGCCATCGGCATCACGCGCAACGACCTGCTCAACGAGGGCATGCTCACCGTGGGCGACTACGCCCTCTACGGCCTTGCGCAAGCCAAGTATTTCACCATCCCCGCCAGCGTGCGCTATCTGGGTGAGCGCGCCATGGCCGGCATGACGGGCCTCGACACCATCTACGTGAGCGCCGCCCCGGCACGCTTGGGCGAGAACGTGTGGGACGGCGTCAACCAGCCTGAGGTGACGCTCTACACGCCCACCGACAAGATGTCGCTCGACTACGGCAAACTCGACCAGTGGCGCGAGTTCCACATCGTGATGGACTACCTGCTGGGCGACGTGAATGGCGACAAAGACATCGACGTGCTCGACCTGAACGCGATGATCAACTATATGCTGGGGGTTGAGCCTTACATCTTTATCTTCCCGGCTGCCGACATCAACGCCAGCAGCGACATCGAAGGCTCCGACCTGAACTCGCTGGTGAGCAAAATCCTCACCGGTGAGCGCGTGATTGCTCGCCGCGTGCGCGGCATGGGCGACAACGCGCCGCTCTACGCCACCACCACCGATGTGGTTACCGTGGAACCTCTCACCATCAACGCCGGCGCGCGCCGCACGCTCGACGTGGCGCTGACAGCCCTCGAGCACAGTTACAGTGCCCTTCAGGCCGACATCACGCTGCCCGAGGGTCTGCACTTCGTGGGCAACGCCACCGGCAGCGAGCGCACCAACCGCCACACCGTGGCCAGCAACTGCGACGACCGCCACGCGCGCATCATCATCTACTCGACCGACCATGCCACCATCGCAGGCAGCGAGGGCGTAATTGCCACGCTTAACGTCGAGGCCGACAGCCGCTTCATCGCCGGCGAGCCTATCGCCGTGAGCGATGTGGTGCTGGCCACGGCCGACGACGAGAAGTTGCTCAGCGACAACACGTGGGCCGAGGTTGCCACCACCACGGGCGTTGCCGACCTGAGCGAGGCCACCTGGCGCGTTGTGGGCGCCCAGGGCGAAATCGTCATCACGGGTGATGCCGCCGAGCAGGCACAAGTGGTGATGCTCAGCGGAGCCTACACCACCGTCGACCTGCAACCGGGCGAGAACCGCATCGCCGCCGAACCCGGCGTGTACGTCGTGCGCCTGGCCGGCCACAGCCACAAGATTGTCGTTAGATAACTTCGTTAATGCACAATTTCTTCAATGCAAAATGCATAATGCACAATGCATATTGGGGGGCCTTCGCGGCCCTCTTTTTTGTGACTTTCTTAATGCGAATTTCGCGAATTTATACGAATTTCGCGAAAAAAACTTATTTTTTGTTTGAAATATTTGGATGTCTTGTCCTGAAATAGGTTGACAAAAATGTAAATTAAAAACAGGACTAAGATGAAGTATGACAACCGAAAGACGGATTATGAGAAGTTGCTCATAATCAAGGAGTATTGCGAGACGGACATCGACCGTCGTGAAATCT
>JAEEGL012467931.1_pt1 | contig 23488 bp, 19 predicted proteins | sample 9134231 | NCBI WGS metagenome assembly JAEEGL01 (sample SAMN16246548, study PRJNA631951) | gut metagenome | biome: gut microbiome; feature: rumen; material: fiber-attached | host: Bos | place: Iran: Karaj | collected 2018-10
ATCAAGAAACCGACCTTTAAATTAAGGTCGGTCTTGAAAAGGTTACTGTTACGAACGAAGTGAGTAACGGTGTTCCTTCTGATTGTTATTCGTGGCATATAGCGAATCGCTTGCCTATATAATTATTATAAAACACCCTTACGACATTTTGTGTCATATCAAAATTACTATAGAAATTTTTCTCAAAATTTTTGTCAAAAGTTGATAAAAATACATCACAATAAAAGAATGTTGTAAAGTAGCAAGAACAAAAATGAGTGGGAACGAAGTGAAATAAAGACTTGTTCTTGTGGAGAGTGTCTGAAATTTTTATGTTACAATACATTTATAATATTAGGAAATGAAATGAAAACAATCGGTATAATTGGTGGGATGAGCTTTGAATCCACTGTTGAATATTATAAAATTATAAATAATTTAGTAAACAAACAGCTTGGTGGTTTGCATAGTGCAAAAATGCTTATTGAGAGTTATGACTTTGATGAAATAGAAAAAAATCAAACTCTTGAAAATTGGGATGAATTAACCAAAACATTAATTAATAGTGCAAAGAAATTAGAAAAAGCAGGTGCAGATTATATTGCTATTGCAACCAATACAATGCATATTATGGCAGATGATGTTCAAGATGCAATCTCTATTCCGTTAATTCATATTGCAGAAGCAACTGCAAATTATATAAAATCAAAGAACATTGATACTGTTGCATTGTTTGGCACTCGCTATACCATGACAAAACCTTTTTATAAAGATAAATTAAATGAATTTGGGATAAATGTCATTATACCTGAAATTAATCAGCAAAATATCATTAATAAAATAATATATGATGAACTTTGTATAGGTTTAATAAATCAAACCTCCCACGATATTCTTCAAAATATTATAAATGATTGTTCAATAAAAGGTGCTAGAGCTGTTGTTTTAGGATGTACCGAGTTGCCGAATATAATAAAAAACGCTAAAATTGAAATCATTAATACAACACAAGTACATTGCTTAGAGATTGTTAAGAAAATTTTAAATTAAAAGTTTTTAATAATGAATAATTAGACTCGAATAGAGTAAGCTTTTTTGTTATACTTTAAAGTTTTCTCAAAGTTTTAATTCTATTTTAATGTAATTGAAATATATTCTTTTAAAGTATTAACCAACTCTTTACTATATTCATTTCTGACAAAGTAAATTATTAAAATATTTATATAATAAGAAATAATTTGATATAATAATCAAAAAAAGGAATGATAATCTACACTTATCAAATGTCAAAAACGAACTAAAGAAGGAACTGATCATCTTGATTGTGTATTGACATAATCAAATATTTAGAATATTATTTTGTTATGAGATGTTGTAATTCTAATTGGGGTGGCAAACGTGAAATGGCAGGAAGGAAGAAAACCTGCCAGAGAAAAGTGCCGTTCAATAGACGTATAAACGAAAACATTTTAAATATCCTTAAAGATTATGCTAAAAGGCATAATTTAACGGATACGGAAGCACTTGAAAGTGCAATATTATTGCAGAATAACATAGAAAAATTAAAAGGAGATATGATTATGAAAATTTGTATTCCGACTTCAGAAGGTAAACTATGCGGACATTTTGGGCATTGTGATTCTTTTACTTTTGCAGAAATTAATCCTGAAACGAATGAAATATTGAGCATTGAAGAAAGAGTTCCCGAAGAGGGTATATCTTGCCAGAGTGCCAGTTGGATTTCCGAGCAGGGTGTAAGTAAAGTTTTAGCAGGCGGAATGGGTGGCAGACCTATGATGATGTTTGCTCAAAACGGAGTTGAAGTTGTTGCTGGTTGTCCTGAATTGCCTATTAGAGAAGTATTGGAAAAATATATGGCAAATTCTCTTGAAACTGGTGAAAATGCTTGCGGCGGGGAAGGACACGACCATTCTCACTGCCACCACCATGCTAATTGTCATCATTAATAAAAAATGAGTGCATATATGAGCAAAGTTTTATGTGTGGTAACAAGCCACGGTATAAAAGGTTCAACAGGTGAGCAGACAGGATTTTGGTTGAGTGAATTAACTCATCCTCTTGAAAAAATGCACAACGCAGGAATTGAAACAATTCTTGCTTCAATTAAAGGTGGAACACCTCCTATTGATAAAAACAGTATGGATTTATCCGATAAAGTTAATGCAAAATATTGGAGTGATGAAAAATTCCAAGAACAGTACAAGAACACTGTTAAACTGTCAGATGCAAATTACAAGGATTTCGACGGGATATTCTTTGCTGGAGGACACGGTGCTATGTGGGATTTTCCAGATAGTGAAGATGTTAATAAAATCTCAAGTGCTATATATGAAAATGGTGGTTTTGTTGCGGCAGTTTGTCATGGTCCTGCGGCTTTAGTCAATATCAAACTAAGTGATGGCAGTTATCTTGTTTCAGGTAAGAAGGTAACAGGATTTACCGATGCAGAAGAAAGAGAAATAAAATTAGAAGAGTATGTACCATTCTTGCTTGAAACAGAGTTAAGAAAAAGAGGCGGAATTTTCCAAGCCAAAGCAAATTGGACAACTAATGTTGTAGTAGATGAGAGACTGATTACAGGTCAAAACCCCGGATCTGCTGAGCAAGTCGGGGAAGAAATTGTAAAAATTTTATCCTAAAAGTTTGTTTGGTACATAACAAAGTACGATGTAAACTCAGAAGTTAATAATGGAAGAGGTCCGGTAGATTTTAAAATATCCTATGGTGCAAATGATCAAACTATAATTGAATTTAAACTAGCATCAAATAAAAAACTTAAACAAAATTTAGAAAAACAAACCGAAATATACGCTGCAGCAAATAACAATCCTAAAATATTGAAAGTTATTTTCTTTTTTGATGAAAAAGAAGAAGAAAGGGTTTGCAATATATTTAAAGAATTAGACAAAAAGCATACAGAAAATTGTATATTGATAGATGCACGTTCTGATAATAAGCCTTCTGCATCAAATGCAAAACAGCAACAGTCTTAATATTTTGCCAGCGTATAAAAATTATGATAATATTTTAATGAAGGATAGTTTTTCACAACAAGGATTATTGTGGGAATTTGTTATTTTAGTTGTATTACAATAAAAAATAAAAGACTATTTTAAAATTTGTGGGGAAAAAAGAATTTCATGTCGTTGTATGATGTGTTTTTTAGCCAATTTTATACAATTAAAATGAGGTGAAATATGCGTAATTTAATAAAAAAATATATTGAATCAAAACCAATTAAAATTGTTGAAAAATTTGATATAGCTAATAATTCAGTCAAATATAATTGCAATACAAATGATAGGAATATATCTAAGTTAATTTCCGAAAAAGAAAAAGGCCAAATAGTAAGTGAAGAAATGACCAGAGCATATTTCCTTACTAAATTATGCAATGAATTGGGTTATAAAATTGATCGTATAGAATTAGAAAAAGAATATAAATCTGGCCGTCCAAGTACTATCACCTCAAGAATTGATGTTATCGTCAAAGATAAAGACGATAATGCTTTCATGTTTATAGAATTAAAAAGTCCTACCGCATATGATAGTGATGATAAAGATCAAATTATTGAAGAACAATTATTTAAACTTGCTCCATTTGAAGAATATTTTGGGCATAAAGTTAAATATTTGGTTTTATATTCTTTTGATATTATAGACGGACAAATAATTGATAAATGTATTATTATAGATCACGATAAATTTAAAACATTCGATTCTTGGAAAGATACAAGAGAAGCATCTGATACGATTCCTGAGAGGTATTCTAAAGCTCAAAAGGAACCATATGTTAAAGGTGGTAAAAAAGATTTATTAAAAAGCTACTCTAAAGAACAGATAGACAGTTTGCGTAGAAATCTTCATAATGTTTTATGGGGTGGAGGTGGAACTGACGACAATGATGTATTTAGTTCTCTTGTAAATATTATTTTGGCAAAAATTCAAGACGAAAGCGAAAAAACTGATGGGCAAAAGTATGACTTTCAATCATTCTCGTTTATGCCAAAAGCGGAAGAGGAAGAACAATATGAAACTAATACTGAACTGTTTGAACGCATTAATAAATTGTACAGAAGAGCCCTTAAACAAAGGTTAAACATTCTTGATGAAGAACGTTTAAACAAATCATATGTTATTGATGAAAATAAATTTTCATTAGCAAAATTGAAATATGCAGTTACCGAACTTGAAAAATATTCATTTGTTGACGGAAAGAATAATTTTGACGGTAAAGATATATTAGGTGATTTCTTTGAAGGTATCATCAGAACTGGTTTTAAACAAAGCAAAGGGCAGTTCTTTACTCACGTTAATATAGTAAAATTTATTTTGTGGGCTTTAGAAGCTGATAAATTAGCAATTGACAAAGTTAATAATGATTTAGAATTGCCATATATGATAGACCCAAGTGCAGGAAGCGGGACATTTCTTATTGAATACATGAAATTCATAACAAACTGTTTAAAATATCGATTTAAGGATAAATTAAATAAAAATAGAGATGTTGAAGATAAATTTGAACAGTGGTTTAAACCGGATCATAGAGAAAATAAATGGGCAAAAGACTACATTTATGGAGTCGAACATAATTTTAATTTAGGCACTGCGACAAAAGTAAATATGATTTTGCATGGTGATGGATCAACAAATATATTTGTTACCGATGGTTTATTGCCTTTTAATTATTATTCAAAAGAAACTGCCCCAAACTTTTTAAGTCATAAAGAATCAGATAGCGTTTATAGCGAAAAAGAAGTAAATAAACAATTTGATATATTAATGTCCAATCCGCCATTTAGTGTTGATTTGGATAACGAAACGAAGAAAACTCTTGGGACAAGCTTCTTGTATGGAGATAAAAAAAATTCCGAAAATTTATTTATAGAAAGATATTATCAGTTATTAAGAGAAAACGGCAGAATGGGTATTGTATTACCTGAAAGTGTTTACGATACCACGGAAAATAAATATATAAGGTTATTCTTATATAAATACTTTAAAATCAAAGCCGTTGTAAGTTTGCCTCAATTGACATTTGAACCATATACATCTACAAAAACCAGTATTTTATTTGCTCAAAAGAAAACAAAAGAAGAAATTGAGCAATGGAATGATTTATGGAACGAATATTCAAAAGAATATAGCAATCTAGCAACAAGAATAAAAAACTATCTTGATGTATATTTAAAAAATAAAGACAGAAATAAATTGCCATCAATTAAAAATCACACAAAAGACGATGAACTAAAAAACTTAAAAAGATTTTTGAAAAATTTTATATGTGAAGAAGACAAAGATTTAATGCCAATCGATATTATACAAAAATACAAAGATGAAATAAATGATATTTTAACTATTGATAAAGATTTAATAAAGACATTTGGACGAGTAAATGCGTGGTGGGTGTTTGGTGAAGTTGCAAAAGAATATAAAACTCCAATATTTATGGCAGAAGCAGATAATGTTGGCTATAAAAGAAAAAAACGTAGTGAAAACATAATGCCTAATGATTTATATCAAGAAAATTCTAGTGGCGATGTTGTTATCGATGTAAAAGCACCGAAAACAGTTCTTGATTATATGAGGAAAGCAAATATATGGGCATAAGTACATATGAATATGATTTAAATGATTGCGCACATGAAAAGGGTTTTAGATTTGATATAAAATTCTTAAAATATAATATTGCCAATAACATTAGTAAAAGCTATTACACATTTAATGAGTTATTTGAAATTATTGAAAAAAAGGCTGTAGAAATCCCTGATGAAATAAATTATGCTCAAATCAGCGATACTTCTAAAGATGGAGATGTTGAACCTGTTGAATTAAATATAGACAATGCTGAATCGGATGTAGTTAATGCTGATTATTATAAGAAAATTCTTAAAGGTGACATTATAAAACCTCAAGAAAATTCCATCTTGATTTCATCTGTAAGGCCTAATTTAAAAAAATTTATTTTTATAGATAAAGAAAAAACAAATATTTATTTTACTAAAGCCTTTCTTGAACTGACTTCTAAGAAAATTAATCCACTGATTATGTATTATGCCCTTAAAAGTATCCTATTTAAAAACATAATATCTGTTGCAAGACAAGGTAAAGGATATCCGACTCTAAACAGTAAAGATTTAAAATATATTCTATTTGACAAAAAAGTAATAGATTTATTATTTGAAAATCAAAAAGAATTATTAAAAAACATTGTTCCGATTTTTAATAAAATTAATTTATATAAGAAAAAGCTTATCCCAGATACCTTAATTATATCAGCCGTTTTTAATAATAAATATAGTTTGGATATTGAAAAATTATGCGAATTACAAAAAGAAAAATATAATAGTCTTACATTAAGCGATTTTGCTAACAATAAAGATATGCGAAATAGTTGCAAATTTCATTGTAAATCAGCACAATATGCATATAATGAATTAAAATCTCGTTTTCGTACTAAAATAAAAGATTTTATAAATGAACCTATTGTTTTGGGAGCAAGTATTTCTCCATCTGATTATGATGAGAATGGTGAATACAGATATTTATCAATGGCTAGTATTAAAACTTGGCAATACGATAATGATTCAGCTCAAATTGTTTCGGATATATATGCAAACAATAATGCTAAAAAGGTTAAAAAAGACGATATTATTATTGCAAGATCTGGGGAAGGAACTATTGGAAAAGTTGCACTAATAGATAATGATGATGATACAAATGCAATATTTTGTGACTTTACTATGAGGATACATTTAAACAATTATAATCCGGCATTTGCTTATTACTACTTTAGGACAGACTTTTTTCAAGAATTAATTTATGGTTACAAAAAAGGATTAGGCAATAATACAAATATATTTCCAATACAGATACAAGAATTTCCAATACCTGATATTGGTTTAGATGAACAACAAAAAATTGTTGATGAAATCCAAAGTAAAATTAACGAACAAAATAAAATTAAAAATAAAATTGAAGAATTAAGAAATTCTATTGATGAAATTATAGAAAATGCCATTAAATAATTATATTCTTTTGTAAAACATTTTGACTTTTTTAGCTTTACTTTAACTTTGGCTATTAAATACGACATATTAAAGAAAAAGTTAAGGTAGGATCTATAGCACTATTCTAATGCATTTGTAATTTCTTCATCTGTAATTTGAGGTTTTTCTAACCTCCTTGCTTCTGGACGAATAAACCAAGAATTAAAGTAATTTATCATCCACATTATTTTAGTTTTTACTTTTTCATCATTTTTATATTTTTTAAGCATTTCTAAAAGATTAATTTTAAAGGTCACATCATCAAATGATTCACATAAATGAAAAATATTCAAAAAGAATTCATCGTCTTCATCTTGCATTAGATAACAATAACTATATGATTCCGCAACCTTTACTTTTACAAGAATTCTTGGAACATTAGCTTCCTTTTCTAATTTAACCGCCTCAACAAGCCCTTTGCCATATACAATAATATCATTATGAAAAAATTCTCCTTCAATTATTGCTCCGCGCATTAAATATCCATAGCGCAAAATTTCATTATAAATATTTGCCACCGTATTAAATAATGCTGCAATTTTACTATCTATCCGATCGTCATTTTCTTTCAATTCAATGGCTAACAAAATATTATCTGAAAATATCTTTATATATATTTCTTCTTTATGAGGGAAAATACCGCTACCAGATTCTTCAATAGCATCTTTCATGAACATATTTAAATGATTAAAAAAACTAAAATCATTGTCTTTACATATCAAGTCCGTTGCACCAAGTATATCAAGATATGCGATAATATGGTTTGAAGTTTTATAATTTGTTGATGGGAATCTCGCATTCCCTGTACGTTGTACCATGTTTATCCTCTTTTTACTTATTATACAAAAAACATTAACTTGATTTTATTTTTATTTTAAGTGATGAATGCGACACGATAAAGGAGGTCGTATGGAAAAAGTCGGATTAAATATTACTCCAAAGGAGTTTAAGCAATTAAGCAAATGGTCAGAAAATATTTATAATATAGCAGTTGTGGTTGGCTATTTTGTATCAAATCAACCGAAAAATCATCTGTCCTGAAAAAATACAATCTCATTATTTCAACATAAAAAAAAGAACCCAAGCGGGTTCTTTTTTTTATGGCGGGAACGACGAGGCTCTCACACCTAGGCACTTCGTGCCGTCGGATGCAGGCTCACAAATCTCGCGAGCTCGATTGTTCGCTTTGCATCGCTATCGCTCGTTCGAGCCTTGCTATTCCATACTATTTGACAAAAAAATAAGTCCGATAAGCGGACTTATTTTTTTATAAATGGCGGGAACGACGAGGCTCGAACTCGCGACCTCCTGCGTGACAGGCAGGCGCTCTAACCAGGCTGAGCTACGCTCCCAAATTCAAGCAATTAAGCTTCTCTGATTATGTAAATCATTTTAATATGGACGAAAAAAAATATCAACTGTTTTTTTTTGATAAATTAAAAAATATTATTGATTGAAATATTATTTTGAATTTATACTATAATTTAGCTGGGTTAATTTATCTTTATAATAGGAATTTTCAATTGTTGATAAGCAATTTTTTGCTTTATTAAAATAATCCTCTGCGATTTCTTCCGCTTTTTTAAGACAATTATTATTTTTCAAAAGTTTCAGAACTTTAGAAATGTCATATTTCTTATTTTCAATATCGTGTTTTAAGTTCTCTTCATTTTGGGTCAATAAAATTACAGGCAACGTCATTATTCCGTTTTCAAAATCATTTTGTATAGGTTTGTTTTCATAATTCTGAAAGTTTTTTAAATCATCAATAATTTGAAACCCTATTCCAAAATTTAATCCAAATTCTTTTAATTTTTGACAACTCTCTTTATTAACTGTATTTGATAATAAACTTGCACCAAAACATGAAAGCTCAAATAATATTGCAGTTTTTCTTCTTATTGTATCAAGATATTCTTCCATTGACGGTATCTTAAATAAAGAAAAATCCTGAAACAATTCGCCTTCAATTAGCTCTTTAATGGCGGAGGAGAATGCTGTTTTTAAATTTTCATTATTAATATTTATAACAAGGTTTAGAGCTGCAGAAAGATAATAATCTCCTGCTAAAATTGCCAATTTATTTCCGAATTTTTTATAAAGGCTTTGTTTGTCACGTCTTATTTCTGCATTATCAATAACATCATCATGTATCAAAGTTGCGTTATGGATAAGTTCAATCGAGCTTAAAAAATTAATTTGAGATGTATTTAATTCCTCATTATTATTTACGGCTTTACCTGCTAATATTCCTAAAACAGCTCTTAATTGTTTCCCTCTGTTTTCTATCGGATAATTAAGAATTTCTTTAAGAATGGTATAATCACTGAATAAGGCTTCGTCAATTTTTTTATTTACTTTTTCAAGTTCTTTTTGAATTATTTCCATAGAAATATTTTAGCATAACATTTTCTCAATTATCAAAGTTATTCCAAAACTTTAGATTATAACTCGTAGACTTTTCTTATCATATAATCTATAATAATTAAACAAGGAAGATGAGGGATTATATATGTTGCAAGAGGCATCAAAATTTATTAATAACGCTTTTCAACAGAGTTTTACAAAAAGATTATGTCAATATTTGCATGACTGCATCAGAGAAGAGGTAAAGAGTGCTACTTTTAGAAATTTAAACGCTGATAAAGATAATAAATGGCAATTTTTAGATGGAAATGCAGGTACTCTTGTTGCACCTAATAATCCAATCAAATTGGATGGTGCTGATGGTGGACTTACCGAACTTATGCTTCAAGCCGATACCATGCAAAAAGACCGTTATATGATTTTCGGATTTTTGTTTTTGGAAGGGAAACTTAATAAAAAGAAAAACGGCGGTGAATTTCTTACTCCTCTTTTATATTGTCCTTGCAGAATGGAAAGAAGCGGTGCAAATCTTGCACTTATTTTAACCGAAGATGATTTGTCATTGAATACGGCAGCGCTTAGTGCACTTTTACAATATGAAGATGAGGATGAAGCGGAAAATTTGTTCTGCGGACTCAATGATGTTGTTCCTGATTTCCCTGTCACAAAAGATAAACTTCAAATATTTTTATCAACATTAAAGTCCTTGGTTTCTGATTTGGATGTAAGTGATTGTTCGCAATTTTATGATAAAATTCCTAATGCGGATAAAACAAGCGAAATGGCTATTACAAACAAAAGTGCCATTATTTTGACTAAAAGGCCTCCTGTTACGGCAGGTGTTCTTTATGAACTTACTCAAATGTCGGAAAAACCATCAGGAGTATTCAGAGAAACTACATTAAAACTTATAAATGATGAATTTCAAGGCGCAAAAGTAAAAATTCCTGCACCAAGTGACAAGGAGTTTTATCCGATTACACCACTTTCTTTAAGTGATTCACAGTTAAGTGTTTTAAAAGCTGTAGAAGATAATACATTAATTAATGTTTTTGGGCCTCCCGGAACAGGAAAATCTCAAACTATAGTTAATCTTATTACTCATTTAATTGCGAATGGTAAAACCGTACTTATGGCTTCAAGAATGGATAAAGCTGTTGATGTTGTTGCTGAAAGATTAAATTCTTTTGGTGCGCCTTATATGGTTATGAGGGCAGGCAGAGCAAATTATCAAAAATCATTAAATCATGAAATACAGGAAATGCTTTCAAAACGTCCGGATTTAGAAACCGGATTTGAAAGTGCAGTTCTATCTGATGTTGATGATATGAAAGAACTTCTGAAGAAAATTTCTAATACTCAAAAAAAATGTGATGAGATTATAAAACTTGAAAAAGTTTGGGTAGAAGTTCTTGAAGCTTATAAAGAGCAAGCAAAAAAAGTAAAAAATGAGTATATACAAAAAAAACTATCCGATAGTGATATTTCCGTTGCAAAAAATATTCTTTCAAAAATTGAAAAGGTTCAAGATAATCCGAATATGATAAATAAAATTATAAGTTTTGTTTATAATTACAGATTAAAGAAAAGTTTAATGATTAAGAATATAGAATATAACCATGATACCGTTGAAGAAATTGGAGAAGAGCTTGAACAAAAAACTCTCTATAATAAATTAAAACAGCTTGAAAATAAAATTAGCAAGGAAGGAAATTTGGTTACGCTGTTTGATGAAATAAGAAATTTAAAATCATCACAAAAGAAGCTCGTAACAGATATTTTAAAGAATAAACGCAGAAAAGCAATCTTAGAAATAACAACAAATCAGCAGAAAAGACAAACACTGATGGTGCATGCAAAAGCTTTGGTTTCAAAACAAAAGAATTTGCAAAACAGATTACTTGAAGAACAGGATTTTGAACCCTTATTGGAAGCATTTCCTTGTTGGGCGGTTACGACTTTTGCCGTATCGGAATCTTTGCCGTTGAAACCTGGAATGTTTGATGTGGCTATTATTGATGAAGCTTCTCAATGTGATATAGCAAGCTGTTTCCCGATTATGTACAGAGCAAAAAAGACTATTGTTGTGGGAGATGACAAGCAGCTTCCGCATCTTTCGTTTTTGGAAAAAGCAAAAGAACAGTCTTTCTTTACAAAATATAATATTCCTGATAAATATCAGCTTATGTGGAGGTTTAGGACAAATTCCATATTTGATTTAGCTAATTTCTATTCAACATGTCCGATATTATTGGATGAACATTTTAGAAGTTTACCGCCGATTATTGATTTTTCAAACAGTGAATTTTATGGCGGAAAATTAAAAATAATGAATAAAGAAACAAACTTTAAAGATGTTTTAGAGTTGAATTTAATAAAAGATGCAAAAGCAGATATTGATGTAACACGTAATTATAGTGAAACGGAAAGACTTGTTGAAAGATTGCAGGAAATAATGGAGGAGGATGCAAAGAAAAAGCCGAAACATCCTGTTTCAATAGGAATTATTTCACCATTTAGAAATCAGGTGGAACAAATTAAAAAAGCAGTAGCGCAGATTATTCCGGATAAACTTGTAAAGAAACATCAGATAGATATTGGTACTGCTCATACTTTCCAGGGTGATGAGAGAGATATTATAATGCTTTCATTTGCTGTTGCACCGAATAGTTTTAATCAAAGTTTGATATTTTTACAAAAGCCTAATCTGTTTAATGTTGCCATTACAAGAGCAAGGAAAAGATTAATTGTATTTTGTTCAAGAGAACCTCAAGATTTGCCTCCCGGAACATTGAGAAACTTTTTAAATTATATTATTGATTTTAATGAAAAAATCAAAATAGAAGAGAATTATACAGTTGATGATTACGAATTTAATAATGATTTTGAACAAGAAGTTGCGAAATCCCTAGAGGAAGAAGGCTTAAAAGTAATTGCAGGATTTGAGACAGCCGGAATAAAAGCAGATATGATTGTTTCCGATGGAGAAAGTAATATAGCCGTTGAATGTGATGGTGTAGATGACGAAAATCCTGATAATATAAGACCAAGTCATAAGCAGGAGCTTTTAGAACGCTGCGGATTTAAAGTTGTCAGAGTTACATATAGAGCGTGGTATTATAGTAAAAATGCCTGCATTAATAATATAAGAAAAGAATTAATCAGCACAAAATTGCCTGAATAAGTTTATTATAATTGGAAATTGTAAATAAATTTTGGAATTTTACAGCGGATTTTTTATATTAATTTTTGTAAATTTAAATTGAAATTTTTAAATCTTGCAAATTGTTTTGTTTTTATTAATAATAGAAACAATGAGGTAAATATGAAAAATTCAGTTGAGATTAAAGAAAAAGAAGAGGCACTTGAAACCCTTCATTTGAAGTCCAACCAAATCAGGGCGCAAAAAAACATAAAAATGGTTAAAAGAAAGCTTAGCGAATATTTATCGGCAAACAAATACGGAGAAAAATAAGTATATTTTTTGCATATAACAAGACTTTGTACGACTGAGGCTGGAAATACAGCAGTATGAAGTTCGTTTTAAAGCTATTCGGAGTTTTTAGTGCTATAAATTATTTAGAATGAATAAAAAAAGAGAGAGATAAACATCACTCTCTTTTTTCTATTGTACTCTTAATTATATAGCATAAATTTTAAGAGAAGTACCTTTTCTTCTCATATCAATTTTGCTTTCTCTAGCTAACCAGCCAAGAGCGTAAGCTGCATTGTCACCAGTTAATTTTAAATCTTTCTTAAGAGCAGCTAAAGTGCATTCACCTTTTCTGTTAAGGTATTCGTAAATACGACCTGCATCTTCACCGATTGCATTGATTTCTAATGATACTTCTGTTGCTAACATATTCATCATTCTCCTTTTCATAAATAGAACTTGTATCAAACTTTTTTGATGTTTTTATAATAGTAGAAAAAACTTTTTTTGACAAGTCTTTTTTTTTATTTTGGAAAAATATTATACTTATGGAGGATATTTTTTTATCAATATTTTTTTTATAATTTCCGTTAAAATAAGCAATAGCAATGATATATCAGAATTTACTAAAGCTAATACTTAAGTTGTAACTAATATAATTGAAGTAAATTATAGTAGGTTCTCAATTAGAAAAATATTATCTATTGTATTAAAATTTGTAAATATTATTAAAAGGGCATAGTTAAAATAAAACTTTTATGATTTAATATTACGCATAAGTTTTCTGCATTTTTGCATTTCTAGTGTGTTAGGTAAAAGGAGGGTTCTATGAACATTAACTCTGTTAATGCTATAGTTGGTTTAAATCTGACAAACATAGCGGCAAAAAATGTATCTGTCAGAAATAAAATTTCTGACAACAATGTTGATACATTCAATAAGAATGTAAATTTGTCATTTTGCGGTAATGTGAAATCAGACAATATTCAACCGCTATTGTCAAAAACTTCTGAAAATGTTATCTTTGTAAAGACACGAAAAGTACAAGATGTTAGTTTCGGAGGTACACAATTGAATCGAAAAAACATTTTAGTTACAGGAGGGGCAGGTTATATCGGTTCGCATACATCCAGATATTTAATGGAGAAAGGATATAACGTTATTGTTCTTGATAATTTAAGTAAAGGAAATAAAGGTGCATTGGATGAACTTGAAAAAATAGCGCAAGAAACTAATGCTACATTTAAGTACTATAATGTGGACTTGGCTGATAGTCAAAAAGTAGGGGAAATTTTAAATAATAACAGTATAGATGCAGTTGTACATTTTGCTGCATATATAGAAGTCGGTGAATCGGTAAAAGATCCGTTGAAATATTATATTAATAATACTGGTAAAACGGCATTATTATTAGACCAAATGCTTAAAAACGGGGTAAATAAAATTGTATTTTCTTCTACAGCCGCTACTTACGGTGCCCCTAAAGCAAATCCTATAAATGAGGATACTCCTCAACTTCCTATTAATCCATACGGAAAATCAAAGCTTATGATTGAAACTATGATGGATGATTTAAATAGTAAGGATAGAAAAGTGCCTGAAAATCAAAAGCTAAAGAGTATAAGGCTCAGATATTTTAATGTTGCAGGCTCAAGCTCAGACGGAAGAATAGGAGAATCTCATACTCCGGAATCACATTTAATTCCTAATGTATTAAGGAGTCTTGTTGACGGAAAAATTTTCAAATTGTTTGGTACTGATTATGATACAAAAGACGGTACCTGCGTAAGAGATTATATTCATGTTGAGGATTTAGCAAAAGCTCATTATCTTGCATTAGAAAAGCTTTTTAACGGAGGAGAAACAGCTTTTTATAATTTAGGTTCAGGGGCAGGTTATAGTGTAAGAGAAGTTATAAAGACGGCAGAAAAAGTTACCGGTAAGCAAATGAATGTCATAGAAGAAGGCAGACGCCCCGGAGATCCGCCGATACTTATTGCTTCAAACGACAAAGCAAGAAAAGAACTCGGATGGAAACCTGAAAAAACTCTTGAGGACATGATTTCTTCCGCATGGAAATGGTTTAATAATAAAAAATATTAATTTTGTATAATATTTTATAAAACCCAAGGACAATCGAAAATGATTGTCCTTGGGTTGTTTTATATGTTTGTTTTCTTATGTTTTTATCACTACTGTTAGAGATAATTTTATAATTGTTCAATAATACAAATTTAAAAATATTTCTAACATACTTTAGCCTCTTCTAAAGATTACATTACTGTCCAAGTAAAATAGTACTTGTCTTGCTGTTTTAGTTTTTATGGGTATAGGTTTAAGCGTTTTTTAACTCCATCTTGTATTTCATTCAGTTGTTTATTTAAATAATTAAGCTCACTATCCCTTTTGGAGCTTTGTTTTTGTTTTTTAAGAGTATCTATCTTTTCCAGAAGTTTAAAGAAAGGTATTAATTGTTTTATTTTCTCTGTAGTTAAGAGTTCACCTTTTTTTAATGTTACGGGAGTAAAATTTCTCCAAGGAAGAACCTTATTCTGAGAATATAATTGACCGCACTCTACATAATATTCATCCGGAAGAGAATATCTTATAGGTTGTTCCTTATTTTTATCCATTTTATTATCAAATATAAAAAGCTTATATGCAGGGGCAACTTCATCTAAAGCCTTTTTTGCTTCTCTCCAGGGTCTTAATGCTTGTCTTCCTTTTCTGGTAACGGAGACCAATGAATTTTCCAGAATATTATTAAGACTATTTTCATATTGGACTCCAAAATTTATACTACCGATTGAATTAATTTTCATAGTAAACTCCTTATTCCTATCTTACACATGTATAAAGTCCTCTCAAAACATTGGTTGCTACTTATTTAATAGAATATTAAGAAAATTGTTACATGTTCTATATCAGCTTTTATTTGTCGATTTTGTAGGAATTGCTCTCCAAGCTTCCGTAGGTATTGGTTTTTAATTATTCAGATGTAGCTGTAGGTCAGAATATCGACTAACTAGCCATGTAACAAATCTATAACAACACAGATATTTTCTTCAGCATTCGTTAGCAATGCTTTTTACCACATTTTTATCCAATGCATTGGGTAGAAGATGTGTTTCACTTATGCCAAGTTTTTTGGCATAAGCGTGAAGAGCAAAAGCAGCTTTTAATTTTATATTATCGTCAATTTTCTTTATTTTTTTATCCAAAACACCTCTAAAAATTCCGGGAAAAGCAAGTGAATTATTAATTTGGTTTTTGAAATCACTTCTTCCGGTTGCGACGATTTTTGCACCGTTTTCCAAAGCTGTATCAGGAATAATTTCCGGAACCGGATTAGCTAAAGCAAACACTATTGCATCCTTATTCATTGATTTAATCATATTAGGAGTGACGATATTCCCTTTAGACAATCCTATTAAAACATCGGCATTTTTTACAGCAACTGACAAATCACCTTTTTCATTATAAGGATTTGTTAAATTTGCCATTTTTTCAAGATAAAAATCATTTTCTGAACGATTTTTGTATACTATACCGTTTATATCGCTCATAATAATATTTTTTGCACCGGCTTTTAAAATCAGTTTTGCTACAGCTTGAGCAGCAGCCCCGGCTCCAGAAAATACTATTTTTACATCTTCAATTTTTTTATTAACTAATTCTAAAGCGCTTAGCAGTCCGGCCAAAACAATTATTGCCGTACCGTGCTGGTCATCATGAAAAATAGGAATATACGTTCTTTCTATCAATTTTTCTTCTATTTCAAAACATCTCGGTGCATTAATATCTTCAAGGTTTATTCCTCCGAAAGAGGGTGAAATAGCTTCTGATATTTGTAATATTTCTTCTATATTTTGAGTTTTTAAACATATAGGAATTGCATCAATGTCTGCCATTTCTTTAAAAATAGCAGCTTTACCTTCCATAACGGGAAGAGCTGCTTCTGCTCCGATATTTCCAAAACCTAATGTTGCACTCCCGTCAGAGATTATCGCTACTATATTATTTTCAGATACAAATTTTTGATTATCAAAAAACTCTTTTTTTATATCCTCTGTTGAAATATTTTCATAAATGTTTTTTGTCTTAATAACTCCGTTTAATGTCCTTCTTAAATTTAATGATTTTGTTTTAAATTCATCATCAAAATGCTCTGTTTCGTTTTTTGTATTTATGTTAGAAATATGTTCAGATATTTTTTGGATATCATTAAAAATTTTATCTAATTCAGAAATTTCAAATTTTCTTTTTATAACAAACAAATCTTTATCAAAATCAAAATTTCTATTAGAAAAAACATAAAAACCTTCAAACGATGGAGATAAATTTTTGACCATAAAATTCATATCAATTGGTTTTGTAACAAAAGGATATGCATCAATATTTGAAGTTTTTTTTATTATTGAACAAATCAATTGTGCCTTATAAAGATAAGTTTCAAAATTATTTTGACAGTCCAGAATAACAGCTATTGAATTTTTTCTATTGGTTAAAACATCAATATTTTTAATATTTTTTTCTATTTCTTTACAAGAAAAACCTACTCCCGGTGTATAAATCAAGCTTAAGTCATCGAGTGTATTTATAGGATGTTTTAGTTCTGTTTCAAAAATTTTCATATTATTCCACATGTCCTTTTAAGCACCATATTAAAGCTTCATCCATTTTGACATTTACAAGTTTACCGATAAGTTCATCCTTACCTTCAAAATGAACAACTTTGTTATTCCTTGTTCTGCCTGAAAGAATATTTTGGGCATTATTTTCAAGATGACCTTCAACCAACACCTCTAATGTTTTCCCTATATACTTTTTATTTGAGATAACAGAAGCATCTTTTACTTTTTGGTTCAAAATTGCGATACGTTCTTTCTTTGTTTTTAAATCAATAAACCTATCTCTGAAAGTAGCAGCAGGCGTCTGCTTTCTGGGTGAATAAATAGCGGTATTTGAATAATCAAGTTCTGCCTCATCAATAATACTTAATGTTTCTTCAAATTGTTTTTGCGTTTCTCCGGGAAAACCTACAATAAAATCGGACGTAATAGTGACATCTTTAACTTCATTTCTTATTTTTTTGCAAATTGCAAGATATTCCTCTCTTGTGTATCTTCTTTTCATATTTTTAAGAACTTCGTTTGAACCTGATTGCATCGGTATATGGAAACATTCGCAAATTTTATCCGTTTCTGCGACAACTTTGATTAAATCATCAGAAATATCAGTCGGATAAGAAGTAAGAAAACGTATCCTCAAAATATCATCAAATTCTCTTAATTCTCTTAAAAGATTTGCAAGAGTTGTTTTTCCGTCATTTAAATCCCTGCCGTAACTGTCAACTGTTTGTCCCAAAAGAGTGATTTCTTTAAATCCTTGATTTATAACAGTTTTAACTTCATTAATAACAGATTGCATATCACGACTGCGTTGTCTGCCTCTGACATAAGGTACAACACAATAAGTACAAAAATAATCACATCCGTCAATAATAGGAATCCAGGCATTTAAACTCTTTTTTCTGTAAACATTGTTATCTTCTTGATTTCTTGGTATTGGATTTTTGTAAATAGAAACAATCTGTTCGTCATTTTCAATTTTCTTTATTAAATCCGGCAATTCAGGAATATTAAGCGTTCCAAAAGCCAAATCAACATAAGGATTGCGTTTTATGACGGTTTCTTTATCCTGCTGTGCAACGCATCCGCACATAGCTATCTTTAGATTTGGGTTTTCTTTTTTCCACTTAGCCCAAACACCCAATTTGCTGTAAGCTTTGTCGTTAGAAAGCTGTCTTATGTTGCAGGTATTAATAATCAACAAATCTGCTTGTTTTTCATCTTCAGTCGGAATGTATCCGATATTAGAAAGCATACCTAAAATTCTTTCACTATCAGATTTGTTCATTTGACAGCCTAATGTTTCTATATATACAAACTTTTCCATAACTTTAATTTTATTCCTCTAAACCTCTATATTAAAGCTATCATGAACAAAACAGTATGTATAGAAAAATATAAATCATACTTAATACAATAAATTTTTCAATAAAAATAACTCTCTAAATCAGAGAGTTAATTAAATCTGGGACGAACCGACGATGTTCGGAAAAATCAACAGTATTGCAAACTTCTTTGTTAAAAATAAGACCAATAAAGATTTAATAATATTATTTGAAGAAATAAAATTATATTATTTGCGTTAATTTTTTATTAATTTTTCTTTTTGCCTAATAATGCTGCTAAAAGCAAAACGATCCATACAACAGGAATCCAACCTAAAAATAAATCTATCCATAAAATTGCAGTAGCATTTTCATTTTTTCTTGAACAAAATATAGGAATTAACCAAATTGTTATAACAATTATAACAATTAATATAACACCAGCAATTGTAATTGTATTTTCTAAAAGAATTTGATTTTCACTCATTTTTATTATCCATTACAATTATATTATAATTCATAAATAAAAATTTGTTATAAAATACTTAATATTGATATATAATTTAAAAGATAATAGAAATAAATAAGAGGTTTTTTATGTTAAAAAATGTTTTAATATTTATAAGTGGCATGGTAACAATGTTTTTATTGATATTGGTTTTATTTTGTGGTCTATTTTTTGTTCAATCTGATGAATCTGATGAATTACAAGGACTAACATACTTACCAGAAGGTGAAGAATCATGTGTAACAACAAAAAACTTGAAAGTATCTAGAGTTATTGCCTCAAATGCCGCTATTGCTGAATTTGGCTATATGGATAAATTTGGTGATGTAATAGGTGGCACAAAAGTTTTAGTAGTAAATAATGACGGTAAGCAGTATTATGATAATGAATTAATAAAAATACCTAAAAACAAATGTGCAAAAAGGTTTGGAACATATCGGTATTTTGGTGGTACTGTTCCTGCGGTTGAAATCAAATAATAATTTCGAAACTATATTTTGTGTTCGAACTTTTATTAAAAACTACAATCAAGTCTATGTAAGAGAAAACGCCTTCTAAAAATTTATTAGAAAGCGTTTTCTCAAATAACCTGGGGCGGAAGGATTCGAACCTCCGAATGCCTGGACCAAAACCAGGTGCCTTACCACTTGGCGACGCCCCAAGGTACAAGTATTATTCTATATAATAAATCTCTTATGTCAAGAAAAATCTTAATCATTTACAATTCGTCCCTTTTCAAATTATTATTTCATAATTTTATAAAAAACTATTGTCTTTTTATAAAAAAAATGTAATAATTAAACACGTACATATTAGATACTTTGGAGGAAATATGGATAAGGAATTACTTATTGAGCAATATAAAATTTATTACAGTATGAAGGAACGTTTCGTTGACAGAAATTTTACAACAAACAAATTTTATCTTGCATTCGTATTTATAATATTGATGGCTATGTTTTATACAAAAGATATCAGTTTTGATTATAATATTACGGCAAATTTGGTGCTTTCTATTTTAGGTATGGGTATTTCTTATTTTTGGTGGGCAAATGCTGATACTTATAATACTATGATTAGAGTAAAACTTAAACACGTTATGGATGAAATAGAAAAAGAACTTCCTTTTCCTATTCATGCGTTAGAACAAAAGGGATTTGTTCAATATAAGAAACAAAACAAAATTTTAGTATTCTCTGATATGCAAAAAGCTGTTGCTTTAGCAATGTTATTGATATTCTTTGTTCTGTTTTTATTACAAATTGTATATCCTATTGCAGAAATAATTTATGGTCCTACCATTACTGCATAATATAAATTTAATTTTTTATTTTTATAAAAAGACTGCCAAAAGCAGTCTTTTTAAGTAATTTTATAATAATAAATCGATTTAATTCTTAAAAAACTGGCAATTTTTATATTTGATTTGTTTTATATAAAATATAAGGTAGTAAGGTTAATTTATGTCAATTAATTTAAGTAATCAAAATGCGTATCAAAACAATAGTTTTAATGCCAATGTAAATCTCCAAAAGCTGGAAGAACATCAACCTGTTGGTGTAGAAATGGCAAAAGCTATGAATTTGCCTACTACACCTGATGAATTTAGGACTTTTGTACCATATTCCGCTGCCGCTGTTGGTTTAAGTGCTTTAATTTCCAAATGGTTTACTGCAATCACAAGGCTAAATCCTATTAAAAACCCTAAAATTACATTGGAGGAAAGCTACAATAAATCTCTTATTGCCAGGGCTTCTCAAAAAATAGACAGTAAATTGTTACCGATTATTGAAAAGTGTTCACCGATTACAAATACCATAAAAAATATAGGTAAAAAATTCACTCCGAATTTTGCAAAAAATATATGTGAGAAAATAAAAATCGGTGTTTCTCCAAAAAGTTCTTTAGCAATGTATACATATAACGGACCTACAAAGGAATCCGCAAAATATTTCTTTGAATGTTTGAGTAAGGTTGATAAAGATATTGTTAAAAAATTAGGTATAGACGATTTAATCTTGAAATCAGCCAAAATGCCTAAAGAAGCTCTTATTGAAGTAGCTAAAAGACTTTCTAAAATGCCGGCAAAAAACTTAACAAATTTAAAAATGGCATCTCCCGGCTTTTTTATGAAGAAAGTCAATCTTGTTGATGAACTCAACAAAGCAAGAGCGTTCATCGCAAACAATGCAAAGACACCTGTTTCAAAAGGTTTGCAAAAGCTAACAATGAGTTCAGCTGAAGCCGCAGGCGGTGGAGTTATTGGCGGTAATTTCGGACTTTTGATGAATGCATTATTTATTGCATCCGGAATAAAAAGAACTTGGGAAGCACCGAAAGGTGAAAAATTCAAAACCGCTATGGATGCGTTACTTGTTGATTTCTGCGGCTTATATCTTATGAATCTTCTTGGTACAGGTATTACTTATCGATTACTCGGTTTAAAAAACCTTGATAAATCGGCTGCTGAAATTAAACGAATTACCAGATTAACCAACGGTATAAATTTTTCAAAAGAAAAATTTAAGATTGCAACAAATTTAAAAAATCATTTATTGCAGAATGGTATAACTGATAAAGCTAAAGAAATGATGTCAAAATTGAAGCTTGATGCGTCAAAATTCAATTCGGTAGAAGAAGCATTAAGTGCTGTTACTAAAAAAATCCCTTCTGTCTCAAAAATAAATTTAAATATAGATAAGCTTGCTGCATTAAAAAAATACAAATCACAAGGATTTTTCAAAGATTTACTTTATAAACCGCTTGTTGCTATCGGGAATTTCTTTAGTGTCGGATTGGAAACATTACCATCAAAACTTGCTGATAGCAAAACAGGTGTAAGTTTATTCTCATCTTTAAAAGGAAAATTAAAATACGGATTAAAATATCTTGCAGGTTATCCGGTAAGACTTATACTTGTAGCTGCAATAATTACTCCTCCTTTAACAAAGCTTTTTGCAAGGATTACTTACGGAATTTTTGGTAAACCGTCTAATCCGTCTGTTGATATTGACGGTGATAAGAAGAAGGAAGAAGAATTAAAGCAAGTTCAAGCTCAAATTCAAAATCAAACCCCATTAATTAATATGAATGATTTTGCAAATTATTCAAAATCATTAGCTAATTCCGCTAATCCGACTAATCCCGCAAATTACAGTGCCAATAAAAATCAGCAAAGTCAAGGAGGCTTTTATAATCCCCTGATAGAGCAGGCAGTTTTAGCACAAAAGAAAAAACAAGCAGAAGCTCTAGCCGTTAAACCCCTGAGACAAAATGAGGAACAAACAAAAGCTGTTAAGAATAAAAATTCAAATGTAACAGCTTCTTCCCCAATATCGTCATCTGCAATAGCTTCTGCACCTATTCCGGCAGCAAGTTTTAAAGATAAATACAAATATATTCCTTCTGTAAAACCGACAATTTTTGCTCCGAAATTCAATCCTGAAGTTGCTGCAGCTATAAAAGAATCAGAAGGTATTGAAAAAGCGTATAACAGAGCTATCAGCGATATTAAAAAAGGTAACTATTAATAAGAACGAGCATTGCATGACTCTTATAAATTTTGTAAATAAAAAAGAGATTTGTTAATATTTGCAATATCTGATAAATTATTCAACAAATTTATATTAGAGTTAATACTATTGTTAGTTATGTTCAAATATTTTGAAATGTGATTTTCTATATAATTTTTACTTTCCTGATATGTTTTATAGGTACCAATTTTATATATTAAATTTAGTACAAATTTATCATTATCTGAAATTTCATAAATTTCGTTGATAATAGGATTCATTATATCAGTTTTATTAGGACTGTGTCCTAAACCCATTATATGTCCAAATTCATGCAAAACAGTTTGATAAACAAAATTAGAGTCAAATGGAATATAATCTTTATCTGTAATTCCAATAGAAATGGCTAATTTTTTATAATTTGATATATTTTCAGTGTATTGTATCCCTAAAGCTTTTTTGGTTGCTTTAACCCAATATACTTTTACATCTGCAATTGTGAACTTATCTGTAATTTCAAATATTATTTTATTATCTATTGAATTTGACCATTCTTCCGCAGCTTTTTTTACAAAAGAAATATATTCCTGCTGCTTATGTTTTATATGCGAAAATGTTATTGGTGAAACCCAAACATAATATTTGTTTTTTGAAAGTAAATTTA
>JAEEGL017269854.1_pt1 | contig 23488 bp, 23 predicted proteins | sample 9134231 | NCBI WGS metagenome assembly JAEEGL01 (sample SAMN16246548, study PRJNA631951) | gut metagenome | biome: gut microbiome; feature: rumen; material: fiber-attached | host: Bos | place: Iran: Karaj | collected 2018-10
AAAGGACGGAGTTAAAACTCAATCCGTTGTAAAAAGCAATCTAAAACCGGCAAAAAAACTTATACAATTTAGACAGTCTTAATGCATTGGGTTATTCTTTCCGAGTCCAAAACCATCGCGAACAAGCTTGTATATTGCTATGGCTCCAATTCCGATAACCCCGAGTTTTGCAAGAATATTTTTACCCAAAATTGCAAAAGAAGAGCAAATAATTAAAGGCAATGAATTTGCCAATCCGTACATAAATCCTTGAAATCCGCCTTTAGTTTTGCCATATATTGACGGTATCGGATTTTTTGAACGAAGCTCAAATGTTTTTTCTCTTAGGGCATTAGAAGTATAACTTACTTTATCCAGAGTCCTTGAATCATAATAAGCCCTTTGTAAATAATTTTCTTGTGAATGCTCTGAACCGACTTCCGCATATTTTTTGGAAATTTTGGCAGCATCATAACAAGCAACAACCATTCCGGCTACACCTAAAGTTCTGCATGCTATTTTTCCTATCAATCTCATTATTATTCTGCCTTTTGTTGATTATTATCTTGAGTATATTTTACTTCCGTTGTAGCCGCCCTTTTTAATAGAATTTGAGATGCTTCCAATACGTCTTCAGGATCAGCATCCGGATTTTGTTGGATTTGATTCAGCAACTGCACCGTATAGTCATTACCGCTTGCAAGTTCGGAAGCAAAAGCGCTCATTGCGGCAACTCTTACAAGTTTATTCGGATCTTGAAGCATTTTATTTAATAAAGCATTCAATGCTGCATCATCATAACGATTTCTGTCTTCATCTAAGCGTGTTAATATATCTTTAGCCGCCATTAACCTTATATCTGTGTTTGGATTATTTAAATAATTTTCAAGAGACATTATATATTCGTTTGTTAAAGAAACAATTTTTGTCTTTTTACCGTTCTTTTCCAAATCTTTTTCTTCCGCTCTGCGTTCATCAAGTTCTGATATAATTTCTTTTGATGTATCTGTATTCAATTCTTCCTCATTGTCATTTATTCCTTCAGTATTTTGTACCCCTGATGGTAAGAGATTAACAGATTGTCCGTTGGGATATGTCTGATTATTTATATAATACTGAGGCGGATAAGCAGGCATCAGCTCATTTCTGTCAGAAGAACCGGTTTGATACGGCACTAATCCGTTTGTGTTTTGATTTTCATTATAATTGCTTGCAGTATCAATATACCCGCCACCGTTAATATATGGAGTATAATATGGAATATTTATTCCGTTACCATTATTTTGAGGAGAATAAGAGTCTGAGTATATATTGGGATTTTGCCCACTTTGTAACATTTGATTTTGTGTAAGTACTTCATCGGAAGGTGCAAAAGCATGCAGCCCCATTTTGTTTTGCGAAGACTCACTATCATAAGGAGCAAAAGCATGCAGTCCCATTTTGTTTGCATATTGCTTTTGGTATGGGCTTGTTACACCTTGAACATTTTTAGGAGGATAATATTGTGCAACCGAACCTCCGCACTGCATAGCAGGAGGGATGTTTAATGCAGGATTAGTAATATTTATTGTCACACCTGAATACGAGGGTTGCGGCTGATTTACACAACTAAATGGATTAGACATACTTCACCTTTCACTTTATATTATTATAAACGTTCCTGATTAATAAAAATTGCCTAATTTTGCTATTTTTGTTAAGTTATGTAACGAAATAAGAGGTTTAAACTCATATTAAATTTAAAAATCGAGTTCTTTATTCAACTTATCCGTAATTTTGTTATAATCTTTGCTTACCGGTGTATTTGCAGATTTATCCATTACCTCCAAAAACACTTTCTCATTATGAGAGCTGCTATTCAAAATTTTTGCGGTATCTTTTCTCGCCGGAACAATAAGTCCTGTTTCGGTAAAATACTTCGAAGTATACTCGCTTGATAAAAATTGAACAAATTTTATTGCTGCATCTTTATTCTTAGAAGATTTTGAAACAGCCCATCCTGAAACATCACAAGCTTGCGGAGCTTTACCGTAAGGAAAATTAATTACCCCCCAACTAAACTTTGCTGTTTCCGAAATCTTAGGATACATCCAGCGACCTGATAAATAAAAAACTATTTTTTCGTCTAAAAACATTTGAGCAAGAGTAGAACTACCAACCTGACTTTTTTCCGGAGCATAATGATATTTTGTTTTTAAATCTTTATAAAAACTGATAGCCTTACGACTTTCATTTGAATTAACAATCGGTTGCAAATTTTTATCCAAAACACCACCGCCAAAATAAGATAAATATGGCGAAACCCAATAAATTGTATCTTCATAACTTATACAAAATTCAGTTTCATTTCTCAACCCTGAACATTTATCCAAAAGTTCTTCTAATCTCCAACTTGAAATAGGAAGGTTTATCTTGTCTAAATTAACATACAAAACCAAATTGGAAATATCACGAGGCATTCCCAGCAATTTACCGTTATAACTCATACCCGTAATTCCTTGAGGATAAAATTTATCAGCATCAACAAACATATCTAAAGCCTCCAAATAATTGGAATATACAGGCAGATATAAATTATTCAAAAAAATTACATCCGGAGGTGTATTTGAAGCAAACATGAGATGGATTTTTTGAAAATAATTCTGAGGAATATGAATAAAATCAACCTTTATATCGGGATTTTCCGTTTCAAACTCTTTTATTACTTTTTTAATAATCTCAACTTCAGTTACAGATCCCCAAGATGCAAATGATACCTTGTTAACTGCATTTTTTGTACATGAGCAAATAAATAAAGGAATCAGCAACAGAAATATAAGCTTTTTTAGCATAAATCCATCACATATCTGACTTGTTCGTCTTTAATATCCACTATAAATTTATTTGCACCGACTTTTACCAAATATCGCGGTGTACCGTCAGCAAGAGTTTCACTTAATCTTACATACAATTTTTCAACTTTTAATTCAGGATATTCTTTTAACACGGATAATTCCGAATCTTTGTATGAAAGAACAACGTATCCTTTTTGTGATTTGACAAGATGGCATCCCAAATGTTCATCAATTGCTGCAGATGCTACAACATCATAATTTACACCGTCTAAAATACATTTAACAAGGGGCTGCGGCTTAAACTCAGGGGCCTTTTTTATAATCTTTTTATTTTCTGAATTTACGCTGATACTTACTTTTTGATTTTTTCTTTCTACTCTGAATTTTTCAAGAATTTTAGTAAGTTTGTCAGCGTTTTCTTGATTTTTCACTCTGCGTATATTATGTTTTTCTCTGTTTAAATCTTTTGGAATAAAGATTTCAGAAACATTTTTAATTTTATCAGATAATGATTTTTTATCAGTCTTAATTCCGTCAACCTTGATTTTTGGAATATCTAAATCCTTTGCCAGATTTTCCTGTTCATATTCTTCAGTATCAGTATTTTCAAAACTCGAAGAATCAATAAGTGGAATATTTTCTCCAGATTCTTGATTCTTGTCTAAATCGACAAAATCTTGCTTGTATAATGCCTCAAAATCATCATAATCGGATGTGACATAATTATTTTCAGTATCATCCTGGGAAGCCAGTTCAAAATTCTCAAACTGACTAAATTCATTTTGAACATCAGCTGCAGAAATCATAGTTGTATCATTTTGTAATGATTCCTCTACATCATTGATAATTTCAAATTTACGACTACCGTCATCAAACGGTTTAAATTGAACATTTATCAAATTATTTAGAAGAGTCTTCTCATCCGGAATAAATTCTTTTTTCTTTGGGTCAGCATATTTTTTAGGATGAGCCATTACGTCTTTTAAATCAGGCAAACCTGATGTCTTGAGCTTTTGTACCGAATCAGCATAAGATTGGTCAACTTTAAGTCCGGGGTCAGACGGTTTTTCCACATATGCTTTTTTATTTTTAACTTCCTTTGATAAATCCGGCAAGTCAAAATCTAATGTCAATTTATCAACATCATACCCTTCACTATAATAAACAACTTCAGGCTGCACTTCAGATTGTATAGGTTTTCTGCCCTGTTTTTTCAGTGCGTCAGATAAATTAGGCAGCATATCTTTTACGTTTAAAGTCAGTATTTCTGTAGGTTTTCTTCTGTTTCCGCCGGAAGTAATTGACTTTTCCATATCTTTTGAAAGCTGAGGATTTGTCCTCAAATCATTTACAAAACTCGGATCTATTTCCACTGAAATAAGCTTTCTCAATATATCAATATCTTCTTGTGTAAACGTTATATTTTGTTTAATTGTATAATCTGTAACCAGTTTCTCCAGTATCTTATCGATAGGACGCCGTTTATGTTTAATCGGATTAGAAACCGTAAATTTATCAATATTCTTAATTACATCATCACTAACTTCGGATTGCAATAATTCGTTAAAGCATGCAATATCCTCTTCAGAAAATTTAATATCTTTATTATTTATTAAATTTTCATACAATTCTTCGTCAAAACTAAGTTCGGATTCTGTTCCTGTAGTACCATCTCTTTTTTCTTCTTCATCATCAAAAGAAAAACCGCTCAAAAATTCATCTAAAGCACTTGTTTCATCAGACTCTTGCGATTGTTTTTCTTTAAAGAGCGCATCCAAATCCACAATATTCATTTCTTCTTCGGGTTCCGGCACCTCTGACTCAATCTCTTTTGGAGCTTGTGTATATTCTTTGTTGCTAAAAGTCATCGGAGTAGCTTTATATTCTTTGTCTAAACGGTTAATCGCAGCACTTACACGATGTTTCTTTTGTTTTTTCTGCTTTTTGTCGGATTCTTCTTCATCGTCATCAATTTCAATTTTTAAACTCTCACCCATGACATTTGTCATATTTTCCCGACTTTTTATAATTATAACCGCACTTATCATGGCAATTAATACAAATGCCAGCACCAGCAAGTATTTTTGATTTGAAGAGTCATCAGATATAGGCATTTCCGTTTTGTTTTCAGAAACACCATTATTAATTTCATCCTGTTCGGGTTCAGATTCAACAGGAACTGCCGTAGGTCTTGGTTCAGGTTTTGGTTGATAATTTCTTTCCGGTTGAGAATTTTGGCTGGCTTGCATCTCTCGCTGTCTTGCCAGTCTTTTGGCAGCCTCAGCCTTTTCTGCCGCTTTTCTTGCCGCAAGTTCTTCCTGTTTTCTGAGTTCTTCTTGTGCTTTGCGTTCTTCCTGCGCCTTTCGGTCTTCGATAGCTCTCAATTCTTCTGCAGTAGGCACATATAACGCCGTACTTGCATCAAGATTTATTAACCCTGCCGTCTTAATCAATATTTTTGTATAACCTTTGCTGCCGTTTGCATAAGGCATTTTGCTTATTTCAACAGATTCTATTGCCCCTCTGACATTCGTTAAATCCGGAGAAAATACCTGATTATCCGTTTCCGGCAGCATAATAATAAATGTTGAGGCATCCTTTCGCATAGGAGTAATATCAGCGTTATAAGTATTTTTTGTATTCAAAATCAACCTTATTTCATGTTCATTTACGGTTTGAAACTCCATATTCATAAGGCAGTTTTTATAATTATCCGCAGCAAAAGAGCCGGTAACAGAAACTGTAGCCGCCAATGTCAGTATTAAAGCTCTTTTCTTAAAATCCATCATAATAAGTATTCTAGCATATCACCCCAAAATAATACATTAGTTTACAATTTTATTTTATACTTACATATCGGTAACAACAATCCTTTTGTCAGATGAGATTTTCTCAATATTCAGAACTGTATATAACGTGGAATTACTAATAAATTGACATTCATAATAACTATCGGGAGATGTTTCCTGCGGCATTTCCTGAAAATCAAAAAGTTCATTTATTTTATCCACCAAAAACGCTAAAAGCAATTCATCATTTTTTATTATTATGACCGGTTTTGAACCTTGATTTTCTGCATTAGGCAAGCCTAAAAATTTTTTCAAATTAATAACAGTGATATAATCACCTCTAAGATTCATTATTCCTTCAATAAAATCAGGAGTTCCGGGGATCTTGGTAATAGCGACTTCTTTCAATATTTCTTTTATATAGTCCAATGTAATGCAGTAAAAATCATTATTTAAATTTAATGAAATATATTTATCATTAACCTGACCGCCTGTCATTAAAAATCTTTGGGAAGTCTTGTCCGCAATATCCTTAGCACGTTTTACCATTATAGGCAATGAAACTTCATCCTTCGGGAATAAAGACTGTACATCATATTCAGGAAGCTCTGTATTATGCTGCTTTAACAAATTTTCAAGAGCATAGATATTCAAAATAAATACCGTTTCATCTTCACTTCTGTATAAAGTCTCTATTATCATACTATTGTCAACAAAAGGTATTCTGTCAACCAAAGAGGAATCAAAAGGCAGAATCCCAATTATTTTATCCGTAACAATACCAAAGATTACCTCGTCAGTTTTTACTATCAAAAGGTCATTATTTAATGAATACGGTGTTACGTCAATATTAAGATAAAACCTTATGTCAACGACATTAATAACGAAATTATTATACTTTAACAAACCGACAATATTGTTCGGAAGCTTTTGCGGATAGTCCAACACCGGTAATTTCATTATTTCAAGTACGTTTTCAGTGTTTACGGCATATTGGTTCCCGCCAACTTGAAAATATAAATGCATGTTCTTTTTTTGTTCAATATAATTATTGCTCATGTAAAATTACCCTGTTTCTTCCGTTTTCTTTTGCTTTATATAATGCTGCATCAGCTGATTTTAATATCTCTGCCGTTGAATTTAAATCGGAATAATTCATAGTTAAACCGATACTTACTGTTACCTTTGCCTTTATGCCGTTATAATCAAAATCATAATTTTCAACGGCATTCCGCAATCTTTGAACCGGAATAACAGCTCCTTCAATATTAGTTTCCGGCATAATCATGACAAATTCTTCTCCACCGTAACGATAAAGCAAATCTGTCTTACGAAAAGCCTGTTTCATTAAGTCTGCTACTGTTTTTAATACATAATCACCGTATTGATGCCCGTATGTATCGTTAACCTTTTTAAAAAAGTCTATATCCAATATAGCTAGCGAGAAGTCAGCAGGATGGCGTTTTGTACGATTGTATTCCTGCTCAAGTCCGATTTCAAACTGTCTTCTGTTATAAAGGCCGGTCAAACCGTCCAAAACAGACATAAACTCTTTTTCGCTGTATTGATATTTCATCTTAAAAATGGCCAAAAGCTCGCTTAGCATAATATCAAAGTATCTGAATGATGAATAATCGACATTGTTTCTTGTATAGAAGCAAATACCGCCTATCAGTTTACGGTCAAAAATCAATGGGATTATTATTTTAGAAGTAAAATCTGATATTTGATAATCAACTTCCTTTCCCAAAAGCATTCTTACGACTTCAAATTTTGTATTCTTAACAACTTTATGATCTTCCATATTTCTGTAAAAATCGTAAGAAACGTCATTTAAAAGATTTTTTGATAAATTTCTTCCGAGTGTATCAATATAAAGTATATTCTCTGCAAAATCATCAGGTGAAGCAAAATATATACCCGCAACATGATATTCAACAAACGAACTTAGAAGCGAAAACAATTTTTCTACAAGGATTCTTTCATAATTTAAAAAGTCACTCAAATTTCTAAATTCATTCGAAAAAATACTTTTCATTAATACATCATTCAAAACATTGTTTAGCTTGAACTGCGCCGGACTGGCGGAATCAGCATTTTGAATAAGGGACATCTTATATTCTTCCTTTACCGGATACCGCCTAACTGTTGCAATTATTTGAGTCGCCAAATCTTTAATCTCGATTGACTTTGATAAAAACAGCTGTGCCCCCGCTTTTTTACCCCAAAATGTATCAATTTTATTGTCCATTATGGTCAAAAGAATTACAGGTATCTTCTTTGTTTCCTCATCATTTTTAAGCATTCTGCAAAGTTGATATCCGTCTATGGCCGGCATTATAATATCAGATACAACAACATCCGGTGCAAATGTATACACCTTTTTATATGCTTCCGAACCGTTAGATGCAGGTTCAACTTCAAATCCGCATGCCTCAAGTCCCTCTTTTAAAAACTTTAATTCTGTAGCGGTATCTTCTACCAATAAAATTTTTATTGCCATAATTTATAAGATATTCCAATTTCAATTATTTTAGTATAAAATGATTATATACTAAATGCTCGAAAAAAACTATAGGAGAGAAATTGTGTTAGAAGATTTTAATTTTGGATTAAGTAAGAAGTTTAATATCAAGTGCGGAATTGATATCGTAGTATTTGTAATCATTATTAGTGTAATCGTTTCCTTTTTTGCACGGTACAACATTGATATATATGAAGGATTTTGGTATATAGCACCTATTGTGTTGCTTTATATAACAGTACATCTCTTTACAAGAGATTGGATTACCCGTGCAATAAAGAAATCCTTGTCACATCAGTCGGATAAAGTCTCCGATGCAACAAATGAGATGATAGAAATTTTCAATTCACAAAAAAGAACTTTCGAAAATCTGTCTGCCAACACAAAGAATATGACCGCTTTGGTTGAAAAACTTAAAGGTCTGTCTATTGAAACAATAAATACTTCTAAAAACACCGAAAAACAAATTAATCAGTCTATATTATTTTCAAAAAAAGAGCATGAATCCATTTCAACCAATGCGGAAAAAATGCTTGTTTTAAGACAAAAAGTTCAAATGATTGCGGAACTAATTCTTGAACTTTCTGAACATACTCAACAAATAGGTAACTCCATAAGCGTTGTTGATGACATAGCAGAACAAACTAATATGCTTGCCCTTAATGCAGCAGTTGAAGCTGCAAGAGCAGGTGAACACGGAAAAGGTTTTGCTGTTGTTGCGGGAGAAATACGAAAACTTGCTGATGAATCGAAACAAGCAATTACAAAAATTACATCACTCACAAGTAATATTCAATATACAACCAATTCTACCGTAATGGCTACGGAAGAAGGCTCAAAGGAAATAGAGGGAGTTGTAAAAGATATTGATACGGTTTCATTAAATTCCGAAAATCTTAAAAACCAAATTACAGAAGTAATGGAATCACTTGAAGTTTTGAATAAAAATGCAGAAAAACAAAATGAAATTATTGAAAAATTAAATCTTATGGAAGAAGAAAATTTGCAAATTTCTGCAGATTTAACAAAACTTATATCATCAAGTTCAGAGAAAATAGCTAAACTTGGGAGTTTGTCCGAACAAATAAGAAATTCAGCAGAAGAAGGTTAATTTAATTGGATTTTCAAGAAAAAGACACTGACAATCAAGAATTAATGAATATCTTTCAGACAGAAACTGAAGATATTATTGAGCGTATTTTTGATAGCCTGCTAAATCTTGAAAATCGCTTAACCGACAGGGAATTATATGCATCTTTATACCGTGATATGCACAGTTTAAAAGGCGCGGTAAGAATGGTCGGTTATAATAATATCCAGCTTATTATACATAAAATCGAGGATATATTTGATACAGTTAATCAATCGCAAAATTACCTTAATGTTGATAAAATACATATAATAACCAAAGCCATTGAAGCCGTCTCAAGAGATTTACAGGAATCTGTAAAGAATAATCGTGAAGTCTTGGGCAATGATTATGATACCATAATTAAATCTCTTGAAAATATAAACAGCATTAAAGTGGAAGGATTAAATTTAACTCCGAATGAAATAAGTATCGTTCCTTTTGATAATTTTACTGATTTACAACACACGGCTCCGACGGAATTTGCCCCGAACAGCCGAGATTATCAGGTACATCAAGAAGAAATAAATGAAATATTCAACCATTGCTTTGAATTGATTGACGGAATTGTTCCTGAAGAAGAATCACAGGAAATAGTTATTTTGAATGAAAATATTTCAAAAATATACGAAATTGTTAAAAATTGTGATCTTTATGAAGTGAAAACAGCATTGGAAGATGTTATTGCAAAATTAAATTTTGTAATGAACGCTACAAATATTTTTACAATCAGCGAAATTCTGGAGATAAGAAACACCTTAAGTTCAGCAGCAGCCAAGTTTAACACATCATGCATAGATGAAACGGCTTCGGGGATATCTTTCTTTGATGTTGCTGAAAAAATTTCCATGCTTCAAAGCAGCAGTGTTTATGCAAATGAAATAAAAGACGATGTTACAAAAATAAAAGAGTCTATAAGTGATACCGGTATTTCCGAAATCATAAACATGATTATAGAAATACTGGATTTCATTATAGAAAATTCAGTTCAGATTGAAGAACAGATGTCTCAAACCCTAAAAAGTGCATTGGAATACTGTGCAACACCAAATGAAGGAATAGATGGAGATTTAATAATTCAGCAGCTTGAAATCATGAAACAATTGCTGGAATTGAATTTCAAAAAAGACTCAGGAATTACGGAAATCAAGAATTTATCCGCTCAGACCTCAATTTCAAGTAAATCTTCTACAGAAATAAAAACATTGCACGTCAATGCACAGAAACTTGATACGCTTGTTAATTTGCTTGGCGAACTTATTATAACCAAAATTAAAGCGGAAAAAAGTTTAGAAAAAGTTGATGGTATAAAAAATGCTAATGAAAACTGCCAAAAAGATTTACTTAAAACTTCAAATTATCTGCGTTATTACAACAGAAAATATTTACAGAACGGAAATACTGAACAATATACTACAACCTTCGTAAAACAAGTATTCAGCTTGCTTTCAGACATTACACAAAATATTTCAAAAACCATTTATGATTTAAATACTCTCTATCGTTCTTCAAAAGAAGATGATATTAAGATGCGGATTATTATTGATGAAATGGAATCGATGGTTAAGAATATCAGAGTTTTACCTATTTCAACAGTATTTAATTCATTTACCAGGATGGTAAGAGATATCGCTACTGAAAAAGGTAAGGAAATTGATTTTGAAATTCAGGGAAATGATACATGTGCAGATAAGAAAATTATTGAAGAAATTAAAACCCCTCTTATGCACATATTAAGAAATGCGATAGACCACGGTATTGAATCAAAAGATGACAGAATTATTGCCGGAAAAAATCCGGTAGGAAAAATTTTGTTGTCCGCAAAACAGGATGACAATAAAGTAATAATTGACGTAATTGACGACGGGCAAGGATTTAATCTTGAAAAAATAAAAGACCGTGCAGTATCGAGAGGATTTTTAACTCAGGAAGACATTGACGGCATGACTGATGATGCAATAATGAACATCATATTTTGGCCGGGATTCACAACCGGAGATTCTATTACAAGTATTTCCGGAAGAGGCATCGGACTGGATGTCGTTAAAACAAAAATCTCTCAGCTAAACGGAAAAGTAAAAGTTATTTCTGAATTTGGCAAAGGCAGCTGTGTTCATATAGAAATTCCTGTTACATTGGCTACTCTAAGAGTATTCCTTGTTAAAATATCAGAGCAAATCTTTGCTATTCCGATACAAATGATTACAACATTTATTTTAAAAAGACAAGATGAAATTAAAACAAATAACGGTACTCGTTCCATTGTATTTAATGATAAAATATTACCTTTATACTACTTATCGGATATTTTAGGTCTGAAAACCTCACCAAGAGGAGAAAAAGAAACTGTTTTAATTATTGAAACTGATGATAAAGCAATTGGACTTGTAGTCGATAAATTGCTTGGAGACCAAGATATACTTCAGAAAAAACTTTCTCCGCCTTTATATAAGGTTAAAAATATATCCGGCATTACAAATCTTGCATCAGGTGAATTATGTTTAATCTTAAACATGCAGGATATTTTGCACTATAATTTCCATAAAGCAATAAATCCGCAAAATAATGTTCCTTTGCTAGCAAATGAATCCATTGCCTTTAAACGCATTATGGTTGTTGATGATTCAATGACAACACGGGCAATGTTAAAGAACATTCTTGTAAATATCGGATATACAGTTGATTCAACAAATGATGCATCCGAAGCATTAATAAAACTTAAATCTAATCATTATGATTTGATTATAACAGATTTGGAAATGCCTAATATAGATGGCTTTAAGTTTATTGAAATATTAAAGAATGACGAAATGTATATGGATATTCCTATTGTTGTCATTAGTTCAATTGAAAAGGAAAAAGTTCTCAACAAACTTAAACCATACAAAATTGAGTTCTATATTCAAAAAGACCTGTTTAATCAGGAAACATTTACTGAAAATATAAAAGTAATTCTAAGTAAATATTAATTTTAAAACACTTAACAATATCAACCGTTTTTTTTCAAAAATTCAGAAATTTCAGATTGAATAGAATTTGCTTTAATTATATAATTGGACAACTGATTGTATTTATCCCTGTTTTCTCCATATGGAACTGACATTGTTACAAGATTATCTACATTTTTGTTTATATTTTCAAGAATAGTTAATGACTTTTTTATTTTTAATAAAGATACCATTTTTGCCGGCATTTTGGAAATAAACATCTCACCGGCAAGTTTAATTTTGGACTTTATACCATTTATTTCTTTCCCGTAAATTTTTCCCATTATATTTGAAAATGAATCTGAAATCTTTGCCGAAAGAGTAGTTTCATTGTACGTTTCAAGCAAGGATTTATACTTATCTTTTTTTGCCAAAAGTTCATTTTGCAATTCCGACATTCCGATATAATCGCCAATTTCTTGAGCAGTACGCAGTTGTGACTCAATAGCTTTTATCTCATCTTCCGCTCTGGCAATCTTGTACTCAAGCTTGAATGCTTCATCAGACATATTTTTGTATGCCCCTGCACTTAGTATATTAGAGTCATAGTCATTTAATCTGTTCAAAGACTCCTTTTGTAAAGAGCTGTTCATAAAAGGATTTTTATCATTCTCTGACAAAAGACTACTAATCCTATGATTATTATTTTCATTATTCAATTCAAATATATCGGAATCTTTTTCATGCATAAAAATATTATACTAAATATTGCCATTTATTTGAAGTTTATGCATAATTTCCTCATTAATTTTTATGGCAGGGTAATATGTAGGAACTATCTTTAAACATTCATCTATATAATATTTTGCAGTTTTAAACTGACTTGTACTTTCATAATATTTTGCGAGCATAAAATGCAATTCAGGATCATTATAAAATAATTCTTTAGACTTTTCCATATATTCCAGTGCTGTTTTATAAAGTTTATTTTCATACATAACACGAGCTGTGTACTTATATACTTCACGATTGATTTTTGCAAGAATACATAATGAACTAAGCAGATTTTCCGTATATTCAAATTTTTCATTTTGTATTAAAAAATCTAAATCAATTTCATAAAAATTTCTAATTTCAAAATAAGTCGGGAAATAGTCAATATACCCGGATATAATACTAACCAAGGCCATACCCCATCTTGACCTGGGCGAATCTAACGACTCGAATACTGCCTGAGCAGACAATAAATCCTCGTTTAATATTGCCAAATAAGCGTGTTCTATGCTTCTTGGGCTAAAAGTATTATTTACATTTACTCCGTCGAAAAAAAACATTTAATACTGACACTACTGATTATTTTTTTTGATAATAATTTTTGACTTTTTAGGTTGTTCTATCGAAATTTCTTTAGCTTCTGCCGTTTGTTCAACTTTGTCATTAAGCTTTGTATCATCTTTCTTTATAAGATTTGAAACTGAATCTACAGCATTTACATTTGTATTTTTACCAACCAAGTTCGCAAGTTTAATTTGATAATAGATTTCTTCTCTGTATATTTTTACATCTTTATCGGCTTCAATAGCAATTTTACATTGTCCGTATTTGGACTCTACAACAGTAATGACAATATTGTCATTAATCATTATTCTTTGACCGTTTTTTCTTGAAACTACTAACATTTTTATCCTTAACTAAATTTCTTTGAACAGCGGGAAGCTGATATCATATCCTGAACCTGAAAGTATAACCTGCCCGGCAATCTGCTTATTCAAATTAAAAATAAGAGGTGCCAAAAGATTAATAGTTGTACCTTGAGGATTGTCTTGAGGTATAGAAGCTATATTCATAACAAGAATGTCTTCAACATTTGTTATACTCAACTTCTCAACTACTTCATCAGGCAAGTCTATTGAATAATCCACATTCATACTGAATACGGATATTATAGGAAACGCTAATGACGGATCTTCCGTCGATTGAAGCCACTTGAAGAAACTTTCTTGATTTACATCAAGAATAACAAACTTTTTCAATTCGCCAAACCCAATTATAGGCAGCTTAAAATCAAAAATTCTTTGTTCTTCTATTTCGACTTCACCAAATCTTACAGTATTAATTTTCATTTATTCTCTACTCTCTAAAACCCAAATGCCATTCCGTTTGACATCATTGCTTGTATCATACGTGAATCCATATTCATCAATCCGTTCATGCCGTTATCAGCATCATTTGAACCTGTCAACAAAGATAAATCGGAATAATAGTTACCCGTATTTGCACCAAAATTCAATAAGCCGGCCTTTTGTAATACTCTTACAGCAGCCGCAATATCATCATTAGTCGGCATGCCGGACGGAGTATTCATTGATGAAAAGTCTTTATATTCTCTAAATTTCTGCGGATCAATATCGTCGTTACGATTCATATCACGCATCATTTGTTCAATTTTAAGTCTTTCAAACATACCACGGGCTTCGTCAGAAAAACCTGACGGAACGCTACCGCGTATAAATCTGTCATCTTCATCAGTATACATAGATTCATTACATTGATCCGGAGTTTCCAAACATCTCTTGCCTTTTTTAGCATATTTAACCAGATTACTTCTGGAAGAAGCCAATGATAATGTCTTATCATAATTCTCAATAGCTTCTGCCTTTTTCCCGACTTGAGCGGCAGTCATAGCCTTATAATAATAGCCTAAAGGATTTGACGGATCTTTCTTAATCGCCGTATCAAGTTTTATATAACATTCAGCATAATTCCCTGCTTTATATAATTTTATTGCCTCGGTCAAATCAGAATTCGCTGTAATTTTTGCATTTGAAACACTAAATGCAGATGTAATTAAAATTGTAAATAAAGCTAACAATATTTTCTTTTTCATAATCGTCCTTCTTTTTTAAACATAAATCTCTATAATCATACCGTAATTAAAAAATAAACGGAATACATTACATGATTTATTATACTATATTTTTATAATGATAACAATGCCGGAGTCAATAAATAATCTGCCAGCATCTTTTCAACGAAAATTCCGTAACAATTGTTCATTTCTTTTATGAAATAACAAGGACTGGTTACATTCACTTCAATAATTTTTCCGTCTATTACATCCAAACCGGCCATTTCTATTCCCATAGAATTTAGTTTTTGTGCGATGGGAGTAAAATATTCCAAATCAGCACGACTGAGTTCAGACTTTGTTATGAAACTATCCGAATGATTATTAAATTTAAAATCATCTCCGCTTGGAAGTTTCTTAATACTATACGGCAATATATTGTTGCCAAGCGTTAAAACACGAATATCACCGTTTTTTACTTCAGGAATATATTCCTGAACCATAGCTATAGCAGTTTCATTCTCTGTAACAGTATTAATAATAGTGTGTGTATTCGGATCACCGTCATAAAGATACATAACGCCCGAGCCAAAACACCTGTTTAATGGTTTTAGAACAATTTGCTTATGTTCTTTTAAGAACTCCTCAATTTCATTCATTGATGAAGTAACAATATTTGGGGCCATATATTCACTAAAATACAAACTGTGCAATTTTTCATTAAAATTTCTGATTGCTTTAGGTGAATTAATAACTCTTGTATGAACAAAATCAAAAATGTATGTCGCATTAATATAATTGATATCCACAGGCGGATCAGGCCTAAAGATAACCAAATCAAAGGAGTCTATCTCTTTATCTGAAATTATATTTTTATAAAATATATTTCCGTCTGCGACAAAACTCTCATAACACTTGGCATAAGCCGTTGTACCTTTAAGATAAAGCTGCGGAATCGTTGTAATAAAGACTTCACAGCCTCTTTCTAAAAATTCTTTTATCATCCAAAAATTTGTTACAAGATTATTAAATTCAAAGTATTTCAACTCGATTTTATCTATAACAAAAAGTATTTTATGCATACAAACCTCTTTTCCCCGCCTATATAGAAATATTAACACCAACCCTGACTTTCTACAAGAAATAAATATTATTATCCGACTGTAAAACTTTAAGAAATATTAAGAAATGTAAATTAAGTAAAAAATCAGTAGTAGTAGTAGTAGTAGTAGTAGTAAAATTTTTCGTATTCATAATTTTTTTTGTAAAAATTTTTCAAAAATCAGCAATTTTTATTCTTTTTTTGACTTTATATATAAGTAAACACAAAAAGAGGATATAATAATGAGAAAAAATTTTTTACTTTGTACACTTGTAGCGGTATTCGCATCAATGCAGATTTCTTATGCTGACGGTTTAGCTAACGCTTCAATAAATTCTACAATGGGCGGGTTCGTAGGAATGGAAACAGGAACTAATTCCGCAACATTGAATTTTAACAGGAGTGCAGCTGTTAACTGGAATACTTTGAATGTCGGTCAAAATGAAACATTGAACTTTAATGCCGTTGACGGAGCAACCGGCTTAACAGTATTAAACAGGGTTACAGGCGGACAAATGTCGCATATATACGGTACAATAAATTCAAACGAAGGAATCAGTAACTTAATAATCTCCAATCCGAGCGGTTTATTATTTGACGGGGCAAGTTTTAACGCAGCCGGTGATGTTACGTTAACAACACAAAGTTTATGTCCGTTGGGACGCGTTGACAGTATGGGTAATACATATTTTGGAGGATTTGTAGGTTCTAGTAATGCTGCAACATCAAGAGTAAAAATCGAAAATTCCGATTTTAATGTAGGCGGAAATTTCAGGATAGTAGCCCCCGGTATATCTATTGGAGATACAAATATAACGACTCCGCAATTAAAAATGGTAACAAGAGACGGCCAAGACTTTTTGGTAAATGACTACAATAGTTTAAATGCCGGTGTGAAGATGAGCGCCGTAAATGTAAACGGTAATGTCTATATAGTATCAGGATTGAATGATATAGATATTTTGGACTCAAATGTTAATTCCAATTATAATGAAGGCATTATCGGTGAATTAAAAATAGAGTCACAGGGTAATGTTAATCTGAACTATGATGCAAACGAAAATTCTCAGTTAAATGTAGGCTCATTGCATGTAGATACAACAGGTGAAGCACCAAACAGTTATGTAAAAGCACAAAATGTAAATTTACCTGATAATGAATTTTATATTCGCAATCAAAACGGTGATGTAATCATACGTCATATATGCAGAGATTTTTATGCCTCTAATCCGAACTACACTTCTCAGGCATTAATTTTGGCAAGCGATGATGCTGTTTTGTTAGGTAATAATATGTTCTTCGACGGCATTTACATTTCTGCAGGAAATGACATTATTGTAGGGAATCAAAATATCATCCCCGGAGAATTACCCGGCAGCTTGAGTTCATATCCTGGAGACGGTGGCATTGGTTATGTACGGTTTAATGCTGGCGGTAATGTACTTATTAAAGATCCTATAGAAGTCCCGTTTTATGGTGGTCAAGTATTTATCAATGCAGGAAAAAATATATTAACTACATCTGATAATGATTGTAAAATATGGACAGATAGAAGCACATTAACTGCAAATGGATATATTGGTTCAATAATAGATTCTGATGTGCTTGACGATATTATGTACAATAATGCCCCGATTAATGATTCTGTAAAAGATTACATGAATATAGAGTCGGAATATGTAACATTAAATGCTTCCGAAGCTCGTATAAAAGGCGAGTTTAATATGAATATAAGCGGAAATGCAGACAAAATGTATTTAACTGTTGATGGAGCTGGAGGCTATATTCCCAATGGTGGCAGTTTACATATCAGTCCAAATACAAATGCCGGTGAAATTATTGTCGGTAATGAAACAGGCTCCCTCTATGTACCGCTTGAATCCAGAAACTACGATTTGAAATTCACCGATATTCACGATAGCGAAGTCACGGAACTCAGCCACGGTCAGGCAATAACATACGAAGATTTCAACGCTCCGGGCGGACACAATGACGGGGTACAAACTCCATTCAATACTTGGGTTGATGCTCCGACGGAACCAAGCAGAGCACAAGTCCGAATGATTGATAAAAATGTCATATCTAATGTCAAGACAATGCCGTTGATGACATCTAAAAAGAAAAAATAATTAAACCGAAAATAATAAAAAAGGATGACAAAAGTCATCCTTTTTTATTGATTTTTTATACCCTGCAGAATATAATTCTCACAGGGAGACAGCTTATATGATAAAAGATAGTTTAGATAATGCGCAAATATATTACAATTTGTCGGAAAATTTAAAAGCCGGTTTTGAATGGTTAAAATCAATCGATTTAAATTCAATAGAACAGGGAAAATATTATATAGACGGTGATAAAATTTATGCCAATGTTCAGGAATACCAAACAAAAACGGATGCAAAATACGAAGCACATCGGAAATATATTGATATCCAGTATGTTATAAAAGGAAACGAGCTTGTCGGAGTTGCGGACAGGCAATATTGTACAGAAAATTCATCGGATATTACGCCTTATGACAAAGATTCGGATATCGAGTTTTTTGATTGCAGTATTAACAACAAATGGCAAACACTAAACTCGGGAGAGTTTCTTGTATTATTCCCGAGTGACGCACATAAGCCATCAATAAGTCCCGACAAATCATTAAACAATACTGTCAAAAAAGCAGTCGTGAAAGTGTTAATTTAAGAACAAAAAATTAAAGACGGGAGTTTTTTATTTTCCCGTCCGTTAGTTTCGGATTTTTTGACTTAATCCTTTTCCCTTAGGCTGCAAAAATATTTTCAGCCGAATAATCTATTTCCCACTCATCGATGTACTTATATTCTTCCTGTTCACGTGTAAATAAGTTCCACAATTCGCCAAGAACCGGAGTTTTTGCAGCTTTTTTAATCGGTTGGCTCTTTAAATATCTTAAAGTTTCCTTTAATGTACCATTTAAGCTAATCTGAGAAGCTGCTTTTAATATTGACAATTGTGCATTTGAATATACTCTGCCGTCATAATCAAAAATAGTTTTGTTCAAATTTTGATTAGCAGACTCTTCGGAAACACCACTTCTGTTGAGAATCATAGTTGCAGTGTTTCTTTGGTTTTCTCTGTTTTCAAAGCTATAATTGTTTGTTGTTTGTGTAATATTGAATCCCATTTTCCGATACCTTTGGTTGTAATCCCGTTTCGTTAATATATATATCGGCATATTTTTCAAAAACTTTAGGATTTCTATAAAAAATGTTACATTTCTTAATATTATATTTTTAAAGTCAAAATTGTTAAGTTTTGTAAACACGAGTTTTTCAATATATTATTGAGTTCTGGCGTTTTTTACCTTTTTCGTCAAATTATATTCGACAAAAAAGGCAATTTTTAAAAAAGAAAATACTTTATATACATGTAAGGTTAGATTAGGTCGATTAATTTTACAAGGTTAGTTAAAAACAGTTAGGTAGGTTTATCATGTTAGTAGAATTCTGGATGGTGCAACGATTAACACGCGAAGTCCACGCACTTGAAAAGAAAATAATAGACAAACAGATTGAAATGGAACATTTTATGAAATATTCCAATTGTCTGGGTGCGTCTTCTAACATAAGTATAAGCAATTTGGCCGGATTGTCTTCAGATATTTTACCGAGAGCTACTATATTTGCACAATACGCCGATTCGGCAAGTTCTACAAGTGCAATGCAAAATCTGCAAATGATGAAAATGATGGGAAGAGTTCCGTTTACCGGAAACCAAACAACAGATATGCAGATTCAAATGAGTGCTTATTCACAATTTAAACAGGAAGCCTTGAAAGCTCTTAAACAACAAGAAACTAACATACTTAATGAAAAAGAAAGAGAAATACGACTTGAACTTAACACTGTTCAACTGCAGTTAACTTCAAAGAAAGAACAGCTGCAAGCATACAAACAAGCATGTAAAGAAGCGGCTAAAAATGCCGCACCCGATTTCGGTTAATAAACAATTGAATAATTGAATAAAAGGTTTAATAGACTCGTAATTATCACTCTAGAAACATAATGTGAAGTGTATACCTATTAACTAATTTCCTCTTGCCTCTGGCCCAAGAGGCTTTTTTTTTTGTTGTTAAAAAGCAGGAGAGGAAAAAAAGATATTTTACTATTTTTTTTGCTTTAATTGTTAACTTTTGTAACAATTTCTTCAAAAACATTAAAGTTTAAAAAAAATAAGCCGTAATACATATTGGGGAAGAAAATATTTCTTCAAAACGGGAAAAGTGATTTGGCCAACATGCATTTATCCTAGTGTGTATCAATAAAAACAGATTTAAAGAAAGGACTTGAATTATGGCAGGAGATTTTAGCATTAGCCTGGATAAAAAAGGCAATTATGCAGTAGCAAACGAAAATTGCAACACTGATACGGCAGTAACAACAACCGTTAATGAAACAATTGCAACGACAAATGACAATTTTAGAACATGGAATGAAGCTGACGGAAGGTTAGCAGCAGCACTTACAGGAACAGATAATACCGAACCTCAACAAGCTGAAGTAGTAAAACCTTTGAAGGCAAGAGAATTGGATTATTCGCTGTTTAGCAAAAGTCAAATGAAAGATGCAAATAAGTTGGCAGAAAGGTCCTTAAATGAAGTAAAGGATTTGACCAGAGATTTTAATGCTGATTTTCCGGCAAAACCCTATGTTCCAAATTATGAGGAATTTCCAAAACCGGAAGAATTTAAGCAGTTCAAAAATAAAGATGACAGATATGATGCATGGTCTGATGCTGTTGTTGAGTGGGTTGAAGATTGCAAGCAGGATATGAAAACCCAAAGGAGTACAAATTTAAGTGATATGGCATCACTTTTTGAAGCAAAAATTGACAGAAACTTGATTGTTTCTTGTGCTCAGTTTGATATTACACGAGAAACTATGTTGAAATTATTTGAACAGGCACAAGGTGATATGCAGAAATTTAACGAAAGTATTCGTAGTGCAATCAACAGAGCAGCAAGACAAATTGAATCTGAAGTAATTAATCAGGGAAATGCTGTAAGAAAAGATATTGATTATTCTACAGAAATATTAAAAGAAGCTGTTGGTGATAAAGCAGAAGAAGTCGGACGAAAAGTTGACGGTGTGGGCAGAAAAGTCGATGATGTCGGCAGAAAAGTTAACGGTGTTGACGGAAAAGTAGATAAAGTCGGAAGGAATGTTGATAAAGTAAATGAAAAACTTGATATAGAAGAACAAAAAGAAACTTTGCGAAAAGAAATCTTTATCGGCCTGCATAATGCACCAAAACCGGTATTTAGAAAAATTAGGAATTATCTTAATGATAAAGGATATCGTTTCGACAATAACGCTTGGGAAAAAATACTCCGAGCCCCGCTTATGCAACCCGGCGAAACTCCTATAAGGGAAAACAACCCGCTATCTGGTGTTATTGAAAACTTGAATCTTGAAGAATTGCAAGAAATTCGTGAAATTATAAAAGTTAAGATAATTTCAGACCCGTATGTACATTAGCTTTTTCCTATATAGTTATATAAGAACAAATAAGAAGAGTGGATTGAGGAAAACCTCAATCCACTCTTCTTATGCGGCTAAATATTTTGATATGCTTTCTCTCTGAATTCAAGTATATGTTTTGCACATAATTTTACTGCAAAATTAATTGCAAGAAGTTCATCAGCATTTAATCTTGAATTTTCACCGGTAAACATATCCCAATCTTCATTGCATTTGGTATATATTACATCCGTTAAAAGTTCTATTGATTTTAACGGAGTATAAATCATTGATAAAAAATCTTCATAGTCCATGGTATTCTCCTTTAAATATTATACTAATAGATACATAAATGTATCTTTTTTTTATTATATTAGATTGAATATATATTGTCAATAGACTAATATATTAGACAGAATGATAAATAAACAAGACAAAGTAAGCGGAAAAATCGGTTTAAAAATTAAACTTTTGAGAAATAAAATGAGAATTTCTCAAGAAGAATTAGGTTTTCGTGCAAGTGTAAGCAAACAACAAATCGGCTTGATAGAGCGGGGAGAAAGTTCGCCGACAATTGACACTCTTGACCAAATAGCTAAGGCTTTGGAGATTAGTCTTACGGAATTGGTTGATACATCAAAAATTGATTTACTCTTCCCAAATTGACGGAACTAATTTTGAAATATCGCCGTTACTTAGATATATTTCTCTTACCATGGTTGACGAAATAAACATATTTTCAGCTTTTGGGGTTAAAAATACGGTTTTGATATCAGATGCGAGGGTTTGATTTACTGCCGAAATCTGTTGCTCGTACTCAAAATCTGATGAATTTCTTATTCCCCTGACTAAAATACTTACATCATTTCTCTTTGCGTAATCAACGGTCAAACCTTCATAGGAATCAACTGAAACATTATCCATGCCTGCTATGGCTTTAATAATAAGTCCCAGCCGTTTTTCTACAGGTAAAAAACTTTGCTTCTGGCTATTATATGCAACTGCAACGATTACTTCGTCAAAAATTTCCGAAGCCTGTTTAACAATATCTAAATGTCCGTTTGTAAACGGGTCAAAACTGCCCGCAAAAAGAGCTTTTTTCATATTTACCTTAATTTTATTCGTATTATATCATATCTTTATTTTTTATGCTAAAATTAGCATCAACGGGAGAGAAATATATGTCAATTATCATAATGATTTTGTTATTAAGCATACTTATACTGGTACATGAAGCAGGGCATTTTTTTGCGGCAAGAATGTTCGGAATAAAGGTTGATAAATTCGGATTCGGACTTCCTGTAGGACCTACATTGTACAGCAAAAAAGTCGGAGATGTGGAAATTTTAGTTCATGCTTTTTTACTGGGCGGATATGTTTCTTTTCCTGATGATGACAAAGATTGCGATTTACCGGAAGATTCTCCTGAAAGATTTATTAACAAACCGGCATGGCAAAAAGCCGTTGTTGTATCAGCCGGTGTTATTGCAAACGTCCTCTGTGCAATAGCACTAGTTTTGTTTGTGGCTATGTGGACAAAACAATTACCCTCCGGAAATTTTGAAATATATGCGGCTGATATAAATGCCCCCAAAACAGCAAGCATCTGGAATTCCGGACTACAAATCGGCGACAGAATTATAAGTGCTAACGGCTGTAAAATTAATAATGTTTACTCCTTTGTAACTATTGTTAAAAACAGTGCAAGAAATAATGAAACTATCTCACAAGATATTGTTGATGAAAACTATAAAACTCTTAAAGCACTAAATCCGGGTTTGGAAAAAGATGAAATTATTCCGGAAAATCTCTCTATACGCTTACCTGAAGATCCTGCAACTGATATTATAACAATGGATAAATATGC
>JAEEGL012334180.1_pt1 | contig 23487 bp, 21 predicted proteins | sample 9134231 | NCBI WGS metagenome assembly JAEEGL01 (sample SAMN16246548, study PRJNA631951) | gut metagenome | biome: gut microbiome; feature: rumen; material: fiber-attached | host: Bos | place: Iran: Karaj | collected 2018-10
AGGATATCCTCGGCTTCGTTCACCAGATCCCCGAGCGCGCAAGAGAGCGTCTCATCGACATCGCTTCGACTCAGCTCTCCGACGGCGGCTGCTACCACCAGTACCAGCCCCTCACCAAGAAGGGCAACGCTGATATCGGCGGCGACTTCTCCGACGATCCGCTCTGGATGATCCTCTCCGTTGCCTCCTATATCAAGGAATCCGGCGACTGGGGAATTCTCGACGCTGACGTTCCCTTCGACGACGACCCGAACGGCAAGCACACTATGCTCGAGCACCTCACCGTTTCCTTCTACCACATCGTGAACAATCTCGGTCCTCACGGTCTGCCGCTCGCTATGAGAGCTGACTGGAACGACTGTATCAACCTCTCATGCTTCTCCGATACTCCCGGCGAGAGCTTCCAGACCTACACCAATCCCAAGTTCAAGGCTGAGGGCGGCTACTCCAAGATAGCTGAGTCCGCTTTCGTTGCTACGCTCTTCACATACACCGGTCCTGCTTATGTCGGCATCCTCAAGCACCTCGGCAAGGACGACGAGGCTGCAAAGGCTCAGGCTGAGATAGACAAGATGAAGAAGAACGTTATGGAGTCCGCATTCGACGGCGAGTGGTTCCTCAGAGCCTACGACGCTTACGGCGAGAAGATGGGCTCTCACGAATGCGAGGAGGGCAAGATCTTCATCGAGCCCCAGGGCTTCGCTGTTATGTCCGAGATCGGTAAGGACGTCGGAGCTGACATCAAGACCCTCAACTCCATTGACAAGTACCTCAACTGCGAGTTCGGTCTCGTGCTCAACAATCCTGCGTTCACAAAGTACTATATCCAGTACGGTGAGATCTCCACATACCCCGGCGGCTACAAGGAGAATGCGGGTATCTTCACTCACAACAACGCCTGGATAATCTGTGCTGAGGCTTATGCTGGCCGCGGCGACAAGGCGTTTGAGTATTACAGCAAGATCGCTCCTGCTTTCACTGAGGAGACCTCCGATATCCACAAGACTGAGCCGTATGTTTACGGTCAGATGATCGGCGGTAAGGACGCTAAGAACTTCGGTCAGGGCAAGAACAGCTGGCTGACAGGTACTGCTGCATGGAACATGGTAGCTATCTCGCAGTACATCCTCGGCGTAAAGCCTGACTTCGACGGTCTCAGTGTTGACCCGTCTATCCCGGCTGCTTGGAACGGCTTCACAGCAGTTCGTAAGTTCCGCGGTGCTACATACAACATCACCGTCAAGAACCCGAACCACGTTTGCAAGGGCGTTAAGTCCATGACACTCGACGGCAAGGCTGTCGAGGGCAATGTTATCCCCGTTTGCGACGGCGGTACACACGAGGTCGAGATAGTTCTCGGCTGAGGCAGTATGACTGAATAACAAAAATGAACCCCGGGCTCGTATGAGTCCGGGGTTTTTGTTGGTCTGCAGCGCGAAAAATCCTTGCATTTTTCTTCCTCATATGTTATAATGTAATGTGGATATTGCTCCGCACGGGCAATGATTTTCACGAAAGGCAGGCAAGACCATGGAATATAAATTCTCCGATAAGGTCAGCGGGCTCAAGGCGTCCGCTATCCGTGAGATACTCAAATTCACAGCCGACCCCGAGGTCATATCCTTCGCCGCCGGCAACCCCGCTCCCGAGGCTTTCCCCAAGGAGGAGATAGCCAAGCTCTCCGCGGAGCTCTTCCGCGACGACCCCATTCTCGCGCTCCAGTACAGCGTCACTGAGGGCTACACTCCCCTGCGTGAATTCCTCAAGGGCTGGATGACCGAGAAGGGCTGCTTCCACTCTGAGTTCGATGACCTCATCATCACATCAGGCGGTCAGCAGGCTAACGAGCTCTCCTGCAAGGTGCTCCTCAATGAGGGTGATACCCTCCTTTGCGAGTCGCCGAGCTTCATCGGCTCGCTCAATGCGTTCCGCTCCTATAACGTCAACCTCGTCGGTATCGACATGGAGGAGGACGGCATTGACCTCGAAAAGCTCGAGAACGCTCTCAAAACTGAGAAGAACGTCAAACTGCTCTACCTCATTCCCAACTTCCAGAACCCGACCGGCAGGACGATGTCCCTCGCAAAGCGTAAGGCTGTTTACGAGCTCGCGTGCCGCTATGATTTCATTATCCTTGAGGACGACCCCTACGGTGAGCTCCGCTTCGCAGGGACAAATGTCCCCACTATAAAGAGCCTCGACACTGAGGGCAGAGTCATCTACTCCAGCACGTTCTCGAAGCTCATCTCTTCGGGCTTCCGCACGGGCTTCTGCTCGGCTCCCGCGCCCATAATCCAGAAGATAGTGGTCTGCAAGCAGGTGTCGGACGTTCACTCCAATATCTGGGCACAGGTCATCTCGCACCGCTTCATGACGACTGTTGACCGCGAGGCGCACTTCAACAAGCTCCGCGCGATATACCGCGAGAAGTGCGGGCTGATGTGCAGCTACATCGACGACGGATTCTCCGATAAGATCACATACGTCAGACCCGAGGGCGGTCTCTTCATCTGGTGTACGCTCCCCGATTCGTGCGACATGAACGCTTTCTGCACCAAGGCTGTCCAGGAGTACAAGGTAGCCGTTGTGCCGGGCAATTCGTTCAACATCAGAGAGAGCGACGTAAGCCACTCGTTCCGCCTGAACTACTCCACTCCCACAAACGCTCAGATCGAAAAGGGCATGGAGATACTCTCAAAAATGACTAAGGATATGCTTGACTGAGTCAGGCTCAAATAATACCCGAAAGGAATAACCGTTATGCCTAACAATATCACAAACAGATACAATGTTACACAGAAGTACCTCATGACGCGCGGACAGGCTCTGCACTTCCCCGCTGACTACTTCAACGTTCCCCTCAAGAAGGACGACGTTTACGGCGTTGTCGTTGATATTCCCATGCCGCAGGAGGTCCTCACCACTATGGTATGCTTCATCAACGGCGCTGCTAACCTCTATTTCAACAACGGCGGAGAGTACTCCGGCGCTGCCACGAAGTACATCACACTCGTGCAGGCTGCAAATACTCTCGTTGCAAACGCGGCACAGCTCCTCCCCAAGGCTGAGAAGACCACAAAGTTCGACCTCCCCAAGAACAAGGCGAACAACCTCTTCCTCCTCACAAAGGGCGGTGTTTACAAGGTAGTCTTCGAGCCCGGCTATATCCCCGAGGATCAGCCTGAGAAGCGTGCGGTATACGTTATGTACCAGCGCGTGCTCAGCGAGCTCAGGAACTGCCAGCTCAAGGAGAATGCAGGCCTCAGCAAGTAATGGCTAAGATCATAAAGACCCGCAAGCAGGCTAATGGGCTGATACTGCTCGTGCTGGCGCTCATCGGGCTGCTGATACTTCTGAAGTGCGTCAGGAGCTTCGAGAACGACTGGTACGACAGCGAATACCGCTACTATCAGAACCACTCCGCAGAGTACCACACCACCAACGCTGTGATAGTCGATCAGAAGGTCTACAACGGCTCGAATGACAGCTCCCTTACCCTCATCAACTTCTACTTCACCAACATCGTCGAGGTCACGTTCGAGAACGGGCAGACCAAGCTCTTCCGCACCTCGCGCAGCATGGACGAGGAGATCGGGCAGAGGATAAGCGTGGCTTATGACGTGCGCTACGACACCGAGTACGACACGATGATCGAGGCTGAGGAGGTCAATGCCAAGGACGGGGCGTACCTCACGATACCGCGGACTATTTCCGTAGAGAACAGCTTCGTTTCGAGGATACTCATTGCCATTATCGCTGCCCTCGGTATCTTCACGGCTGGGTATGTCTTCCGCTGCTACAAAAAGCCCGAGCCGTTCAGCTATTAATTCTAAGGAGAACCCACAATGGACGATAAAAAACTCATCTTCAGCGCTATCCAGCCGACGGGTACCTTCACCCTCGGCAACTACATCGGCGCTGTACGCAACTGGAGCCCGCTCCAGGACGAATATAACTGCATTTACTGCGTTGCCGATATGCACGCGATAACCGTAAAGCAGGACCCCGCAACGCTCCGCAAGAACTCCCTCGCGGCTTACGCACTGCTCATGGCGTGCGGTATCGACCCCGAAAAGTCGATACTCTTTATCCAGAGCCACGTTCACACTCACGCTGAACTGAGCTGGGTGCTCGGCTGCAACGCGCAGTTCGGCGAGCTCTCCCGCATGACTCAGTTCAAGGACAAGAGCCAGCGCCATGCGGACGACGTAAACTCCGGTCTGTTCACATACCCCGTGCTCATGGCTGCGGATATCCTCGCCTACAATGCGGACTTCGTGCCGGTAGGCGTTGACCAGAAGCAGCACCTCGAGCTTGCGAGAAATATCGCTCAGCGCTTCAACCAGCGCTACGGCGATTTCTTCACAGTTCCCGAGCCGTACATCATGGAGGTCGGCGCGAAGGTAATGTCCCTTCAGGACCCCACAAAGAAGATGTCCAAGTCCGATGAGAACCCCAATGCGTGCATCCTCATCCTCGACGACAAGGACACCATTATCCGCAAGTTCAAGCGCGCTGTGACCGACAGCGAGGCTGAGGTCTGCTACCGCGAGGGCAAGGACGGCATCAACAACCTGATGTCCATTTACTCCTGCGTGACCGGCAAGGACTATGCCGCTATCGAGACGGAGTTCGCGGGCAAGGGCTACGGAGACTTCAAGCTCGCAGTCGGCGAGGCTGTTGCGGATCATCTCGCTCCGATACGCACGGAGTTCGACCGTGTTTCGCAGGACAAGGCGTACCTCAAGGAGCTCTACACTGCCGGCGCGGAGAAGGCATACCGCTATTCTTCGAGGATAGTATCGAAGGTGTTCCACAAGGTGGGCTTCGTGGACGCACGCTGAGCAGAGCTTTATGTGCGCGTTGATATGTCAATGTGCATAAAGATTGGCTTTTAACTTTGTCACATCAGACAAATTCCGCGGAAAATCGGCAAATCTCCTTGAAATCCGGCGGATAATACTGTATAATAATATTTGCCTTGTCTTAAAAGGAGCAAGAAATAATGATTGAATATCAGCAGAAGAGTCACTATGATATAGGCGACCTGCTCGAAATAATGCGTCTCCTCCGCAGTGAGGGCGGCTGTCCGTGGGACAGGGAACAGACGCATAAGTCCATACGCAGCGATATGATAGAGGAAGCCTGCGAGGTCATTGAGGCTATCGACCTCGAGGATACGGAGCTTCTCCGCGAAGAGCTCGGCGACGTGCTTTTGCAGGTCGTGTTCCACTGCCGTATCGAGGAGGAGGCTCAGACCTTCACCTTCAGCGACGTATGCGACGAGGTCTGCAAGAAGCTCATCGTGCGTCACCCGCACGTCTTCGGAGATGTCCTCGCTGACACCACCGATGAGGTGCTGAAAAACTGGGACGCTATCAAAATGCAGACAAAGGGTCAGGAGACCTACACGGACACTCTGAACAGCGTGGCTAAGTCGCTCCCCGCTCTCATGAGGGCTCAGAAGGTCGGCAAACGCGCTATGCGCGCAGGCATGGACTTCCGCACCGCGGAGGACGCTATGGCGTGTATAGGTGCTGAAAAGGCTGAATTTGAGCGTGCTGTCGCTTCGGGCAGCACTGCGGATATCGAAGACGAACTCGGGGATCTTCTGTTCTCCTGCGTGAACGCAGCGCGTCACCTCGGAATAGACGCTGAACAGGCGCTGAAAAATTCTACTGAAAAATTCATCAGGCGTTTCGCGGTCACTGAGGAGCTCACCCGCGCAGAAGGTATCGACATGAAGGAGCTTCCCATCGAGGAGCTCGACATCTATTGGGACAAGGCTAAGAAAATAATATTGGAGGAAAATGAAAATGACTAAGACTGAACTCATCAATTCTATCGCAGATAAGGCTAACTGCACTAAGAAGGACGCTGCTTCCGCACTCGAGGCTACTGTTGCTGCTATCCAGGAGGCTCTTGAGGGCGGCGAGAAGGTATCTATCACCGGCTTCGGTACATTTGAGGTACGCGAGAGAGGCGAGAAGACCTGCATCAACCCCAAGACCAAAGCTAAGATGGTATGCCCTCCCTGCAAGGCTCCCGCTTTCAAGGCTGGCAGAGCTCTCAAGGAAGCTGTCAACAAGTAATGCAGATTTGAGCCGACGTTCAGTCGGCTCTTTTTTGAATGGAGGGAGACTATATGAGACTGGACAAATACCTCAAAGTCACGAGGCTTATCAAGCGCAGGACAGTCGCGAACGATGCCTGCGATGCGGAGAAGATCTCCGTGAACGGCAAGGTCGCGAGGGCGTCATACGACGTGAAGGTCGGGGACGTCATCGAGATAAACATGGGCGCAAGACCGCTTAAAGTGCGCGTCCTGAGCGTCACTGAGCACGCCACAAAAGAAAACGCCGCAGACAATTATGAGGTCATCGAATAAGACGTTGACCTCTGCGGCGGCGTACAACATAAAAAGAGACCCCGAGGGGTCTCTTTTGCTTTACTTGGTATTGTGTATATCCCAGCGGAAGCTCGCAAGCTTCGATGCCTTGGTGTTGTCGAGCATATTGTTGTTCTCGATCTTGGAAAGGTCAAGGTAGCGGTAATTGGTCTTTTCTTCCTTGTTTCCGCCGAAAAGTCCCTTGATCTTGGAGATCGCGCCCGAGGGAGACTTCTGCATAACGGGTCCGAGTCTGTGGTTCTCACGCATGAAGGTGATGATGTCCGCAGCGGTGGTCAGGAGCTTGTCGCTGACGTTGTACACGCCCGCATACGACATATCGTCTGCGTTCTTAGCGAAGCACAGGATAAAGTCAACGAGATTGTGGACACAGCACATCTGGAAGCCGTACTGTCCCTTTCCGTAGACGAACTTCGAGCCGTCCTTGGGGTCGGTTATCTTTGCGACGAGGTTGTCGGTGAAGTTGAGCGTATACACCGGCGAATATCTCGCGATGCACACCATGACCTCCTTGTGGTGGGACATCTCCGAAACGAGTGCCTTCTCGGACGAATACTTCAGCGCAGCGTAGTTGGTGTTGGGCTTGAGGTCGTTGTCCTCGCGGATAGGCTCTCTGGTCTTGGGGAAGTCATACACCTGATCGGTGCTCAGAAGGATGACCTTCTTCACGCCCTCCGTCATGGCATATCTGTAGATGAATTTATCGCACGCCTTGGCGTCGCTCATTTCCTTGTCTGTGACGATAGGACCGAGGTCGTTATCGACTGTGCAGGCTCCGTGGATCAGTATATCTATCTTGTTGTTCTCGAAGATCTCAGCGTAACCGTTCTTATCGTTGGGAGCCACCTGGATCCACGAGTAATTGAGCTTTCCCTCGTTGTAATTGCCCTCGTTGATGTCAGCCGAGATGACTGCGTAGCCCTTTTTAAGAAGTCCGGAGCAAATGTGCTGACCGATAAGGCCGTTGCCGCCGGTAACAAGAACTGTCTCCATTAGTTCCCTCTCTCCTTCCTGTAACAATACCTCCGCTCCCGCCGGACGGGCAGGAGCTTCAGCAATGTTCTCAACTGGAATATTATATCATATTCTGCGTATGTTTGCAATACCTTTGCTTTATTGTTATACTACTGCAACAATTTCTCAGACTGGTGGTTGAAAATTTTCATCAACCGGCTACAGGGTTATCGTTCACTGCCTTGACATAGCTCTCGACAGTGGAATTGATGGAATCGAAGGTCTCGTTCCACGGTGTGCCCTTTCCGGCAAGTCTGAGACTTCCGTCAAGTATGTCAGTGCAGTCCTTGGATACGCCGGTGGTGAAGTCGAAGAACGGGTTCTCCTCAGCGAGGCGCTGCATCTCGTCCTTCATGTCCACCATTTCCTGAGTCCAGCCGTAGTCCTTGGTGAGAGCCTCGTCGGCAACTGAACGTGCGTCCTCGTTGAGAAGAACGAAGCGCTTGCAGTCGAGGTACTTGGCAACGCCCTCGGGGTTCTGTCCGCCGCTGATGAAAGCTACTGCGTCCATGCCGACGGGGATATAGTACTCATCAGCCTCTGGGTCGCGCGGCATAGGTACGAAGAACACGTCCTCGCCGTAGGTCTTCTGCCATATCTCAGGCTTTGAATAGAGCTCGTAGAGCCCGACGGGGTAGAACAGCGTCTTGCCCTCGCCGATGTACTCGGGGTGCTCCTTCCACTCGCCTGTCTCTATCATGAGGAATGCGTGCTTGGTGTAGAGATCATACATCCAGTTCTGGACTCTCTCCATTGAAGGATCAGCGAGGTGGCTGACGAGCTTGCCGTCCTCGACGCCTATCGGAGGTACTCCGATGGTGTTCATGAGCCCGAACTCGTACCACCAGCCGTCTACGCCGTAGTGGTTGTTATCGAAATCAACGAAGCTGGTTATCATGTCCTCGAAGGTGTTCCAGTTCCACTCGCCGTCGGCGTAGAGCTGAGCCGGATCCTCGAGTCCAGCCTCCTGTACGGTCTTTCTGTTGTAGAGCACCGCACAGCGGTCGCCTGTGACATTGGATATAGCAAGGTAATGCTTGCCGTTCCACACAAGGCTGTCATTGACGTCCTTGACGTCCTCCCAGAGCGGGGAGTCGAGGTCGATATAATCGTCATATGAGGTGAACATTCCGCTGACCGCGCCCTTGGGGAATGCGTCGAGGTCGCCTGCGGGGAAGAAATCCGCGCCCTCGCCTGCGGTTATGCTCGATGCGAGCTTCTCGTAGCGGTTTGCCCATGTACACTGTATGTACTCGACGTTTCCGCCGTATATCTGCTGGAAGAGGTAGAGGTCGGCAGGTGTGGACTTACCGGTAGCGTCGGGGTTGATGTCCCAGAACGAGAACCACTTGATGGTCTTGTTTGAGAGCTCACCTGTGAGCTGTATGCCGCTTCCGTCAGTGGCAGCGCCCATAACAGCGTCGTTCACGTCGAACTCGCCGTCAGCATTGGTGGTGACGCCTGCTGCCTCAAGCAGGGCGTTGGCTCTCTCTTCGTCGAGGGTGGTGCCTTCAATGGATTCCTCGCCGGAGGAACTCTTATCGCCGCAGGCTGTTGCTGCAAATGCAGAGGAGAGCATGAGCAGTACAGCGAGCATCGCTTTAACTTTCTTCATAGTTTTAACTCCTTTATAATGCCATTGACATACTGTCATAGTTACACATTTTCTTTATTATAACATTTTATAACAAGGGCTGTCAATATCCATTTTTAATATAAATCAAGCCGTTTTTTTGTTATTTTGCTGATAAATAATCGTTGGTTTTGTACAAACGATGAACAATTTTTATATTTTTTGTGCATTGCCGCCGGTGCAGGTCCTGCCGGACGCTGAGAACGCACATCTACCCTTCATAGAGCAGACTGCGCAGCCCCTCTCACGCTCCCTGACGGGCTCGTCGGATATGCCGATAAGCGCTGTAACTGACTTCGACGGTATCAGCAGCGACTCTGCCGTCGCGGTGAGTCCGATACGGCGCTGTGCGTTAAGTGCCGCGAGGAAGTCCGCCTGCAGATCTATCGGGAGGTCGCCGTAGCCTGGGCTGAATCTCCACGTTCTGAACGGGGCGCTTATCTCCGCGAATATCTCCTCCTCCGCACGGTCGCAGACCTGCTCTATCGCCGCGCTGCACACGCAGTCCACTGCCAGCGCCTGCGCCATGTCGCGCACGCCTGCCTGCCGTATAAGTTTGTCTGCCTCTGCGGAGAGCGTCGCTGCAAGCAGCACTGCCCGCGTACAGCCGTCAAGATGCTCCCGTATGGCGTTCCCTGTTAGGAGACGCTCCATGCAGCCCAGCTTTACGCCGTCCGGAGTGAATGTCACGCCGGTCTCGCGGTGGACGAACTTCGGGGAGACGCTCCCGCAGACGAGCTTCTCTGCCTGCTCCACGAGCTCCCGGACTGCGTCGTCCGGCTCGCCGCGCACGCCCATGTACCGCGCCGCAAGGGCTTTGTCCACGCCTTCGAGCTTCATCACTTACCGAGTATCCCCGAGACAGCTTCGCTTATCCGGCGGGCGACGTAGGGGTTGTTCATGGTGTAGAGGTGTATGCCGTCAACGCCGCTCGCCGCGAGGTCTACTATCTGATCGACCGCGTAGGCTATGCCGGCGTCGCGGAGAGCTTCGGGGTCATGCTCGAATCTCTGCATGATACGCACGAATTTCCTCGGGAGGCTCGCGCCGCAGGTGGTGACCATACGCTCGATCTGCTTCTTGTTGACTACCGGCATGATACCCGCCTCGATCGGGACGTTTATCCCTGCGAGAGCCGCTTTTTCGCGGAAATCGTAGAAGCTGTCGTTGTCGAAGAAGAGCTGCGTGATGAGGTGGTCGGCGCCGGCGTCGACCTTCTTTTTCAGGTTCAGTATGTCCTCGACGAGCGAGTGTGCGTCGGGGTGTACCTCGGGGTAGCACGCGCCGGCGATGTCGAAGTCGCCCTTGCTGCGGATATAGGAGATGAGGTCGCTCGCGTGCTCGAAGTCCTTCACCGGCGGGATATCCGGGTTTATGTCGCCGCGGAGGGCGAGTATGTTCTCAATGCCGCGCTTCTGTGCCTCTGCGAGGGTGGAGTCTATCTCCGCGCGGGTGAAGTTTATGCAGGGAAGGTGCAGCATGGGTATCACGCCGCTCTCCTTGATGCGCGAGGCTATCTCGCAGGCGTATGCGCTGTTCCCGCTGCCGCCCGCGCCGAAGGTCACGCTGATGAAGTCCGGTTTGAGGTCGCGGAGCTCGTCGAGGGTGTCGTAGACGACCTCCACGGGGCTGGTCTTCTTCGGGGGGAAGACCTCGAACGAAAATACAGTTTTTTCTTCAAATAGATCTCTTATCTTCATAGCTGCTCCTTAGTCGATACTCCAGTCTATCGCTCCCTGACCTGTCTTTTCGAGGAAGCTGTTCGCCTTTGAAAAATGTCTGCACCCGAAAAAGCCGTTGTATGCCGAAAGAGGGCTCGGGTGCGCTGCCCTCAGCACGAGATGAGCGGGGTTGGTTATGTACTGCTGCTTTGCCTTGGCGTCGCCGCCCCACAGCATGAACACCATTGGCTTCTGACGCTCATTGAGCAGCTTTATCACGTCCGTGGTGAACTCCTCCCAGCCGATGCCGCGGTGGCTGCGTGCCTGGTCTGCGCGTACTGTGAGGACGGAATTCAGCAGCAGCACGCCGCTCTCCGCCCACTTGGTCAGCTCACCGTGCTTGCCGAGGTTGTCTATGCCTACGTCGTCGCGTATCTCCTTGAAGATGTTCACCAGCGACGGCGGCGGGGCTATCCCCTTCCGCACCGAGAAGCTCAGACCGTGTGCCTGACCCTCGCCGTGGTAGGGATCCTGCCCGATTATCACGCACTTCACGCTGTCATAGGAGGTCAGCTTCATGGCGTTGAAGATGTCGTACATTCCCGGGTATATGCGCTGCGTGCGGTACTCCTGTATCAGGGTCTGACGCAGCTTGAGGTAGTATTCCTTTGCGAACTCGCCGCGCAGCAGCTCGTCCCAGTCGTTGTTGAACTGTACCATAATATCGCCTCATAAATAACAAGGGCGGACCGCGCCGCCCTGTTGCCATAGTTCAGAATTGTCAGTTGTTGAGTATCGTATCCTCGTAGTACTTGAACTTAACGAGGACATTGCGCCTGTACGTCAGTGAGCCCTGCTGGTTGAAGGGTATGCGGTCGTAGGCGTCGCGCGAGCATTCGATGTGGAGCTTCTGCCCCTTGCGGGTGACGAACGTGAGCTCGTAGTACTCGTCCACAAGGCGCTCCTGGCCGGTGCTCTCGATTATGCGCTGACGATCGTCGGTCTTGCGGATAAGCGTTGCCATTTCGACGATCGGCTCCCACGTTTTCTTCTGCTGAGGCTCTCCGCCGCTGTCGCTGCCCCGGCGGCTGTTGACTCTGCCGGTGGCTCTGCTGCCGTCTGCTTTGTCCTGATCCTCGAGGAATATCGACATAAATCTCATAAACGAGCTTTTTCCGCTGAACAGGAGTATCACGATTATCAGTGCGATAACTATTCCCGCAAGCAGTATCAGCAGGTTTCTCAGCTGTGGTGTCATCCGGAATGCCCTCTCTCATAGTAATTATATTACCATTATAGTATATTTCCGGATGTTTTGCAAGGGAAATGCGCAAATTGTTACCGTTTTGAGACCTTACTTCCTTATCTTCATCGAGATGTCAAAGCACTTCACGGAATGTGTCAGTGCGCCGAGGGAGATGATGTCCACTCCGGTCTCTGCGACGGCGCGGATATTCTCCGCGGTGACGTTGCCCGAAGCCTCGAGGAGCGCGCGTCCGGCTGCTATGCCGACTGCCTCCTTCATCTCCTCGCAGGACATATTGTCGAGCATGATTATCTCGACCTTATTGTCGAGCGCTTCGCGGAGCTCGTCGAGGGTGCGCACCTCGACCTCTATCTTCACGGTATGACCTATCTTCTCGCGCAGCGCCGAGACGGCTGCCGTTATGCCGCCGTATGCGTCGATGTGGTTGTCCTTGAGCATTGCGGCGTCGGAGAGATTGAAGCGGTGGTTCTTGCCGCCGCCTACGGTCACGGAGTACTTCTGTATCGCGCGCAGACCCGGGAGAGTCTTGCGTGTGTCGGTCACGGAGGCATTTGTGCCCTTGACGAGCTCCACGCATTTATTCGTGGCTGTCGCGATGCCGGACATATGCTGCAGAAGGTTCAGAGCCGTGCGCTCGCCCTTTAAAAGCGTGAGCGTGCTGCCGCTGAGCTCGGCGATGATGTCGCCCTTCTGCACCTTTGAGCCGTCGGGGAGGAGTATGCGGAAATCAACGTCGCCGCCGGCAAGCTCGAAGACGCGCTTTGCGACCTCTATGCCGCACACCACGCCGGTGTCCTTCGCAACGTAGTAAGCGGAGCTGGTGTGCTCGGGCGGGATAAGGTTATCCGCAGCGGCGTCGATGTAGTTGATGTCCTCCATGAGGGCGGTGGTTATTATGCTGTCGATGTAGCACTGGAGCAGTTTCATTGCGTTCCCCTTTCTTACTGGAGCATTTCCCCGAGAATGATGTAGGCTACGGTCACGATGGACTTCGCGAGGACGTAGTCGGCGTCCACGAAGTAATTGCCTGTGAGGAGGTCGTTGCGCATTTCATTGACGCGGACGAAGCCCTCTGCTGCTGCCTTCTTGTCCGGGATAACGAAGTGGCTGCGCTGCATGATACGGCGGGTCTCTGTGCGGTAACCCTTGGGGATATGGCGGCTGTCGGTGTGGGCATCGAACTCTGCGGTCTCGAAGGTATCGGAGACGCTGCCCACTCTGAGAGCTATGCTGTCGGCGGCGTGGCGCGAGAACACCAGCGCTTCGAGGAGGGAGTTGCTCGCGAGGCGGTTGCTGCCGTGTACGCCCGTGTGCGAGCACTCGCCGCAGGCAAAGAGGTTCGGCAGGCTGGTCTCGGAGTTGCGGTCAACGTCGATACCGCCCATGAGGTAGTGCTGGCAGGGATATATCGGGACGGGTCCCTTGGTGAGGTCCCAGCCCTGCTCGAGGAGGTTCTTGTATATCATCGGGAAGCGCTTTTTGAGGAAGTCGCTGTCCTTGTAGCTGATGTCGAGGAAGAAATCGGTGGAGTTCTGCTTGCGGGACTCCTGTATTATCGCGTGGGATACGACGTCGCGCGGAGCGAGCTCAAGGCGCTCGTCGTAGTTGTGCATGAAGCGCTCCTTGTGGCAGTTCAGCAGATATGCGCCCTCGCCGCGGACTGCCTCGGAGATGAGGAAGCACTCGCGGGTATTGCGGTTGTTGAATGCCGTGGGGTGAAACTGGACGTAGCTGAGGTTCTTGATCTTCGCGCCCATTTCGTATGCGAAGGTTATGCCGTCACCGGTCGCTATCGCGGAGTTGGTGGTGAACTCGTACACTCTGCCGATACCGCCGGTAGCGAGTATCATAAAGTGGCAGTTGGCGGTCTCGTAGGTGTCGTCAGGCATTTTCAGGAATGCCGAGTAGCCTGTGGAGGTCTGCTTCACTGCGCACATGAGGGTGTTGTCCATGATAGTCACGTTCTTCAGGCTCTGCACATACGCGAGGAGCTTGGTGGTTATCTCCTTGCCGGTGGAGTCGGTGTGGTGGAAGATACGGTGATGGCCGTGGCCGCCCTCGAGGGTGCGGTGGTAGGAGCCGTCGGGGTTCTTGTCGAAGTCCACACCGAGCTCTATGATGCGGGCGATGTCCTGTGCAGCTTCACTGACGAGGGTATGGACTGCGTCAACGTTGTTCTTGAAGCTGCCCGCGATGAGGGTGTCGTTCTGGTGGTACTGGATATTGTCCGTGGGGGAATCGTAAACTCCCGCGATACCGCCCTGCGCCAGCATGGAGTTGCAGAGGGAGAGCTCGCGCTTGCAGAGGATCAGCACGCGGAGATCGGAGGGGAGGTTTATCGCTGCGTAGAGTCCTGCCGCGCCGCAGCCGGCGATGATGACATCGTAGTTTATAGCCATAGTTGTGCACGTCCTTTGGGTCGGAGCCGCCGCGCGGGCAGGCTCTGAGTATTTGACTACATTATATCACATAAGCGAAGCGTTGTGATATAATCGCCCGATTGCAGGGAGCGAGCTTTGTTCTGCGTATCTGCAAGGGCATTATGATAAATTATAATGTTCGCATACGAACATTATATCACATAAAGCGGGGAAATGCAATATATTGGACGGAATTAATCCCTCACCAAAAAGAAAAGGACGCACTGAGGGGAGCCCCCTCGGGCGGAACACGGCATAAAAATACCGAGCCCGTAGTTTCAGGCTCGGTAACTCACTTTTTCCGTTAAGAGGACTGGCTGATGTGCGTCCTCGTTATGTCATTATTCTGCTGCCTCGGGAGCTGCTTCCTCGGACTCAGCTGCGGGAGCTTCCTCCTGAGCGGGATCTGCCACGGGGGTCTCCTCGCCTGTGGGCTCTGCCTTCGCGAGCGGGAGGGAATTGCCGTCCTCGTCGTAGAACACGATGTTGTCGAGGTAGAAGTTGCCCTCGTTCTTCGGTCCCCATCTCATTATGAGGAAGGTAGCCTCGGGCATGGTCTCGTCCCAGCACTTTCCGCCTGCTGCGAGCAGGAACTTGAACTCGCCGTGGACTGCGCCGGACATCTCGAAGTTGTACTCACCGCCGCTCCATTCGCCGAAGTCGTACCAGTTGTCGCCGGCACAGTTCGCGCCGCCGCCTCCGCCTATCCAGCCGGGGACTCTCAGGCTCTCGCCGCTGTCAGCCACAAAGCTGTCCGCTGTTGCGTCTGCGTAGACGTCGAACTCTATCCTGCGTACCTTCGCAACGTTCTCGGGAGTGAGGAGCATTGCTGCGTCGATCTGTATCTTCTGGACAGTATCGTTCGCAAAGTTCGTGCCGTCGTCGGTGAAACGGAGCATTTTGTTGCCCTCGACCTCAACTATCTCGAGCTCGCCCTGTGCGGAATCCTTGTCGATCGTCTTCGCGGAAGCGAACGAGAAGTCGCCGTCGTCAAAGGTAACGGTGTTGGGGTCGGTCGCCTCGACGGGAGTCGGGGGAATGAGCTCCTCCGTGGTGGGCTCGGTCGCCTCGACTGTCTCAGCCTCGGTCGCTGCTTCTGTTGTTTCTGCCGCAGCGGTGGTCTCCGCCGCGCTTTCCTGAGTTGACGAACTGCCCTTTCCGCAGCCGGCGCTTACCGCTGCGAGTGAAAGTGCGAGCGCACTCGCCACTATCTTTCTGTAATCCATATTTTCTCCTTTCTATAAAAATGCCCTCTGCAAGCAGAGGGCATTATCAGTGCTTCAAAGACTAAATTAGTACTTCTTTCTTGCTACATATGCTGCAACGCCTGCAAGTGTCATAAAGGATACTGCAACAGCTACGCCGTGGTCGCCTGTAGCGGCAGATTTAACTCCCGCTGTGGTGGTCGCACCGCCCTGAGCAGCCTTTGTTGTAGTTGTTGTGGAGTTATTGTCAGCTGCTGCACCTGTGGTAGTTGTTGTGGTAGAAGTTGTGGTCTCCTCCTCCTTGCCGGTCTTGATAGACTTTACAGTGAGGGAAACGCCCGAGCCGTCGAGGCCTGTGAAGCTGCCGTAGTTGTAGCAGTTGATGTCGGATTCAAGGATAAGGCAGTCGATATTTGCGGAATTGATGCCCTTCCAGGAAACTGTGTAGTCGCCGTTGCCATTGATCTTGATAGCGTCAGCAGACTCGTCGAGGTTCCATACGGAAACGCCGCCAATGCTTCCTGCGAGCCAGATGTTAGCCTCGTCGCCGTCGTTGAGACCGGAAACTGTGAAGTCGATAGTGAGCATCTCTTCAACAGTTGTGTTCGGACCGTCGATATCGGTGATCTTGGGGGTAGTCCATACGTTGTAGATGTTTCTGCGGATCATCTTGCCGTCGTTGGCAACGTTGAGGGAATTGTCGGACTGAGTGTAAGCAATCTCAGTCTGGGCAGCGCTTGCGCTTGTTGAGGACATTGCAGCGAAAGCGGTAACGGAGAGAGCTGTTGCAGCTACTGCTGCAAAGAACCTATTCATCTTCATGATAAAAAACTCCTTACTTGAGCGCGGCGGGAACCTACTCCGCCTCACTATATTATTATACCATCATTGTATCACAAAAAAAATCCCGTGTAAAGTAGCATTTTGCACAAATATGCCTATTCTTCTGACTGCACACTTCACAATTCCGAGCAATTTCACGCCTTTTCCCGGCTGTCGTGAATGATGTCCACGGTGTCGCGCATCATGTCGAACGGTCTCACCTTAGGGGATATCTTCACCGACACATACGAGCGTCCCATGCCGTTGAACGTTATGCGTCCCTTGTACGCCTTGGACAGCGCCGCTATCTGGGAGGTGTCCATGTACTCGGTGTAGAAGTACATCGAGCCGTTTTTCTGTGATATCTCGGTGATACCGAGGTGCGCTGCCTTGTTCCTCAGCAGGGAGACGTCGATAAGTCCCACGACGGACTTCGGCGGCTCGCCGTAGCGGTCTATAAGCTCGTCGATGAGGTCGGTCTTGTCGGCGTCCTCGTTCACGAGCATTATCTTGCGGTACATATCTATGCGCTGATTAAGGCTTGAAATGTAGGTTTCCGGGATATGTGCGTCTATCTGTATGTCCACGAGGCACTCCGGTATCTTCTCGGGCTTTTCGCCCTTTTCCTCCGCGATAGCCTCCGACAGCAGCTTGAGGTACATATCGTAGCCGACCGCCTCCATGTGGCCGTGCTGGCGCCCGCCGAGTATGCTTCCCGCGCCGCGTATCTCGAGGTCGCGGAGGGCTATGCGAAAACCGCTGCCGAACTGCGTGAACTCGCGCATGGCGCTCAGCCGCTTCGCTGCGACCTCTGTCAGCACCTTGTCGCGCTTATAAGTGAAATACGCATAGCCGCGCCTGTTGGAGCGTCCCACACGTCCGCGGAGCTGATAGAGCTGGGAAAGTCCGAAGCGGTCGGAGTCCTCGATTATCAGCGTATTGACGTTCGGGACGTCCACGCCGGTCTCGATTATGGTCGTGCAGACGAGTATGTCTATCTCGTGCTCGACGAGCTGCTCCCAGATGTCGGACATCTCGTCCTCGCTCATCTGTCCGTGAGCGTAGGCTATCCTCGCCTCCGGAAGGAACTGCTGGAGACGTCCTGCGCAAGCCATTATCGTTTCCACGCGGTTGTGGATATAGTAGACCTGTCCGCCGCGGCGAAGCTCACGCACTATCGCCTGCACGACCGTTCCGGCGTTGTACTCGATGACGTAGGTCTGCACAGGGTATCGGTCCTGCGGGGGCTCCTCGATGACCGACATATCGCGTATGCCGCTCATCGCCATGTTCAGCGTGCGCGGGATAGGAGTCGCGGAGAGCATGAGCACGTCAACGCCTGCGAAGGCTTCTTTGAAGCGCTCCTTGTGTGCCACTCCGAAGCGCTGCTCCTCGTCGATTATAGCCAGTCCGAGGTCCTTGAACACCACGGACTTCTGTATGATCTTGTGGGTGCCGATGAGGAGGTCTATCCGCCCCTGCTTCAGCTTCTTCACTATCTCTGCCTGCTGCTTCGGGGAGCGGTAACGGCTCAGCAGCTCGACGTTCACGGGGAAGTGCTCGAAGCGGCGCAGCGCGGTCTGGTAGTGCTGGTACGCGAGGACTGTGGTCGGCGCAAGGAGGGCACACTGTTTGCCCGCGAGGACGCACTTCATAGCAGCACGCAATGCGACCTCGGTCTTGCCGAAGCCGACGTCGCCGCACAGCAGACGCTCCATAGGTCGGGGACGCTCCATGTCTGCCTTTATCTCGGCGATCGAGGTGAGCTGGTCGTCGGTCTCGACGTAGGGGAAGCGTTCCTCGAAATCACGCTGTATCTCGTCGTCCGGGAAGAAAGCGAAGCCCTGGCTCTGCTCGCGCTTCGCGTACAGTGCGATGAGCTCGTGTGCCATATCTTTGACGGCACGCTTGACGTTCGAGCGGGTCTTCTGCCACTCACCCGAGCTGAGCTTGTTCAGCTTCACGCCGGTGTCATCGCGGGGCCCGATGTACTTCGAGACCATGTCGAGCTGCGTGACGGGTATGTACAGCTTATCCGTGCCGGCGTACTGTATGGTGATGTAGTCCTTGGTCACGCCGTCGAATTCGAGCTTGCGTATGCCGACGAAGCGCCCGATGCCGTGTCCGGAATGTACGACGAGGTCGCCCTCGGTGATGTCCGCGAGGGAGCGTATCTCCTCGGCTTTGTTTTTCTTCCTGCGGCGCTTCTTACGCGTGGCATCGAGGGCGCGTCCCTGCGTGATGAGCGCGGTGCGGGTCTCGGGATACTCGAAGCCGCCCGAGAAGCTGCCCGTCATCAGGAGCACCCTGCCGGTCTGCGGAGCTATCCCCTCCTCTGCGAGGTCGCACGGTATCCCCTGCTCGCGGAGGTCGTCCTGTATTATGGGGAGAGTCTTCTCGCTGCCCGCCGCGAGTATCACGCGGTAGCTGCGGCGTATGTATTCCTCAAGGTCCTCGGTGAGCTGCTTCATCTCGCCGCCCCACGAGGCGGTCTGCATGGCTTCAAAGCTCACCATGCGGCGGAAATCCACCCTCTCGCCGCCCTGCACGAAGGTGCTCATGTAAAGGCAGACGCTCTTCTCGGCGCGGACGAGAACGTCCGGGAGCTCGAGCACATGACCGTCCAGGCCCTTGCAGAGCTGTCCGTCCTCGATGAGTATCTTCACGTCCTCGGCGTAGCGGGAGGAGACGCCTGCGGCGTTGTCCATGACGTCCGAAAAATCGCTGAAAAGCACCACTCCGTCGATGTAGTCGAGGACCGTCGTCGGGGCGCCGTAGACGAGGGGGTAGTACTTCTGTGCGTGGACAAGCAGCTCGCCCGCACGCAGCCTGTGGACGTCCGCGCCAAGGCGCTCGCGAATGGCTTCTGCACGCTTTCCGCGGGCTTTTTTGCACAACTCTTCTATCTTGTCCGCGAGCTCAGCGGGGTCGTAGAGTATCTCACTCGCGGGGGAGATGTCTATGCTGTCGAGCGGCTCAGTGCGGCGCTGGGTGTCGGTCTCGAACTCGGATATGGAGTCTATCTCGTCGCCCCAGAGCTCGATGCGCACAGGACGGTCGCACTGCACCGGGAAGATGTCCACGATCGAGCCGCGCACGCTGAACTGCGACGCGCCCTCGACCTTCTCGCAGCGCTGGTACCCGCACGCAGCGAGGTCGCGGCACAGCCTGGTGAGGTCGATCTCGGTGCCCTGCTTCAGCTCTGTCCCCGCCGCTATGAGCACGCCCACCGGTATCACCGGCTGCATGACGGCTTCTATGCTCGCGCAGATGACCGAACAGCTGCCCTTTGCGGCGCGCGACAGCGCTGATATCCTCATGTGCTCGTACTCGTGGTTCGCGCTGTCCACGGGCGTGAAGACCAGCTCCTTCGACGGGAAAAGCACTGCTGTATCTCCGCCGGTCATGGCATTCACGTCGTCGCAGAGCTTCTTCGCTTCCGCTTCGGTGCCGGTCACGACGAGGTGCACTCCCTCCCCGCTCAGCGCCGCGATGAGGTTCGCCCTGTGTATATGCGAAAGGCCCGTCACGGAGACGGGTGATATGTTTTTTTCGATCGCTTCGCGAATGCTCCGGAATGCCGGGAGCTCGCGGAATATGTCCTTGAATATGTTCATTCTGTTTCTCCGTTTTTCGGGGCTGTAGTCGCAGGGGACGCCGAGGGCGGCGTCCCCTGCATCGGGCAGGCACCTGATACCTGATACCTGACACCTAAGAATTGTATTTGTTCATCGCCTCGTCGGTCTTGCCCTGCACCATGAGTTTCAGGCACTCACAGGCGTTCTTCACCGACTCCTGCATCAGCGCGGCGTCGTCCTTGCTGAACTTCCCCAGCACCCACTTCGCGAGGTCATAGTCCGGGTGCGGCTTCTTGCCTACGCCCATTTTTATCCGCTGGAAATCGTCCCTGCCGGTCAGGTCAACTATGCTGCGAAGTCCGTTGTGTCCGCCGTGGCTGCCCTTGCGGCGTATGCGCAGCTTTCCCGCTTCGAGGGAGATGTCATCGCACACCACTATCAGGCGCTCCGCGCCGAGCTTGTAGAAGTCCAGCGCCTGCACGACCGACTCGCCGCTGTTGTTCATGTAGGTCGTCGGCTTCAGCAGCAGACACCGCACCTCTCCGATAGTGACGTCCGCGGTCTTGCCCTTGAACTGCAAACGGTCTACCTTCGCGCCGAGCTGCTCCGCGAGCGCATCGAGCACCATGAAGCCTGCATTGTGGCGGGTGTTCTCGTACTCCATGCCGGGGTTGCCGAGGCCGGCTATCACATATTCTATCTTACCCCGCGGGGCTGTCGATTTAGCCGAAATACGGTCGAATACATCAAAAATACTCATCTTGCTCTTCCTTTCAGTTCGGTGCCTTTGTCACGCTCTCCTCGGATATCAGGAAGTCGTAAGGCTTGTCGAGATTCACCGGCATGAGGTCGTAGACCACCGACTCCCCGACGGTGTAGCTGTCCATGTAGCGCAGATACACCATGTTTTTCGCGATGTACAGCAGCTCCGAACAGTTCTCCTCCCGCGACCTTTCAAGGTCGCTGAGGTCGTCGTCCGGAGTCACAGGGGTGCAGAATTCCTGCTTCGAGAGTTTTTCCCTTATCCCAAGCGCTGAGAGCGGGATGCCGTTCTCGTCCACCCAGTACATATCGTTCGTTATGTCGAGCATTATCCATGCTCCGCGTTCGCTGTCCCAGACCTCGTTCACGACGTGGCAGTCGCTGTCGTAGACCGATATCGGCATGAGCCACAGCTTCCGCGAATATATCCCCAGCGCAAGGCACATCTCGTTCAGTATCTGAGCCTTTGCGCGGCAGTTTATCCCGTTTTTCTTCTGGTCAAGACTGTAGTTCAGGAGGTACAGTGCATTGAAGTTCCCGGGCTCGGTCGCGAAGGTGCCGTTGTGTCTGAGGCGTCCCGAAAACTCGTCCATGAGGCGTACTGCGCGGTCAAATCCGCTGCCCTCCCCCGCTATCGCTTCTATGCCGTAGTCGGCTCTGAGCTGGACGTATTCGGGGTTGTCAAAGTCGTATTTTATGTCCACTGTGCCGCCCTCGCGGATAGCGGAATTTGCCTCTATCACGCCGCATTCCATGCAGTATATCTCCTCCGGGGACTGGAGGTAGCTGCGCTGTCTTTCCATGAAGCACAGCGAGTAGACATTGTACCCGACGCTCAGGGCAAGTGCCGCGGAAAGGGCTATTATTGCCGCCTTAGCCTTTTTCATGGGGCGATACCTCCGTCAAGTCCGGGGAGAGTCTCGATGAGCGGCAGTCCGGCGCTCTCCGCGAGCGTGCGGCAGAGTTCGATCGAGGCGGTGTCCGAGAGCGATCCGGGGGTGTGTGCGTCACAGCCGATGATCGCTGAAAGTCCGTACTCCGCCGCTATTTTCAGGAAGTGGACAGAGGTGTAGTGTCTGCCGTCGCACAGTCCGAGCATATTTATCTCCACGGGGAGGGAGTTTTCCTTCATGTACGCGCAGAGACGCCTGAGCTCACGGTCGCGAAGCTCCTGCGGACCCGTGAAGCAGATGAGGTCGGGGTGCGCGATGTAACGGTAAAGCCCAGTCTCCATGCCCTCGATGATGAGGTCGGTGTAACGCCGGAGCTCCTCCTCGCTGTCCGTGGGATAGCCGGTGTACGCGCCGTATGGCTCGGGCTGGGTGAAGTGCTCCCCGAGTATCATATAGTCCACCGGGTAGTCCGCGAGGAGGCGGGTCTGCGCCTCGATGAGCTCGGGCGTGTACTCCGACTCGAAGCCGATATATATGGAAATGTCGCTGCGGTACTCGTCGCGGAGCGCGGTCAGCGAGGTGAAATAACCGTCGAGCTGCGAGGGCTGCATACGCGTCGGGGAGACGTAGCCCCCCGGGAAGACCCACGGGCAGTGGTCGGAGAAGCCGAGTATCTTTATCCCGCTGTTTATCGCCTGTTCGACGTATTCTCTGTCTTCGCCTGCCGCGTGGTTGCAGCGGGCGGTGTGGGTGTGGTAGTTGGCTGTCATGTTTTGACCTCGTTATTCTGGTTTGAGTAGCTTTTTCGTGCGACCGTCACCGGTCGCAGGCATTGTCATTTTGTTGTGGCAGCAAGGGGACGCCTTCTCTTACAGGGCGACCCTTCGGGTCCAACCCCTCTGTCAGCTCCGCTGACATCTCCCCGCACTGCGGGGAGTCACCTCTCGAAAAACGATTCACTGGATCGTTTTTCGATTCACCCCTTGCGAGGCGCCTTTCAGATAGTTTCGCTTCGCCTTAAAAACTAATGCGAAGCGACCAGAGGCTCTGCCTCTGGACTCCGCCAAAGGGTCAGTCGACCCTTTGGAATCCCGTTGCGGAAATCAGTTCAACAATTTTTCCATATGCGATGTACGAGTATGGGCGTTGTTAAAAGTGAGCGAGATTACGAGCGGCAACGTGTCCGCCAACGCGGGCTCCGCGCCCCTTTGGGATCCCGTTGCTAAATGACTGAAAATGCCTTTTTCAGCGTCGCGGCAGGGATTATCTCTATCTCGTAGTCCTTCGGGTCTATGGATTTCATGTTCTGCTGCGGTATCACGCACTTCGTGAAGCCCATGCGCTCTGCCTCGCGGATACGCTGTACGATGTGCGATACCGAACGCACCTCACCGCCGAGCCCTATCTCTCCGAACGCTACGAGCTGCTCGTCTATCTGCTTGTCCATGACGCCCGAGTACAGCGCCATAGCTACCGGCAGGTCTCCCGCCGGCTCGTCCAGCCGGAAGCCGCCTACGATGTTCAGGTACACGTCGAGCGAGCCCATGAATATCCCCAGACGCTTCTCCAGCACCGCGATGATGATGTTCAGGCGGTTGAAGTCAAAGCCCGTGACCATGCGGCGAGGTGCGGCATAGCTGGTCTTCGCGGCAAGCGCCTGCACCTCCGCGAGTATCGGGCGCGTTCCCTCCATGACGCACGCCACGCACGTTCCCGAGACGTTGTGGGGGCGTCCCTCCAGCAGCATCTGCGACGGGTTGTCCACCTCGCGGAGTCCCTTGTCTATCATCTCAAATACGCCTATCTCATTTGTAGAGCCGAAA
>JAEEGL016671338.1_pt1 | contig 23487 bp, 19 predicted proteins | sample 9134231 | NCBI WGS metagenome assembly JAEEGL01 (sample SAMN16246548, study PRJNA631951) | gut metagenome | biome: gut microbiome; feature: rumen; material: fiber-attached | host: Bos | place: Iran: Karaj | collected 2018-10
CACTATGATATCTCTTCTTCGGATGCTATGTTGGTGCACTACGACAGTATTGCTGACGAGTTGTCATTCCACTTCTATCCGTTTGAGAAAATCGTGAAGAATCAGATTAAGTATCTGACGCAGGAGATTGTGTTCTTTGACAAGCACACCTCGCGTCTGCATACGAAGATTATGGCTATCGCTCCGCTGCAGGCAGATAAGATCTCGACGCGTGACAATTCGAATATCATGGCTTCGCTCCGTGAGTCGATCATGTTCTGGATCTCGTTTGATCAGTTGCGTCCGTATCTGGCAATGCAGTATGCTATTCCGAATCGCAATGAGGTGAAACGTGTAACATACGATGAGTTCTTCCAGAAACGTCTGTTCACATCCTATATTGTAGGTGAGGGTAACATGTATAACCGCTGGATTCCGGATTATGCGGGCACGGCAGAGGAAGTGAAGAAAGAGCAGGAGCGTATTGCTACCGAGTTGCTCAATTTTGAACAAGACCTCTGGGAGTATTAATGCGGAAACATCGTTTTCGGAATTCCTATCTAACTTCCGCCGTCAGCGTTTCGCTGGTGTTGTGCCTTATTGGCTTGGAATGTGTGCTCCTGCTTTCTGCAGGAGCGCTTGTTACGCGCATGCGCGAGAACATCACCCTTACGGCAGTGCTGACGCAGGATGCGGATAGTGTCCAGTGTGCCCGGTTAGAAAGGATCTTAGACTATAGCGACCGCTGCAGCAGTTACCATTATGTGTCGAGTGAGGAGGCGTTGCAAGAGCATATTGCCTCGTTAGGCGAAGACCCCAGTGCTTTCTTGGGTTATAACCCTCTCTCGGCCAGCTATGAGATCCATCCGACGGAGGTCTATAGTGCCCCGGACAGCCTGACGGTCTTGGCGAACCAACTGAAAGCGCTGCCATATGTGTCGGAGGTGATCTATCCGCGTGACTTGGCGGACTTGATGAGCAGTAATATCCATGATTTCTCGTTAATCTTGTTGGGTGTAGCCCTGGCGCTGTTGTTGATCTCGATGGTGCTCATCGTGAACACCATTCGTCTGCAGATATACGCAAAGCGCTTCCTCATCAACACGATGACGCTTGTGGGCGCTACTTCGTGGGTGACCCGTCGTCCGTTCGTATGGCGTAATATGCTGATGGGATTCTTCTCGGGCATCGCCGCACTTGTTGTACTGAGCGGAGTCGTCTATTATGTAGAGAACCGCTTGGGTGTGTTGCTCTTCCCGTTGACGTGGCAGAACATCGCGTTAGTGTCGGCCGTTGTGCTGGTAAGCGGATTGCTCATCACGCTCTTCGCGTCCCTGATTGCTACCGGTCGCTACATCCGCATGGATAATAACTCGTTGTACGAGATTTGATATTTGATATTTTATGAAACATACATTGCCCAAACTCAACCTCATCCTGATAGCGGTATCGTTTGTGATCATCGTGGTAGGTTTTTGCCTGATGGTCGGAGCACCCTCCGGAGAGGAAGCATATAACCCGGATATCTTCTCTGTCCGCCGCATTACGGTGGGACCGATGATTGCTTTATTCGGTTTTGTGAGTATGATTTTTGCCATCTTATTCCGCGGTAAGAAATGAGTTGGATCCAAGCACTTATACTGGGTATCGTGCAGGGACTTACGGAGTTCCTGCCCGTTTCGTCTTCCGGCCATTTAGAGATAGGGCACGTGTTACTTGGCACGTCGGGAGATGAGAACCTGACTTTTGCCATTATCGTGCATGTTGCTACTGTGCTCTCGACGCTCGTGGTGCTCTGGAGCCAGGTGGCGCAACTCTTCCGCGGTACGTTTACTACCTTGCAGTGGAACGCTGAGAAGGACTATGTGGCGAAGATTCTCGTATCGATGATACCGGTCTTCATCGTCGGGATGTTCTTTAAGGACCAAGTCGAGTCGTTCTTTGGCAATGGTCTGCTGTTAGTCGGTATCTGTTTGCTTATCACGGCGGCTTTGCTGGCGTTGAGCGAGTGGCTACAAAAGAAGCGTCAGAATAGTGGTCACGAAGTGGGTTATAAAGATGCCATTATCATTGGTATCGCGCAGGCTTGCGCCGTATTGCCTGGCCTGAGCCGTTCGGGAACAACCATTGCAACGGGTCTGCTCTGCGGCGTGAAAAAAGAGAGTGTGGCGCAGTTCTCCTTCCTGATGGTGCTCATTCCTATCTTGGGCGAAGCGTTCCTGGATATACTGAAACTGCTGCAAGGCGAAAGCGTTAGCGATTTAGGCCTCATACCGGCTCTTGTGGGTTTTGTAGCCGCGTTTGCTACCGGTTGTTTTGCATGCCGCTTTATGATAGAGATCGTCCGCCGTCAGCGCTTGGTTTGGTTCGCTCTTTACTGCGCTATCGTAGGCTCGGTAGCCATCATCGCTACCGTTTGCTGATATGTGGGATTTTGAAGAAGGCGAAGTTCTGGCGTTTGATAAGCCGCTGCATTGGACCTCATTCGATCTGGTGGCGAAGGTGCGATGGAACCTATGCCAAAAGTTAGGCCGGAAGAAACTGAAAGTGGGTCATACCGGCACTTTGGATCCTCTGGCCACCGGCGTAGTGATTATCTGCACGGGCAAAAAGACCAAACTGATTGACCAACTGCAGTATGATGTGAAGGAATATATCGCTACGCTGCAACTGGGTGCTACCACACCGAGTTACGACCTGGAAAAGGAGATTGATGCGACTTATCCGACGGAGCACATCACCCGCGAGTTGATAGACCAAACGATCCCACAGTTCCTTGGAGAACAATGGCAAGTGCCGCCGATCTTCTCTGCTGTGCAGATCAACGGGAAGCGCGCCTATGAGTTCGCGCGCAAAGGCGAAGAAGTGGAGCTCAAGCCCAAGCTGCTGGTGATAGACGAGATAGAGGTGCTGGCATTTGATGAATCAACCATGCAACTGACGATACGCGTTGTATGCTCGAAGGGCACGTATATCCGTGCGTTAGCCCGCGACATCGGCGAACGCTTGCACTCCGGTGCGCACCTGATAGCTTTGCGCCGAACGCGCGTAGGAAACACCCGGGTGCAAGATTGCTATACGATAGAGAACTTTTTAGAAGACTTAAAAAACTACGAGTATGTACAAGACCAATGATATGAAACTCAGCCAGTTTAAGTTTAAACTGCCTGAAGAATTGATTGCTCAGTATCCTGCCTCTTATCGCGATGAGGCCCGGATGATGGTGCTCCATCGCAAGACCGGAGAGATTGAGCATAAGAAAGTCTCCGACTTAGTGGATTATTTTGAGGAAGGAGACCTCTTCGTGATGAACGATAGCAAGGTGTTCCCCGCGCGGCTGTATGCACACAAGGAGAAGACCAACGCCTTAATTGAGGTTTTTCTGTTGCGCGAACTGAATCATAAGTCGCGTTACTGGGACGTACTCGTTGATCCGGCGCGTAAGATCCGTATTGGTAACAAACTGACTTTCGATGACGATCCTTCGATAGTAGCCGAGGTGATAGATAATACCACAAGTCGCGGCCGTACCTTCCGTTTCCTTACGGACTATGACAACGAGGAGTTTGTGCCGCGCCTGTACGCCTTAGGAAGTGCTCCGCTGCCGAAGTATATCCGTCGTCCGATGGACGCAGCGACGCAGGCGGCCTACGAAGAATCTTTCCACGACCAACCGGTGCGCGAGATGGATACCGAACGCTATCAGACGATCTTTGCGGATAAGATAGGCGCAGTTGCGGCGCCGGCATCCGGTCTGCATTTCTCCAAGCAGCTCCTCAAACGCATGGAGATCCGCGGTATCGAGACGACCTTCATGACCAGCCATGTGTCGCTGGGTATCTTTAAAGATATCGACGTAGAGGACTTGACGAAGAACAAGATGGAGTCTGAGCAGATCATCCTGCCGGAGAAGATGACGAACGCGGTCAACAAAGCGCACGAAGAGATGCACCGCGTATGTGCCGTCGGCACGGAGGTAATGCGCGCCTTGGAGCATGTGGCCGGAACGAACGGCGCACTCAAGGCTTACGACGGATGGACGAATAAGTTTATCTTCCCGCCTTACCGATTCATGGTGGCCAATAGTTTCTTCGTGAACTTCTACATGCCGCAGTCGAGCCAGTTGTTGATGGTTGCTGCTTTCGGAGGCTTCGAAGAGACCATGCACGCCTACGAAGAGGCCATTAAGGAAGGTTATCGCTTCGGCGACTACGGTGACGCCATGCTCATTGTGGACTAACTTTTGTCCCTTGTACATTGTCCTTTGTACATTAACTTATGCAGGTACGAATAGATCCATCTTGGCAGCGCGTGTTGCAGACGGAGTTTGACAAACCCTATTTCGAACTCCTCACTCAATATGTGCGCCAACAGTATAAGACCCGTCGGTGCTTTCCTCCGGCAGGTCTTATTTTTAACGCCTTTGACTCCTGTCCGTTCGACAAAGTACGCGTGGTCATTATCGGCCAAGACCCGTATCACGAGGAGAATCAGGCGATGGGACTCAGTTTTTCGGTGCCGGAAGGGGTACAGATTCCTCCTTCACTGATGAATATCTACAAGGAGATCCACCGCGATTTGGGCACGCCTATCCCTCAGAGTGGAGACCTTCGTCGTTGGGCGGCACAAGGTGTGCTGCTGTTGAATGCCACGCTGACGGTGGAGGCCCACAAGGCCGGAAGTCACCAAGGAAAAGGATGGGAAGAACTCACAGACGCTGCGATTGCCGCGCTGAACAGGGAACGCGAACATGTCGTTTATATGCTCTGGGGGTCTTATGCTCAGCGAAAAGGCCAATTCATTGACCGCCGCAAGAACCTTGTCCTTCAGACTTCGCACCCTTCACCCCTCTCCGTCTATCGCGGCTTCGACGGATGCGGCCACTTTAGCGCAGCAAACAACTATTTGATTAATCACGGTTTACAACCAATTAACTGGTAATTGTTCTTTTGGGGCTCGGGGATAGGCGGTTTACCCCTTCGCTGTCCGCCCTCTGCGTGCGGACAATGATTATTATCGCTAACGCCCTTATTCATGCGAATAAGCTCCGCCCGTTAGCGATAATTTGAAAAATCTCTCACATTTATTTGCATATATCAAAAAATCTTTGTAATTTTGCACCGCAAAATTGATTTGCCGTTAAATCTTAGACGTAAAATAGGATGACAAGCGCAAGCGTGCGCTATATAGATAAAACAAAGCATACAGCTAAGAGCTTGGGGTGTTGAAAACTGGACACTTTCGAACATTACCAACCAAGAACAAGGCTTTTATGCTCACGCAACGCGTGAGCCTTGTTTGGTAGATATTTGGTTGGTAAAGGTAGTCCAGAATCCTCAACACTCCTGATTGAAGCTGACAAGTCTCACGTTTTATTATAGAAAAATGTGTAATTATATAACTTAATTTTATATGAAAACAAAACTTTTTATCTATTGTGCTTTATGCGCTGCCCTGTTGATTTGCAACGCTTGTGAGGATCCGGTGTCCCAAAACTACTATGAGGACACTACGAAACTTTGGCCCGCGGGAGACTCAATTGGCGAGAAATATGGCTATATAAATGAGAAAGGGGAAATGGTCATACAGCCCCAATTTGCAAGTGCGAATTTCTTTTGCAACGGTGTAGCCAAAGTCCGCACGCTGGATTATCATATCCAATTCATTAACAAGAAGGGTGAGGTGGTCTTTACGCTTCCAGAACAGCATGACTGCGACACTTATTTCTACAATGGATACCTGAGCTTCTATAAATATTTTCCGAGAAGTTATGGTATCGCAGACAAATATGGGCTATATGATAGTAACTTCAATGTTGTACTGCCGAATATTTTCCTGAAAATAGGCTATATGAGCAAAGAGGGATTAGTGGCTGCTGGAGCCGGTTATTATAACAAAAAAGGAGAACTCGCGCTGACATTAGATACAGACACCTTTGACTTGAGAACTATGACTGGAACTGTTTATAAATACGGTGATTTCTGCGATGGAGTGGCGGTAGTTCAAGTCTTGCGCTATAATAAAGGACATATTTCTTCTACTGTCGGCGCAATCAATACAAAGGGGGAATGGGTTATTGATACAACCTCCTACGCCAATCTGTTTCCTGTCGGTGGCGGCTTGCTCGCATATACGAATGATTACTTTGTGTATGGACTCGTAGATACATATGGCAATAAAGTGACAGAGCCTGTCTTCGCTGATGTTGGCAACTTTGAAGATAATGATTTGTTACCGGTAAGATTTGGAAACACGGGAAAAGCTGGTTATGTAGACAGAACAGGAACTACAAGAATTGAAACACAATTCTATTATTGCGCTCCATTCTTCGAGGGTGTCGCTTGGGTTAATAACATAGATGGAATTTATTCCTTGATTGATACAGAGGGCAATGTGCTTTTTACTCTGGAACAAGGCGAAATGCCAAGTGGAGGTTGTCACAATGGCTTGATGTGTATAAGAAACTATACCAACAAAGTGGTCAAATATATTGAAAAAGACAACAAGGTAATTTATAGTTGGAAAACGAAGGGAAGTGCCGCTTCCTGTCCCGGTGAGCAACCTACACGTTTCCCGAAGAACGTTCAACCATAGATCCCTCCAACCATAGATTCCTTCAACACACTACAATCTGCTATCTGCCTCGAGGTTTCCTGCTGGTTATTGAGAATATTCTTGCAAATGGCTACCATCTCTGTGAAATTCTTGCACGTTGGATGAGTGGCCTTCTTTTTCTTTGTCTTTTTGCTCAATTCCGGCTTCATGCATACTGCCGCGTATTCACCGTTTCCGGGAATATGTCGCGCGTAGCGTTTCTTATCTACGCTACCTTGCATGTCATCTATTATACTCGTCCACTTGACTTTCAAGGCTTTTCTAAATTTTCTGCAAATATACAACAAAATTCCCAAATATGCAAATAATTCCCTCTTAAAAATGCATGTTTTTTAAAAAACTATACAATTTTTTGCATATCTCAAAAATTATTCGTAAATTTGCATCGCAAAATTGTGAATGACATGAATAACGAAGTTAATCGCGCCCTCGTGGCAGAGAAAAAACTGCTTCTTATAGACGCTTATGCGATGATTTTCCGCGCGTACTACGCTTTCATCCGCGCGCCGCGCATGAGCAGCAAAGGGGAGAACACCTCGGCTATCTTCGGTTTTGCCATCACGCTGGATGACCTGTTGAAGAAAGTCAATCCGACGCATGTCGGTGTGGCCTTTGACCCGAAAGGTGGCACCTTCCGTCATGAGGCATATGAGCAGTATAAGGCGCAGCGCGAAGAGACGCCGGAGGATATCCGCAAAGCCGTGCCGGTCATCAAACGACTGTTAGAGACCATGAATATACCGGCCTTTGAGGTTGCTGGTTTTGAAGCAGACGACGTCATCGGTACCCTCGCCAAGCAAGGCGAAGCAGCAGGTTTTGAGGTCTATATGGCTACGCCGGATAAGGACTATGGCCAATTAGTGAGCGAACATATCTTCATGTACCGTCCGCGCCATACCGGAGGTTTTGAAGTGATGGGACCCAAAGAGGTATGCGAGAAATACGGGCTGCAAGATAAGACGCAGGTGATTGATCTGTTGGGTTTGATGGGGGATGCGAGCGATAATATCCCGGGCTGCAAGGGAGTAGGCGAAAAGACCGCTGTGGCGTTACTCCAGCAGTTCGGCTCGATTGAAAACATGCTCGCGCATACCGACGAGATCAAAGGTGCGCTGCGCGCCAAAGTGGAGAGCCAGGTGGAGGATATCCGCTTCTCCCGCTTCCTCGCAACTATCCGCACGGATGTGCCTATTTCATTGGACGAGGCGCTCTTGGCAAAGAAAGAGCCGAACCTCGAAGCCCTCGCTGAGCTTTATCGCGAACTGGAATTCAATACCCTGCTCAAAAAGCTTCCTCAGAGTACTCCGAGCACTCCGATTATTCAGAGTGCTCCGAAAAAGTTCAAACCCGCCGATCCGAATCAGTTGGACCTCTTTGGTGCCTTCGCAGAAGATCCGAATAATCAGAGTACTCCGAATATTCAGAATACTCCGACTTTCGACACCATCGAGAACCGTCTCTGTCAGTATTTGCTCAACCCGGAAGTGGCCTTCAATCCTGAAGTCGAACCCAACTGGGCGGCGCTGAAGGCGGATGCGGACCTGTGGAACTTATACAACGACGTCGAGTTGCCTTTGGTGCCGGTATTGCGCGAAATGGAAGCAGCCGGTGTGCGCTTCGATGTGAACAAACTGCATGAGGCAGAGCAACAACTCACGGCGGAACTACAAACGCTCGAACAACGCATATACGAACTCGCCGGCGAGACATTCAATATCAACAGCCCGAAGCAAGTGGGCGAGTTGCTTTTCGACAAACTCAAACTTGACCCCAAAGCAAAAAAATCCCGCACGGGACAGTACTCGACATCCGAAGAAGTACTGGTTGCATTGAAGGAACGTCACGCTATTGTCGGGGTAATCCTAGACTTTAGAGCATTGAGCAAGCTGATCTCAACCTATATATCCGCACTTCCCGGTTATATTGCAGCGGACGGGAAGATTCATACTACCTATAACCAGACTGTGACGGCTACGGGACGTCTGAGTAGCAGCAATCCGAACCTGCAGAACCTGCCGATTCGCTCCGAGCGCGGCAAACTCATTCGTGAGGCGGTCATTCCGGACGAAGGCTGTCTATTCCTCAGTGCCGACTACAGCCAGATTGAGTTGCGTCTGCTCGCGCATATGAGCAAAGACGAACATTTATTACATGCTTTCCGTTCCGGACAAGACATCCACGCGGCGACAGCGGCTCGTATCTTCAAGAAACCCATTGAAGAGATAACTAAAGACCAACGCCGTAAGGCCAAGACCGCCAATTTCGGTATCATCTACGGTATCTCAGCATTCGGTTTGGCGCAGCAACTTGATTGCCCGCGCTCCGAAGCACGCCAACTCATAGACGACTATTTCGCGGCCTTCCCGGGCGTGATTCGCTATATCGAGAAGCAGAAAGAGATTGCGCGCGAACGCGGTTTTGCCGAGACCCTCTTTGGCCGCAAGCGTTACTTGCCGGATATCCTGTCGAATAACGCGACGGTGCGTTCGTTCGCTGAGCGCAATGCGGTCAATGCCCCGATTCAGGGTACCGCAGCCGATATTATCAAGATTGCTATGGTCGCCATCCATCGCCGGCTGAAAGAGGAAAACCTGAAGGCGCAGATGATCATGCAGGTGCACGACGAGTTGAACTTCAACGTGCCCGAGGCGGAAGTAGAACGCGTGCGTGAGATCGTGGTGTCCGAGATGCAGAATGCCGTTCACTTGTCTATTCCTTTGATCGCTGACTGCGGTGTCGGCAAGAACTGGCTTGAGGCTCATTAACATCATATTAGTCATCCGCGTTCTGTGTATCGGAAACTCGTTTTCTTGGGATGCGGTAGAACAGGAACTGGTGCCTTTATGCGACGCCAGTGGTGTGCAAGTGGAGGTGCATAACCTTTACTACGGCGGTTGTTCGTTGCAGCAACATGCGGAGTTTCTTGCGAAAGATACGGCGGCTTATTCGCACCGTGTGTGCACGAATGCGGAGGGACGAGTGGAGAAGGATACCATTAGTTTAAGAGAGGCATTGCGCGACGGCCAATACGACTTCATCTCCTTGCAGCAGGCGAGTCATGACAGCGGGATACGTAATACGTACGAACCTTGGCTCACTATGCTCATCGACACCGTGCGGGCTTACCAACCGAATGCCAAACTCTGTTGGATGCAGACCTGGGCGTATAGCAAGGACGCCAAGCACCCCGCCTATCCGCGCTATCATTCAAATCAGCAGGAGATGTGGGACAGTATTGAAGCATGTACACCGAAACATCTGCCGGTGATACCATGCGGAAAAGCTATCCAATTGGCAAGAGCAACGCGGTTAGGCGATACCCTATGCCGTGACGGCTACCACCTGAACTACGTCTATGGCCGTTATACGGCGGCGTGCGTATGGTATGAAATCTTGACCGGAAAAGACGTGCGAAAGAATCGTTATCGCAATGCGCAGATGACGCGCCTACAACGTATCTTAACGCAGAAAGCCGCCCATAAGGCAAACAAAAAGAGCCGCTGATGCGACTCTTCGTGATCCATGCAGGATTCAAACCTGCAACCCCCACATCCGTAGTGTGGTACTCTATTCAGTTGAGCTAATGGACCCTGCTTTTCAAAAGCGGGTGCAAAAGTACTGCTTTTTTTTGATATGACCAAATTTTTTCGCAAAAAAATGCAAAAAATCGCATTATTTTCCGCGAACACTTGCCAATATAGTCTTTTTTTTGTACCTTTGCGCCGTAAACGACGCAAATAACAACAACGATATGAACGGCAATTTCCTTAAGGGATACATAGCTCTTCTCCTCGCGCTGCTACCTTCTTTGGTGGCGGCGAAGACGATCTTGCCCGATAGCATATGGACGATACGTCAAAAGGGTGAACATCACCATGTGGAGGCCAATGAGATCTGGCTCAGTGCCGACCGCCCGGGCGCAGGAACAGGTTCGGAGGTGTTGGACAAAGGCTATATCCAATGGGAAACGGGCTTCGAGTGCTTGCACACCTTAGGAGCACATATGCTAACGATGCCCACCTCGCTCTTCCGTTTCGGTGTTCACAAGCGGGTTGAATTGCGGCTGGAATATACCGGAGTGCTGATGGCGCTTGATCATCCGGATGGTGATCCAAGGACGGCCGATGAGCATCTCTATGCTCCTTCGCCTTTGTGCTTGGGAACCAAGATTCTCCTCTGTGACCACCATGGCGGGTCGCTCGAACAGAAATGGATACCGCGTACTGCGCTGTTGTGCAATCTCGGTCTGCCTATATCTAAGTCGCTGGCAACCGATTTGCCGGTGAGCGGTTCTATAAACCTGCTCTTTGAGAACGAGGTCACGGAGTGGTTGTCTATCGGCTATGACGTCGGCGTGCAGTGGAATGAGTGGGCACCGACACCGGATGTCTTTGCCTCATTAGGCATCAATTTTATGCCTACTGACCACTTGGGTCTTTTTATCGAGAGTTTTAATCTCTTCGATCCTGATGCGATTAATCTGCAGACCGGTAATACCTATACGCATTGCCATATCGACATGGATTTTGGTATCACCTATGAGGTACATCCGCGCGTGCAGTTGGACGCGTACGCAGGATTCAATATCTATAACTCCGAACCGATGATGTCCCATCCCCAGAACTACGCGTTCTTCGGCCTCGGTGTGACTTGGCTTATTTGGCACCCATAAAATTATGAATGCAATATTGATTGTACTACCGATACTGACTTTGCTGATGTTCGACTTGGGATTGGTACTCAAGCCGGCGGATTTTAAATTAGTAGTAACGCGACCGAAGCCTGTGTTAATAGGTCTATTCGGACAGATTATTCTGCTCCCGCTTGTCGCATGGCTCATCATCCGCTCACCGCTAACGACAAATCTCTCACCGTTATTTATCATCGGCATTATGCTCGTGGCATGCAGTCCCGGTGGTAGTTCGAGTAACGTGTTCTCGATGCTGGCAAAAGGCGATGTGGCGCTCTCTGTGACGCTCACGGCTTGCAGCAGTATCATCACGCTGTTCACCCTTCCGCTCATCATGGCATGGGTGACAGCCAGCGTAGGCGAGTCGGTTGCTATTCACCTCCCGATTGGCAAACTGTTTATGCAAAATATCGTACTGATGGTTGTGCCGATAGCGCTTGGTTTTGTTCTCAATATCTACCGTGAACTAACGGCGCAGAAGATTCATGCTGTGCTAAAGCGGCTTGCTATGCCGGCTTTATTACTGCTTATCACCGTCTTTTATTTGCAGCATAAAGAGACCATCATCGCGGAATTTACGTCGCTCGGCCTGACGATGTCGGTTCTCATTCTTGCCACCACTTCATGCGGCGCGTTAATAGCCTGGCTCTTCCGTTGTTCCACCAAAGAGCGCCGCACGCTAGTCATTGAGATAGGCATGCAGAATGCAGCACAAGCTATCACCATCGCTTGCAGTCCGCTTATTTTCAACAACGAAGTGATTGCCATTCCCGCTATCATCTATTCGCTGATGATGAACATCATATTGCTGACGTACGTCGGAATAACAAAAATTTACCACTAAGAAACAAAAAGGTCCACATTGCTGTGGACTTTTTGCGGTGCGGACGAGACTCGAAAATTGCACGTGCAATAATCGTTCGAACGTAGAGAGATAAGAACTCGCGAGATTCAAGTCCGTCGCACAAAAAAGGAGCCACGTTTGTGACTCCTTTTTGCGGTGCGGACGAGACTCGAACTCGCGACCTACGGCGTGACAGGCCGGTATTCTAACCAACTGAACTACCGCACCGGATAGTTGCTCTTTCTCAAAAGCGGGTGCAAAAGTACTGCTTTTTTTTGAAATGACCAAATTTTTCAGCAACTTTTTTCAAAAAAAGTGCATTTTCATGAAAAAAGGCCACCTCTCGGCAGCCTTTTTTGCTTTTTATCCTTTGAATTCGGGATCGGTGAGGTCTCCGTTGAGGAAACTCTCGTAAGCCGTCATATCAATCAGGCCGTGTCCGCTGAGGTTGAAGAGGATGACTTTTTCTTCGCCCGTCTCGATGCATTTCTTCGCTTCGCGAATCGTAGCGGCGATGGCGTGACAACTCTCCGGCGCGGGAATGATACTCTCTGTCTGCGCAAAGAGCAGGCCTGCTGCGAAGGACTCCGTCTGCGGGATATCTACGGCGCGCATGTAACCGTCTTTGAGCAGTTGGCTGACAATAGTGCCGGCGCCGTGGTAACGCAGACCGCCCGCGTGGATATTCGCCGGTTTGAACTCGTGGCCCAGTGTATACATCGGCAGTAAGGGTGTATAGCCGGCTTCGTCACCGAAGTCGTACTCGAACTTACCTTTCGTCAGTTTCGGACAACTGGATGGTTCGGCTGCGATATATTCGGTTTTCTTGCCTTCGAGAATAGTATGGCGCATGAAGGGGAAGGCGAGTCCGCCGAAGTTACTTCCGCCACCGAAGCACGCGATGATGGTGTCCGGATATTCGCCGGCTTTGGCCATCTGTTTCTCGGCTTCGAGACCAATGACGGTCTGGTGCAGCGAAACATGGCTCATTACCGAACCGAGCGTGTATTTGCAGTTCGGCGTGGTGGTCGCCAGTTCGACCGCCTCCGAGATAGCGGTGCCGAGAGAACCCGGGTGCAGCGGATCGCGGGTGATGATGTCTTTTCCCGCGCGGGTGGACATAGACGGCGAACCTTCTACCGTCGCACCAAAGGTGCGCATGATGGAACTGCGGTAGGGTTTCTGCTGCATGGAAATCTTCACTTGATAGACCGCGCACGCGAGTCCGATAGCTTTGGCCGCATAACTGAGCGCGGCACCCCATTGTCCGGCACCTGTCTCGGTGGTGACATTGGTCGTACCTTCCTGCTTGCAATAGTAACATTGCGGCAGGGCGGAGTTGATCTTATGCGAACCCAGCGGATTTACACTCTCGTTCTTGAAATAGATATGTGCGGGTGTGCCTAAGGCCTTCTCTAAGGCGTACGCACGAACGAGCGGTGTAGAACGGTAGTATTTATATCGGTCGAAGACTTCTTCGGGAATATCTATCCAGGCATGCTCTTGGTCTAACTCCTGCTTGGCGCACTCGGCGGCGAAGATGTGCGCTAAATCGTCCGCCGTCAGCGGTTCTTTCGTCGCCGGATTGAGTAACGGCAGAGGCTTGTTGATCATGTCCGCTTGGATGTTATACCATTGGCGAGGCAGTTCGCTCTCGTCCAATAAAAATCGTTTTTGCTTGCTCATAACAGAAAAAATGTAAATTTTGTACCTTTTATACGTAAACGACCGCAAAGGTACAACAAAAAAATGAAATAAACAAGAGGGCAATGAGTTTTTTAGAGAAAAAATGTTCCAAATATCGAATTGCCCCCGAGATGACCCCGTAATTACCCCGTGTTAACCCCGTTCACACTTGCCGGCGGAACTCTGCCAAAACAATCGCGGTGGCGATGGCTACGTTGAGGCTCTCCGAAGTCTCTGCGTCTTTGGGATAAGAAGGAATGCGCAACGGGCGAGTGATGAACGGCCGCACGGCCTGCGAGATACCGTTTCCTTCGTTTCCCATGATGATAATTCCTTCTTTCTTTAGGTCTTTCCCTCCTTCACTCTTTAACGCTTCATACATGTCACGGCCGTCCAAGAGTGTGCCGTAGACGGGCAGGGTGGTGCTCTTAAGGAACGACGGCAGGTCGAGGTAGTGAACGCGTACACGGGCTAAAGCGCCCATCGTAGCTTGTACAACTTTTGGATTGTAACAGTCAGCGGTGTCCGGCGAGCAAAGGATGGTGCGAACGCCGAACCAGTCGCAAGTGCGAATGATGGTGCCTAAGTTGCCCGGATCTTGTATGCCGTCGAGCACCAATAAGAGATCGGAGTTTTCGGAATAATCCGAGTATTCGGAATAATCAGCTTTCTTGAACACCCCGATCACGCCCTGCGGCGTGCGCAGACCGGATAGCTGCTCGATCTCGGTGCGGGTGGCGTTCTCGCCCTCGCGATAGAGGTATACGAGTTCGAAGCCTTTCCGCAGTTCCTCCACGCATTTCTCACCTTCTGCCACAAACAGACCCGTCTCGTCGCGGTATTTCTTCTGCTGCAAACTTTTTATAAGTTTGATCTGCGTTTTGCTGACTCTTTCCATAGATACACTCAAAAAACGCCACAAAAGTACAAAAATATTTTGATATATCAAAATTTTTGACTAATTTTGCACGCTCATTATGTTAGGCGCAGTCCGTACATATGGTTTTCGATGCTTGAGTATAGCCCTTTTGGCGGTGCTCTTAGCGTCGTGTAATGCCACGAAGTTTGTGCCGCAAGACAAGTACTTGCTGAACAAAGTTCGGGTAAAATGCGTGGATGACAAGAATGTGTCCACCGGCACTCTGAGTAACTATGTGCGCCAGAAGCAGAACACCGAGATCTTCGGGTTCTGGAAACTCCAGTTGCATGTGTATAACACCGCTCCGATGGATACGACGACCAAGTCGCGTGCCCGTGCGGCGCGGAATGCGAAGAAGATGGGTGAAGCGCCGATCATCTACGACGAGGAACTGACGGAAGCGAGTATGCAGCAGATCCGGCAGCAAATGAATAACATGGGTTATTTCCACGCGGAGGTAGATACGCAGTTGCGGTTTAAGAAGCGGAAGGTGGAAGTGACGTACCTGGTGACAGCGCATCAGCCGTATTATGTGCGGAACTACGAGGTGGATATCCCTATTCCGGAACTGGCGGAGATCGCGCAGAACGAGCGGCGCAAGGTGCATCCGGGCGAGCAGTTCTCTACGGCGACGCTGGACGAGGAACGCGAGCGTATCACCAGTGCGATGCGCAATCAAGGTTATTACTATTTCGAGAAATCGCTTCTGGAATACACGGCCGATAGTGCGTTGGGTACGCATCAAGTGGATATCCGGTTGCACATGGCGCCGTATGTGTCGCAGTTGGATTCGGCGGAACTGAAGCGCCTGAATACCCGTTATTCGATACGCGAGGTCAACTATACGCAGGACTATCCGTTCCTGCGCAAGAGTGCGCTACGTCGCGCGAGTCGTATCCGCGCCGATGAGCGGTATGCGGAGTGGAAAGTAGAGCGCACGTACGCGCGCATGAATGCTTTGCCGCCGGTGAAATACGTCGATATCGTCTTCACCCCGGTGGGGGACACCTTGCTGGACTGTAATATCTCGGTTTCGCGAAGCAGGCTGAACTCCGTGTCGGCGGAGGTGGAAGGCACGTATAGTGCCGGAGACTGGGGTGTCGCAGCAGGGCTACGGTATACCAACAAGAATATCTTCCATGGTGCGGAAGTGCTGACGATAGGTGCGCGCGCTTCGTACGAGTGGCGCACTAACGGCGGACGGGCGATAGAGGCGCGCGCCGATGCGGGCTTGCGTTTTCCGTCGAATGTGGCGGTGGAGATAGGCTATAACTATCAGCAGCGGCCGGACGAATACACGCGTACGATCGCGAATGCGAAGTTGTCGTATATGATCCCGCGTAAACCCGGCAGCCGCTGGACGCACGAGTTCAACCTCGTCGATATCAACTATATCTATGTGCCGTGGATGTCGGAGGCGTTCAAGCGCCAGTTCATCGACCGCTCGTCGGTGCTGAAGGCCAGTTATGAGGACCATTTCATCGTCGATTGGAGTTATACGGGTTCGTACTCGACCTTCAACCCGCGTTTCCCGAATCGCTCCTATCTGCAGTTCGCTCTCCGGGTAGAGACGGCGGGCAATTTCCTATATGCCCTGAGCGAGTTGTTCCATTTTCCGAAGAACGACGACGGCGCGTATGTGATCGGCCATATACCGTTCGCGCAGTACGCCAAAGGCGATTTTAACTTCACCTACCACGGCATCATTGCGCCGAAGCATCACCTGGTGACGCATATCGGTTTTGGTGCGGCGGTGCCGTATCTGAATGCGAAGGTGATCCCGTTCGAGAAGCGCTATTTCGGTGGTGGAGCGAGTGGTGTACGCGGTTGGCAGGCCCGCACGCTGGGACCGGGTACCTTCCGTAATACAGGCAACAGGATGGCGTATGACTTGCAGGTGGGTGATATCCATCTCGAGATGAACCTCGAGTACCGTTTTAAGGTACTGAGATTCCTGGAGTTAGCGGCCTTCACGGATGCCGGTAATATATGGACGATCTATAACTATGACTCGCAGCCGGGCGGCGTCTTCACCGCGGATTTCTACAAGCAGATCGCTTGGAGTTACGGCGCGGGACTGCGTTTTGACCTCTCGGTGATGATCTTCCGTATCGACTTCGGTGTGAAGCTGTACGACCCGAGCCGCATCGACTTAGGTACGCAGTGGCGTATCGCGCCGAACGGCCTGTGTTGGAAGGATGATATGACGTTCCACTTTGCTATCGGCTACCCCTTCTGATGTTAAAAACTCACATGATATCAGGGCTCATCGAAGCTGGATGCGACGAAGCGGGGCGCGGACCGTTAGCGGGAAGTGTGTTTGCGGCGGCGGTGATATTGGATCCGAAAAGGGTAGGAGAGGTGCCGGAGTTTGAGTGGCTCAATGACTCCAAGCAGTTGACGGACAAACAGCGCTATGCGCTCCGGCCTATCATCGAACGCGAAGCCGTCAGTTGGGCGGTGGTGGAAGTGACGGCTAAGGAGATTGACGAACGCAATATATTGCAGTGCTCGATTTTGGGCATGCAGCGCGCGCTGGATAAACTCTCCGTGCGCCCGCAACATATCCTGGTGGACGGCAATAAATGGAAGCCGTACGTGCCGGAAGGAGAGTTATTGGAGATACCGGCAGACACGGTGGTGCACGGCGATGCGACCTACATGTCGATAGCGGCGGCGAGTGTGCTGGCTAAGACCTATCGGGACGACTATATGCTGCGGCTGCACGAGGAGTTTCCCCAATATGGTTGGGCGAATAACAAAGGCTATCCGACGGCCGAACATTATGCGGCCATAAAGAAATATGGAGTAACACCCTATCATAGATTAACGTTTAACTTAAAATTGTAACAGTATGAATTTCTTTCGTAAAACGGTTGCGGTAGAAGGACAGGAGCGTCCTCGCCGCAGAGTAGGTTGCCTCGGCGGTTGCCTGATTTTCTTTGCAGTTTATTTCATCTGCAGCGCCCTCCTCGGATGGATCATGGGAGACATGTTCTCCTCATCGAACGTCAAGTTGGAGGACAAGACCATCTATCGTCTGGAGCTGAAGGGAACATTGGTAGAGCAGGCGAAGGAAGAAAACCCGTTCGCATCACTGATGAGTTCCGTGCCTTACAGCAGTTATGCCGGCAAGGGTGAGACGGTCGGCTTGGACGAGATCCTGAGTAATATTCGTCTGGCGAAGAACGACGACAAGATCCTCGGTATATGGGTGGACGGCGCCGAATTGGAGACGGCTCCGGCGAACGCGAAAGCCATCCGCGACGCCCTGCTCGACTTCAAACAGAGCGGCAAGTGGATCATCGCTTCGGCGAAGAGTTACGATCAGACTAATTATTATATCGTTTCCGTAGCCGATCGTATCTGTCTGGACCCGACGGGAGCGGTGGACTGGAACGGTCTCTCTGCTACAAAGATGTACTTCACTCGTGTGATGGAGAAGATAGGTGTAGAGATGCAGATTCTTAAAGTGGGCACCTTCAAGTCGGCTGTAGAGCCGTATTTCCGCACCTCGATGTCCGATGCAGACCGCTTGCAGACCGAGCAATACCTCGGCGGTATCTGGAAAGAGTACAAGGCCGGAGTCTCGGCTGCCCGTCATATCGACGAGGCGCAATTGGATGTGCTGGCTGACCATGTCATGGGGCTGCAATCAGCGGAAGAGAACCTCGCTGCAGGTCTCGTGGACACCATCGTCTATGCCCAAGATATGGACTCGCTGCTGCGCGTCTATGCCGGTACGAAGGACTATCACCTGCTCACCACCGCGAAGATGGCGAACGTGAAACGTCCGGAGTCGAAGGCGAAAGACAAGGTGGCGGTGCTCTATCTCGAAGGCGAGATCACCGATGACTCGGGCGACGGTATCGTAGGCAAGGACGTCGTAAAGACCCTTAAGAAGATCCGCAAACAGAAAGATATCAAAGCCCTCGTGCTACGCGTCAACAGTCCGGGCGGTTCAGCCAACGCCAGCGAGCAGATCTGGCATGCCGTTCAGAACATCAAAGCGGATAGTATTCCGGTCGTTGTCTCAATGGGCGACTATGCCGCTTCGGGTGGCTATTATATATCCTGCGGCGCAGACTACATCTTCGCTGAACCGACCACCCTCACCGGTTCGATTGGCATCTTCGGCACTATTCCGAACGTGTCCAAACTGCGCAATAAAGTGGGGCTGGACATTGACGGTGTCCGCACGAACAAACATTCGGATATGGGAACCAATATGATCTACAAAGGCATGAATGACGAAGAGCACGCGCTGATGCAGACAATGATTGAGCGCGGCTATGACCTGTTCACAAGCCGCTGTGCACAAGGTCGTCACGTAGAGCAATCCTATATCAAATCCATCGGCGAGGGCCGTGTTTGGTTGGGCGACAAAGGTGTAGAGATCGGTATCGTGGACAAACTCGGTAATATCGATGATGCGATTGCGAAGGCGGTTGAACTCGCCGGACTGGAGTCGTATCAACTGACGTATTTCCCGGAGAAAGAAGACCCGTACGAGGAGTTGTTCAAGATGTTTGATAACACCACGGACGAGGAACGCCTCATCCTGAAAGTGCGTGAGTTCTGCTCCAAACCGCGTATCATGGCCCTCATGCCGGAAGTGAAGATCCAATAAATGCTGAAAACTCTCTCCATACCGCTCAGTGGACTCTACTCCTTTGGAGTAGCCATCCGCCATGTGCTGTTCGACCAGCGCTTGTTACCCTCGTTTAGCGTCAATGTGCCGACGATATGCGTGGGTAACCTGGCGGTGGGCGGTACGGGGAAGACGCCGATGGTGGAGTACCTGCTGCGGCTGCTGTTGGATAACGGCTATCATCCGGCGGTGCTCTCGCGCGGGTACAAGCGTAAGACACACGGTTTTCTCTTAGCCGACAGTATGGCGACGGTCGAGACGATCGGCGACGAGGCGATGCAACTGCACCGGAAATTCCCGGAGGTTCCTGTCGCCGTGTGCGAGAGCCGCGTGCGCGGTGTCAAGCAGCTGCAGCGCCAGTTGCAGAAACTGGATGTCGTCGTGCTTGATGATGCGATGCAGCACCGTGCGCTGCGCTGCGGCTTCACCATCCTCCTCACGCCGTACGACCACCTCTATATCGACGACCATATGTTGCCATGGGGCACGCTTCGTGACCTGCCGAGCAGGGCACTGACGGCCGATGCGGTGGTGCTGACCAAGTGTCCGGACAGCATTCGTCCGATAGACATGCGCGTGGTGGATAACCGCCTTCACCTGCCTACGTTCCAGCTACTGCATTTCACGGGACTGAGTTATGCGCCGATGGAGCAGGAGGGCACGCCCCTCGTGCTGTGCGGTATCGCCCAACCCCGGTATATGATGCGGTATGTGAGCAAGCACTATCCGAAAGCCGAACTGATGGCCTATCCGGATCATCACCATTATACGCCGGCGGACATAGACGCTATCATGCAGCGCGCGGAGGATTTTGACTTCGTCCTCACGACGGAGAAAGATATCCAGCGGCTGCGTACTACTTCCCTCGTGGATAGGCTGCATGCGCAGAACAAGCGCCTCATCGCCCTGCCTGTGAGCGTGCGGTTCTGCACACCAAAAGAACTTTTTGATCGACAAATACTGACCTATGTTCGCGAGCATAAGAATACATAGTATCCTTCGTCGTTTTGTGCCGCCGTATCGTGCGCAGTTGGGGTGGAATATCTTCTTCAACCTCCTCTCGACGATTTTGTCGCTCTTTTCGTTCGCGGCGATCATTCCGGTGCTGCGCATCCTCTTCGGGCTCAACAGCCTGGAGGTGACGCGTATCCCGCTGAGTGAGGTACACGGGCTGCAAGAGACGATTGCGGCACTGCGCACGAACCTATACTGCGTACTCAATGAGCAGATCGCGCTGCATGGCGCCGGCCATGTGTTGCTGCTCTTAGGGATATTCCTTATCGTGATGACGGGACTCAAAGTGTTCACGGCCTGGCTCGCGAACTACTTCATGGTGCCTATCCGAACGGGTGTGCTGCGCGACTTGCGCAAGCAGTTATACGATAAGATTCTCTCGCTGCCTATGGGTTATTTCACCCAAGCGCGGCGGGGCGATATCATCTCGCGTATGACGAACGATGTGAACGAAGTGGAAGCGTCCATCATGTCGGCCCTGGACATTCTGTTCAAGGACCCCATCATGATTCTCGTGTACCTCATCACGCTCTTCGTCATCTCGTGGCAACTGACGCTGTTCGTGTTGCTGCTCATGCCGATCGCTATCTTCCTCATCGGTCGTATCGGGCGGAGCCTCAAGCGGGCTTCGAAAAAGGGCCAGGAGCAGAATGCGGAGATCCTCTCGTCTGTTGACGAGACGCTATTGGGGCTGCGGGTGGTCAAAGGTTTCAATGCCCAAAACAAACTGCGTACGCGGTTCGAGACGCTTATCAACGCGACGCGCGCGACCTTCAACCGTATCAACCGCCGGTATTACTTGGCGCACCCGCTCTCGGAGTTCCTCGGCACAATCCTCATCGCTGTCATCCTATGGTTCGGTGGTCTGCTGATCCTCTCCGACCATGCGACTATCGACGCGGCGACGTTCATCTACTACCTCGTCATCTTCTACTCGATCATCAACCCCTCGAAAGACCTCAGCAAAGCGGCGTACGGTATTCGTCGCGGCATGGCGTCCCTCGAGCGCATCGACACGGTGCTCAATACGGAGTCGCATATCGTCGAACCCGCGCAACCGCTGCCGGTGCATTTCGATAAGCAGATTGTCTTCGACCATGTGTCCTTCTCGTACCAACCGGATATTGAAGTGCTGACAGATATATGCCTGACGATACCGAAAGGTCAGACTATTGCCTTGGTGGGGCAATCGGGTAGCGGGAAGACGACGCTCACGGACCTCTTGCCGCGGTTCTATGACCCGACGGCAGGACATGTCGCTATCGACGGCACCGATATTCGTCGACATATGACGCACGACGTACGCGACCTCATGGGTATCGTCTGCCAGGAACCTATCCTGTTCAACGATACGGTACTTAATAACATCACCTTCAGCGTCGATACGTCTCAACCTGCGCCGAACGGACTCACCTGGCGCGAGGCGGCTGAACAGGCCGCGCGTATCGCCAATGCGCATGCCTTCATAGAGGCGATGCCGGAAGGGTATAACACCGTCATCGGTGACCGCGGATCGCGTCTCTCTGGAGGCCAGCGCCAGCGACTCTCTATCGCACGGGCGATACTCAAGAACCCGCCGATTCTTATCCTCGATGAGGCGACTTCGGCACTCGACAGCGAGTCCGAACGACTGGTGCAAGATGCACTCGAGCACCTGATGAAGGACCGCACTACGCTCGTGGTGGCGCATCGTTTGTCCACCATCCGGCATGCCGACCTCATATGTGTGCTGCACGAAGGACGTATCGTCGAGCGCGGCACGCACGATGAACTATACGCCCTCGGCGGACACTATACCAAACTCGTCGATATGCAGCAATGAAAAAGCGTGTACTCTTAGGAATGTCGGGAGGCATAGACTCCACCGTCAGCGCCATACTCTTGCTTGAGCAGGGCTACGAGGTCATCGGCGTCACCTTCCGTACCTTCGATAGTATCAAAGAGTCGTGTATCGCCAAGGAGAAAGGATGCTGTACCATTGACTCCATCATGGAGGCGAAGCATAACGCCGAGCGCATGGGTTTCGAGCACCATATCGTGGACTTTCGAGATACCTTCCGCCGGTGCGTGATTCAGAACTTTATCGACGAGTATATGGCGGGCCGCACGCCCAACCCTTGCGTGCTGTGCAACAGTCATATCAAGTGGGGCGAACTGATGCGTGTAGCCGATGATTTCCACTGCGACTATATCGCTACCGGTCATTATGCTCGCATTGCCGAACGAGACGGACATGTGTTCTTGCGTACTGCCGCCGATACACGCAAGGACCAGACCTATTTCCTCTGGATGCTCACCGAAGAGCAGTTACGCCGCACGATCTTTCCGCTCGGGGATTTCACTAAAGATCAGGTGCGTGAGATAGCGCGGCAACACGGCTACGAGAAACTGGCCGTCAAGCGCGAGAGCCAGGAGATATGCTTCATCCCCGATGATGACTACCGCACTTTCCTTCGCGCGAACGTACCCGACTATACAGAACGCGTGCGCGCGGGCGAGTATGTGGATAAGGATGGTAAGGTATTAGGTATGCACGAAGGATACGTCAACTATACCATCGGTCAACGCAAAGGACTCGGCATCGCCCTCGGTCATCCGGCGTATATCACACATATCGACGCCTCCACCAACCGCATCACCCTCGGCTCCAACGATGACATGTACGCGAAGGAACTGAGGTTCAAACCCTCGGTATTCCGGAATATCGATATCCCGGTATCTCGATTAACTGCCAAAATCCGCTATCGCACCCAAGCCGTTCCCGTAGAAAAGATAGACGGGGACCGCTTGATTTTCGCAGTCCCCGTCTGGGGTATCACTCCCGGTCAGTCTGTCGTCCTCTATCAGGACGACCTCGTCGTCGGGGGTGGAATAATCCTAGGATCCTAGGACCCTAGGATTCTAGTTACTTTCCGAAGTAGCGTTTGTACAATCCTTCGAACCCTTTTCCGTGACGCGCTTCGTCGCGTGCCATCTCATGTACGGTGTCATGAATCGGGTCGAGGTTCAACTCTTTCGCACGCTTAGCGATATTCAACTTGTCTTCGCATGCGCCGGACTCCGCTAACATGCGTTTCTCGAGGTTTGTC
>JAEEGL010710556.1_pt1 | contig 23486 bp, 17 predicted proteins | sample 9134231 | NCBI WGS metagenome assembly JAEEGL01 (sample SAMN16246548, study PRJNA631951) | gut metagenome | biome: gut microbiome; feature: rumen; material: fiber-attached | host: Bos | place: Iran: Karaj | collected 2018-10
CGAGCTTCGAAGGATCGAACGCGTTTATGATCACTTCTTCGCCGTTCTCGATGAATATCCTGTTTCTGCTGTTTTCGCTGCGCCCCATGATGAAGTACGCGACGGCGGCCTTCTTTCCGTCTGCGGTCATTCCGACCGCGATGCCGCGTCCAGCGTATGTGTTGCCCGCGAGCAGCTTTCCGAAATCGTTTACTGCGTAGATGTTGTCCGACATGTTTCTTCCTCCCCGGTTAAAACCGTTATATCGTGATCCGCCCGTCCCGCGGAGCGGTCAGCGGTCCTGTTCATCGCGTCCCGCGCTTTCGCGCTCCGGGACTATTCCTTTCCGTCCCAGCAGTACGTGCAGAGCTTGCATCTGTCTATGCCCACCGCGTCGAGCATGCTGTCGAGCTCGTGGAACCTGAGATCCGTAAGGTTCAGCTTCTCGCCGATCATCTCGACCATCTTCTTATGCTTCTCGGTCTTCGCGTCCACGTACTCGTCGAGCACTTCCTTCGTGAGGTCGTCCGGCCCGCAGTTTTCGAGCTCGCAGATAACGCGCCTCGAGATCAGGTCCATGTCGCTTACCGAACGCGAGAAGTTCAGGTACTTGCAGCCGTACATGATCGGCGGGCACGCCGAGCGTGCGAGCACTTCCTTGGCTCCGTTCTCGAGCAGGTATCCGACAGTCTCTGTGAGCTGAGTGCCGCGAACTATCGAGTCGTCTATGAGGATCATCTTCTTGCCGTCGATTATCTGGTGCACAGGAATCAGCTTCATCTTGGCGATGAGGTTCCTCGCCTTCTGCACCTGAGGCATAAAGCTTCTCGGCCACGTCGGCGTGTACTTTATGAGCGGTCTCGAGTACGGAACGTGCGAAGCGTTCGCGTATCCGAGCGCGTGGGCGATGCCGCTGTCAGGAACTCCGGCTACGTAGTCGGCGTCCACATGGCCCTCCTCGGCGTCCTGACGCGCGATTCCCGCGCCGTTTCTGTAGCGCACGGCCTCGACGTTCATGCCCTCGTACGTCGAAGGCGTGTAGCCGAAATACGTCCAGAGGAACGTACAGATCCGCATCTCCTTCTGAGGCGGCTGGATCTGCTCGACTCCGTCGGCCGTTATGAGCGCTATCTCGGCCGGTCCGAGCTCGCTGTGCTGCCTGTATCCGAGGTTCACGAACGAGAACGACTCGGAGGCCACGCAGAACCCGTCGTCGTCGTGTCCGATAACCAGAGGCGTCCTGCCCCACTTGTCGCGGGCGGCGTAGATGCCCTTGTCCGTGAGCACGAGCATCGTCAGCGATCCGTCCACCTTGTCCTGTGCGTATCTGATGCCCGAAGGGATGTCGGGCTGCGTCGAGATCAGGGCCGCCGCGAGCTCAGTGTTGTTTATGTTGTTTTTGTTCATGGTCAGGAACTGATGGGTGCCGCTCTTTACGAGTTCTTCGACCAGTTCCTCCTTGTTGTTTATCCGTCCTACGGTGTTTACGGCGTAGTCGCCCTGCCTGCTGTAGATCGTAAGAGGCTGCGGCTCGCCGTCGCTGATGCTTCCGATGCCGCTGTTCCCCGTCATGTGCGCGATCTCAGGCTCGAACTTCGATCTGAACGGAGAATTCTCGATATTGTGTATGCTCCTCTCAAACCCGTCCGGCGTGCAGATGCACATGCCGCCTCTCTTGGTTCCGAGATGTGAATGATAATCCGTCCCGAAGAAAACGTCCATTACAATGTCTCTCTTCGAGACCGCTCCGAATACTCCGCCCATCCGTGCTCTTCCTTTCTGTCTGTCGTGTCAAACGTACTTACTTAATGTGCCGGTGCCGCGCTCCGCGCGGCCTGCCGGCCGTTCCCCCGCGCCCCGCCGGTCTCCCGGCAGCCGCGCCGTCAGAGCGTCGCGAGAACCTCGCGGGCCGCTTCGACTATAATCTTATGCTCCACCTCCAGCACCCTGGCCGCCAGCGTGTCGGGCGTATCGCCCTCCAGCACCGGCACCTTCCGCTGGATGATTATCTTACCCGTATCGACGCCCTCGTCCACGAAATGCACCGTCGCGCCGGATTCCTTGTCGCCGGCCGCGAGCACGGCCTCGTGCACGTGGTGTCCGAAATATCCCATTCCGCAGTGCTTCGGTATGAGCGACGGATGGATATTTATTATGCGTCCCCTGAACGCCCGGATGAATTCCGGCTGAAGCACGCTCATGTATCCGGCCAGGATCACGAGATCCGTGCCGGCCTCCTTAAGCGCCTCCACCATGGCCGCCGTCCGCTCGTCCGGGTCCGGATGCGTCTTCTTTCCGATGACCTTTGTCGGTATGCCCGCCTTAGCCGCGCGCTCGAGCGCGTAAGCCGTCGGGCTGCTCGAGATCACGAGGACCACCTTCGCGCCGCCGAGCTCATCCGCGGCCGCCGCGTCTATGACGGCCTGCAGGTTGGTCCCGCCGCCCGATACGAGCACCGATACTCTCTTTGTCCTTGTATCCGCCGCGGCGCCCATTGCCTCGGGACTTCCGCAGCAGCAACCATTCATTCTTTCTCCGCTCATCTCACGCCTCCGATGTGCTGTCCCGCGCGTTTACGGCCGTCTCAGCCCGCCCGCGCGGTACGTCCGGTTTCCTAGCAGATCTGTACCTTGTCGTCTCCCGACGCGATCTCGCCGATGATATAAGCGTCCTCGCCGTTCGCTCTCAGCACCTCGAGAGCCTTGTCCGCGTCCTCCGCCGCGACTACGGTGCTCATGCCCACGCCCATGTTGAACGTGTTGAACATGTCGCGTTCAGGGATGCCGCCGGTCTTCATGAGAAGATCGAATACCGGAAGCACCTTTACAGCCGATTTCTCGATCTTCGCCGAGAAGCCGTCAGGGATGCTGCGAGGGATGTTCTCGTAGAAGCCGCCGCCTGTGATATGCGATACCGCCTTTACCGTCACAGCGTCGAACAGAGCCAGCATCGGCTTTACGTATATCTTAGTCGGCGTTATAAGCGCCTCGCCGAGCGTTCTGCCGCCGAGCTCCTCCGGCTTTGCCGAGAGGTCAGCGTTCTCCACGTCGAACACCTTGCGCACGAGCGAGAAGCCGTTCGAGTGGAAGCCCGACGACGGCAGTCCGATTATCGCGTCGCCGGCCTTTATCGTTCTGTTGTCGAGCACCTTTTCTCTGTCGACTACGCCTACCGAAAATCCCGCGAGGTCGTATTCGTCGACGCCGTAGAATCCCGGCATTTCAGCCGTCTCGCCGCCGATCAGAGCGCAGCCGGACTGCACGCAGCCCTCGGCGACGCCCGAAACGATCTGCGCGATCTTTTCGGGATAGTTCTTCCCGACCGCAATGTAGTCCAGGAAGAAGAGCGGCTTCGCGCCGCAGCAGATTATGTCGTTCACGCACATCGCGACGCAGTCGATGCCGACCGTGTCGTGCTTGTCGAGCAGGAACGCCAGCTTGAGCTTCGTTCCCACGCCGTCGGTGCCGCTTACGAGCACAGGCTTCTTCATCCCGGTAACGTCGAGCTCGAACAGTCCGCCGAAACCGCCGATATCCGAGATTGCGCCGGACGTCATGGTCCTGGCGATATGCGTCTTCATCAGTTCGACCGCTTTGTAGCCGGCAGTGATGTCGACGCCGGATTCCTTATAACTCTCGCTGAAACTTTTCATTGCGTTCCTCCTGTTAAGTCTGCAGGCGGGGCAGCCGCCCCGCGGATGATGCGCCGACGCGGCGGCGCGCCTAATTCTTCTCTATCTGTTGCCCGAGCGGAAGTCCGCGTCGAGCGCTATGATGTCGTTCTCCATCTTCACCTTGTACGCCTTGATCTTTTCGCGCATTTCCGCGTCGCGTACGCTGAGCATCTGAATCGCCAGAAGCGCGGCGTTCTCCGCGCCGTCTATGGCCACTGTCGCCACCGGAATGCCCTTAGGCATCTGCACTACCGAAAGCAGCGAATCGAGGCCGTCCAGCGTGCTCGACTTCATCGGGATCCCGATGACAGGAACGGGTGCCGTAGCCGCCAGCACGCCCGCGAGGTGCGCCGCCTTGCCGGCCGCGGCGATTATAACGTCGATACCGCGTTCCTCAGCTGTCTTAGCGTATTCCTCCGCGACGCGCGGCGTCCTGTGCGCCGATATTATTCTCGTCTCGTAGGCGACTCCGAACTCGTCGAGTATCGCTTCCGCCTTCTGCACTACCGGATAATCCGATTTGCTTCCCATAACGATTCCAATCATTTCAGTCGTCCTCCTGTCTGTACGGCATGCCTGCTCAGCGCCGCCCGCCCTTCCGGGCCCGCGGCCCGCCGGCGCCTATCTGTAATACGCCACGCCGGACTCGAAGATCTGCTGATCCTTGTTGCCCTCGACGTTCTTGTAAACGTTGATCCCGATACGCTCCGAGTGACCCATCTTGCCGAGCACGCGGCCGTCAGGCGACGTAATGCCCTCGATGGCGTACGCGGAGTAGTTCGGATTGTATTTGATGTCCATGGACGGCTCTCCCGCCAGATTTACGTACTGGGTGGCCACCTGTCCGTTGCGGATGAGCCTGTCGAGCGTTTCCGGATCCGCTATGAAGCGGCCCTCGCCGTGTGAAATCGCCACGGTGTGGATGTCGCCGACCTTCGCGTTCATGAGCCACGGCGACTTGACCGAAGCCACGCGGGTGCGGACGAGGCACGACATGTGTCTGCCGATCCTGTTGTAGGTCAGCGTCGGACTGTTTTCGGTCTGCGCGGTGATTTTGCCCTCAGGTACGAGCCCGAGCTTTATGAGCGCCTGGAAGCCGTTGCAGATGCCGAGCATCAGTCCGTCGCGGTTTTCGAGAAGATCCGCCACGGCGTCCGCGATGCGAGGGTTCCTGAATACGGCTGTGATGAACTTCGCCGATCCGTCCGGCTCGTCGCCGCCCGAGAAGCCTCCCGGTATCATAACTATCTGGCTCTCGCGTATCTTGCGCTCGAGTTCCTTTATCGAATCGACGAGCTCAGCCTCGCTCAGATTCCTGATGATGTGTATCTCCGCCTGAGCGCCCGCTCTCTCGAAGGCGCGCTTGGAGTCGGTCTCGCAGTTCGTGCCCGGGAACGTCGGGATGACCACGCGAGGCTTCGCCACGCTTACGGCGCACTTGCGAGGGCCGTGCTCGTGGTAGGAGATCTTAGGCACTACAGCCGTATCCGGCTTGTTCCTGAATTCGACGGTCCTTACAGGGAACACGCTCTCGAGAGGCGCGGTCCACGCCTTGATCACCTGCTCCATCGCCATCGTCTCGTGCTTTACGGAGCCGTCCGCTTCGCGGGCGTTGATCTCGAGCTGCTCTCTGTCGGTCGTGCGGCCGATGATCCTGTAAGTCGTATCCTCGAACATCTGGGCGATGTTCTCGCCCTCCGGCACCTCGATTAGGAGCGAGCCGTAGTCCGGCGTCCTGAGTTCCTTTCCGGTGACGTCGTTCATTTCGAAGCCGATCCTGTTTCCGACAGCCATCTTTACCGCCGCGATGAACAGACCGCCGCGGCCGATCGTGTTCGCCGCGAGTATCTTGTGGGCGTCCGCGAGCTCGTGGACGCGCATCATGTTCTTTTTGAACTGCTCCGAATCGAGCAGCATGTCTTCGTTCTTAGGAGCGTAAAGGTATACGAGCTTGCTGTCCGTCGCCTTGAATTCGGTCGACATCACGTCCGCCGCGTTCAGAACGCCGAGCGAGAACGCGATCAGCGTCGGAGGCACGTTGATGTCCATGAACGTTCCGGACATGCTGTCCTTTCCGCCTATCGCCGGGAGTCCGAGCTCCTTCTGCGCCTTCAGCGCGCCGAGCAGCGCCTGGAACGGCAGAGCCCACGTCGTCGGATCCTCGGTCATCTTCTCGAAGTATTCCTGGAACGACATGCGGATGCCGGTGTAGTCGCCGCCCATCGCCGCTATCTTGCTAACCGACTCGATGACCGCGTAGTAAGCGCCGTAGAACGGGCTCTTCTTGGAGAGCTTCGGATCGAAGCCGTACGCCATGAGCGTCGCGGTGCTGGTGTTGCCTTCCGTTACAGGAAGCTTCGCCGCCATGCCCGCGGCCGGCGACAGCTGGTACTTTCCGCCGAGAGGCATCAGCACGGTAGCCGCTCCGATAGTGCTGTCGAAGCGCTCCGTCAGGCCCTTCTGGCTGCAGCAGTTAAGGTCCGAGAGGAACTCCTTGAGTTCCTTGCCCTCTTCGCCGCTGTCGAAAATGCCGGCGAGATCCTTTATGTCATTGACGCGTACAGCCGCCTGCTGCTTCGCGCCGTTCGTGTTCAGAAAATCGCGCGAGAGGTCGAGAATGATCTTTCCGCGCCAGAACATCCTGAAGCGGTTCATGCCGGTGACCTTCGCCACCTTCGTCGCCTCGAGGTTCTCCTCGTCCGCGTATCCGATAAAGCGGTCCGCGTCGCTGCCCGCGACGACTACCGCCATACGCTCCTGCGATTCGGAGATCGCGAGCTCGGTGCCGTCCAGGCCGTCGTACTTCTTAGGCACGAGGTCGAGGTCGACGTCGATGCCGTCGGTCAGCTCGCCGATCGCCACGGAAACGCCGCCCGCGCCGAAGTCGTTGCAGCGCTTGATCATAGTGGCGACTTCCTTGCGCCTGAAGAGCCTCTGTATGTTTCTCTCGACCGGCGGATTGCCCTTCTGGACCTCCGCTCCGCATTCGAGTATCGATTCCTTCGTGTGTTCCTTGGACGAGCCCGTGGCTCCGCCGCAGCCGTCTCTTCCGGTGCGTCCGCCCACGAGGATGATAACGTCGCCTTCCTTCGGCGCTTCGCGCCTTACGTGCGACGCCGGCGCCGCGCCTACCACCGCGCCGACCTCCATGCGCTTTGCCACGTAGCCTTCGTCGTATATCTCAGCGACCTGCCCGGTGGCGAGGCCGATCTGGTTGCCGTAGGAGCTGTATCCGTGCGCGGCCTGAGTCGTGAGCTTGCGCTGCGGAAGCTTGCCCTCCATCGTCTCCGAAACCGGAGTCCTCGGGTCCGCGCATCCGGTCACGCGCATCGCCTGGTAAACGTAAACTCTGCCCGAGAGCGGGTCGCGTATCGCTCCGCCGAGGCACGTCGCGGCGCCGCCGAACGGCTCGATCTCGGTCGGATGGTTGTGCGTCTCGTTCTTGAACATAACGAGCCAGTCTTCCTCGCGGCCGTCGATGTCGGCTTTGACCTTTATGCTGCACGCGTTGATCTCGTCGGATTCGTCGATGTTGTCGGCCAGACCCTCTTTCTTAAGATACTTCGCGCCGATAGTAGCGAGATCCATCAGGCAGACGTCCTTTTCGCGGTCGCCGTATACGTACTCGCGCGTCTTCATGTACTCGCCGAACGCCTTCTTCACGATGTCCGCGTAAGGTCCCTCTTCAAACGTGATGTCGTTGAGCTGGGTCTGGAACGTGGTGTGTCTGCAGTGGTCCGACCAGTACGTATCGATCACGCGGATCTCAGTAAGCGTCGGATCGCGCTTCTCGTCGTTCCTGAAGTAGTCGTAGACGCACATTATATCGTCATGGCTCATCGCGAGCCCCATGGATTTTCTCATGTCCTCGAGCGACGCTTCGTCGGACGACGTAAAGCCTTCGATCACCGCGACGTCAGGCGGAACAGCGCTCGCCATCGCGAGCGTGGCCGGCTTGTCGAACCCCGTCTCCTGCGAGTCCACAGGGTTTACGCAGTATTTCTTTACCGCAGCGAATTCCTCGTCGCTTACGTCGCCCAGGAGAGCGATCACCTTCGCGAAGCGCACCGTCGCCTCGGCCGAAGGATCTATGAGCTTTATGCACTGCGCCGCGGAATCCGCGCGCTGGTCGTACTGTCCCGGCAGGTATCCCACCGCGAAGACCTTGTCGCCGAGCCCCTCCGGGAGCTCCTCGTCGTACGCCTTGTCTACGGCAGGCTCCGCGAACACGATGTACTTTACTCTGTCGTAGGTGGCGTCGTCTATGCCTTCGATGTCGTATCTGTTTACGATCCTGACTCCGCTGAGTCCGTTCAGTCCGAGGTTCTCGCTGATGTCAGCGAACAGTCCTCTCGCCTCTACGTCGAATCCCTCTTTTTTCTCTACGTAAATCCGTCTTACCATTTCCGCACCTCACGTGTCGATTTTCCGCGGCTTCCGCCGCGTGTACGCAATGTCTGCCCGCTTTCCGTTCCGCCGCGCTCCAGGCTCCTGCGCGCGGCCGTCTCCGGCGCTACTCCGCCGTTTCTCCCGCGCCGCCGCCCGTAAGGTCGAGCGTTATCTGGCGCATGTCCGGATCGTCGTTCGCGTCCGGCTCGTGGATCGCGCCTTCGATGTCGTCGATCTCCGGAAGCTCGCTCAGGCTCGTGAACCCGAAGTTCTTAAGGAACGTGTCGGTCGTGCCGTAAAGTATCGGCCGTCCGATTCCCGCGGATCTTCCGACCTCGCGTATGAGCTCCTTCTTCTCGAGGCCCTCAACTACACGGTCGCATTTGATGCCGCGGATCGAATCTATCTCGCCCTTCGTTACCGGCTGCTTGTACGCTATTATCGCGAGCACCTCCAGAGCCGACTGCGACAGCCTGCGCTGCTTCACCGGCGTGCAGAGTCTCTCGATGTACTCCGCGTTGTCCGGGTCGGTCACGAACTGGAAGCACTTGTTCACCTCGCGGATGCGGATGCCGCGCCCTTCCTGCTCGTACTCCTCCCGGAGTTCCCTGAAATAGTCGTACGCCTCTTTCCAGTTTATGTTGAACACCTCGGCCGCCGTCTTGACGTCCAGCGGTTCTCCCCACGTGAACATCATCGATTCGAGCGCCGATTTTACCGATTTCTTGGTCGTCATTGAAGCAGTTCCTCCCCGCCCGCGCCGCCGGCATTGTCAGTAACGCCTGCCGCGCCGCTCCTGTCGGTTATGAATATATCGCCGTAGCGCACCTTCTGGCGCAGGCTAACCGTCTTGTTCTTGGCCATCTCGAGGATGGACGCGAACGTTACTATCACGTCGTACTTATCGCTCTCCGAGTTGAGAGCCTCGCGGAACGACACCGTCTTCTTTCCGAGTCTGCCGAACAGCCCGCGGATGAAGCCGATCTTCTGCTCCATCGTTATCCTCTCGCGCTCGACCCGCTCGTACGTGCGCTTTACCGCCGCGATGCGCTGCTTCTTCGAGATGAAGAGGTTGAACGCGTTCACGAACTGCTTCACGTCCAGCGAGAGGATCTCGTCCGGGTCGTTCAGGTATTCGGAGATGTCCTCCTGCGGCTTCTCGTATATCCTGAAGTTCTCCTCCTCGGCGGCGGCCAGTATCTCCGCCGCTTTCTTGAAGCGCTTGTATTCAAGTATCTTTTCGACGAGTTCCGATCTCGGGTCCTCCGCGTACTGGTCCTGATCGTCCGTGTTCGTTCTCGGGAGGAGCATCTTCGACTTTATCGCTATCAGTTCGGCCGCGAGCACCATGAACTCGGCCGTGACCGCGACGTCCATGCGCTTCATCTCCTCGAGATAACCGAGATACTGCGCCGTTATCTCCGACACCTTTATGTCGTAGATGCTCATCTGAGCGTTCTCGATCAGATACACCAGCAGATCGAAAGGCCCTTCGAAACTGTCCAGTTTGACTTTGTATATCATTTCATCAACCGCCGGCGCGCCGCTTCGCGCGCCCTCCGGGCGGCTCCTTTGACCGCTTTATTCGAAAAGCTTTTTAAGATTCTCGCCGTACGGCGGGTAAACGACGCCCTTCTCGGTGACCACCGCGGTTATGAACTCCGCCGGAGTCACGTCGAACGCCGGGTTGAAGGTCTTTATCCCCTCGGGCGCCATAGGCTTTTCGTACCAGAGCCTGTATATCTCCTCGCCGTCCCTGAGCTCGATCTTTATATCGTCGCCGGTCGGCGTGTTCAGGTCTATCGTGGAAGTCGGCACGTACATGTAGAACGGTATCCCGTAGTTCTTCGCGAGGATCGCCACGCCGCTCGTACCGATCTTGTTCGCGCCGTCGCCGTTCGCGGCCATTCTGTCGCAGCCGACCACGACCGCGTTGATGCGCCCGCTCTTCATTACCGACGACGCCATGTTGTCGCAGATCAGAGTCACGTCGAGCCCCGATTTCGAGAGCTCCCACGAGGTGAGCCGCGCGCCCTGGAGCAGCGGTCTCGTCTCGTCCGCGAACACGTGGAAATCATATCCCCTCAGGTGTCCGAGGTGGAGCGGTCCGAGGCACGTGCCGTAGCCCGTCGTCGCGAGCATGCCCGCGTTGCAGTGCGTCAGCACGCCCATGCCGGACTCGAGGAGCGAAAGGCCGTTCTCGGCCATCGCCTCGCACGAATCGACGTCCTCTTTATGGATCGCGCGCGCTTCTTCGAGCAGCGCCGCCTTCACGTCGCCGAGAGGCATACCGGCCGGGCACGCGCGGAGCCGCGCGTCCATCCTTTCGAGCGCCCAGGCGAGGTTGACCGCCGTAGGTCTCGAGGAATTGATGTATTCCTTTATGCCGCGGAAAGCCTCGTCGAATCCGGCCCTGTCCGCGTCTATGTCCCTTACCGAAACAAAAAGGCCGTATGCCGCGGCGACGCCTATCGCGGGCGCCCCTCTGACGCGCAGTTTATATATCGCGTCCCATACGTCCTCCTTGTTTTTGAGCTCAATATATTTCTCCTCGAGAGGCAGGAGAGTCTGGTCGAGTATGATCAGTCTGCCGTCGTCGTATTTAAGCGTGCTGAAGCCGAGATCCTTCATCGGTGACTCCTTTCCGTCAGGTTGCCGCGCGCGTAATACCCGCGTCTGCACACACACTGTTATTCTATCATATATCGCCCCCGCTTGCCACTTGAAACACGTACATTAAGTCATTTTTTTCGGGCCGCCCCGCCCCTGTCGCGCGGTCCGCGTCCCCGCGCCGCAAAACGTTGCATTGCACGCCAAAAATGTTATAATATTAACATCTATAATGTTTTTTTGCCCTCTGGAGGTAAACCCATGAAAATAGCTGTTGTCGGCGCCGGCAAACTCGGCGCGAAGATAACGGAGGCGCTGCTCGGAGGAGACCACTCCGTAACAGTGATAGACAAGGATCCGGATCTCCTGCAGAAGCTCTCGCAGAATCTGGATATCATGACCGTGACCGGAAACGCGAAGCAGACCGATCTGCTCTCGGATCTCAACATCGACACGTACGACTACCTCATAGCCGTTACCGACCGCGACGAGAAGAACATCGTGATCGCCTCGTTCGCCAAGAAGATCGGATGCCGCAAGGTCATGGCGCGCGTCCGCGACCCGGAGCACATCAACCAGATCGATTTCATAAAGGAATCGATGGACATCGACTACATCGTAAATCCTGACCTCGCGATCGCGACCGAGATCTACAAGTATCTCGTCGAAAAATCGTCTCTGGCGACCGGTATTTTCACGAGCGGCAAGGTATCGCTGCTCGAATTCCCGGTCAGCAGGATGCCGCAGCTGATAGACAAGCCGCTGTACGAAAGCGCCGACGAGCTCGCCGGCATGCTGGCTGTCGCCGTGTCCAGAAACGGCAAGGTCATAATCCCTCACGGCAATACGGTCATCCGCGGCGACGACGCGCTCTACGTCATCGGCAGCCGCGAGCAGATAATGCAGACCAGCCAGCGCGTTCACGAGCGCATGCGCACCACGGCCGATCTTCAGAAGGTCATGATCGTCGGCGGCGGAAAAACGGGCTTCTACCTCGCGCAGAAGCTCGCCGAATTCGGCACCGCGGTCAAGATCATCGAGATCGACAAGGTCCGCTGCCACTATCTGGCGGGGCTTCTCGACGACGTCATGATCCTGAACGGCGACGCGACCGACATATCGCTGCTTGAGGAAGAAAACATCGAAGAGATGGACGCGTTCGTTTCGGCGACAGGCTTCGACGAGGAGAACCTGCTGCTCGCGCTCATTGCCAAGCGCAAGGGCATCGAGGACGTTATCGCCAAGGTGTCGCACGAGAGCTACGCGGGACTCATCGAGAGCATGGGCATCGATATGGCGCTCAACCCTGTCGACATCACCGCCACCAGCGTCATGCGCTACATACAGGGCTCGAAGCGCATAATCTCGTCCCAGCTTATCCAGGGCCAGGCGGAGATCATGGAGATCGTCGCCTCCGGCCACATGAAGCTCATAAACAAGCCTCTCAGGGAGCTCGATCTCCCGGACAGCCTGCTGATTTCGGCGATCCACCGCGGAAACACCGCGATAATCCCGAACGGCGACACTGTGATCCTGCCTGACGACAGAGTCATCATCATCTGCCTGCTCTCCGAGATCAAGGAGCTCGAGGCGCTGATAAAGGTAAACGAAAAGGGCGGCCTCTTCAGGAGATGATCCCGCGGGAGCCGTTTTCGCGGGGCGCTGCCCCGCGTTCGATTATAGAGATATGTATCTGAACTACAGAATGATATGGCGAAGCTGCGGGATAATCCTGCTCGTTATCACCGGATCCATGGTGCCGTCGCTCATAGTCGCGGCATCGCTATCCGAATCAGACGCGCTGCGTGGTCTCGCGGTGTCCATAGTCCTGTGCCTCTGCGCAGGACTGTTCGCTGTGCGCTCCGCTCCGCGGCCCGTCGGATCCGTAAAACACAGGGATATGATACTTCTGGCCTCCGCTTCGATGCTTACGGTATCGCTGGCGGGGCTTTTGCCGTACATGCTGAGCGGCTCCGTAACCAACTTCGCCGACGCGCTTTTCGAGTCGGTTTCAGGATTCACGACCACCGGCGCCACCGTCTTCGAGGAGCTCCGGGGCTTCCCGCGCAGCATTCTTCTCTGGCGTTCCTGCACCGGATGGATCGGCGGCATCGGCTTCGTGCTCTTCGCCGTGGCTACGCTGCCGGCGTTCGAAAAGAACAGAAACCTCGCGGCCCGCATAATGCTGTCGGTCTACGGCGCTCTTACGATCGTCAACGCGATATGCCTGCACGCCGCGGGACTCGACGCGTTCGACTCTGTGATACACGCGCTCGGCACTATCAGCACGAGCGGTTTCTCCAGCTACTCCGACGGTCTGCTCCACTTCGGAGCGCTCCACATCTTCGGCATGGAGACCGTATTCATGTTCCTCGCGGGAATAAGCTTCCCTCTGTACTACAACGCGATAAGAAAAGGTCCGCGCACCATACTTAAAAGCGAGGAATTCCGCCTGTACGTAGGACTCATCGCAGTGTCCGCAGCGCTCATCGCAGCGAATGCGCTGTCCATGGGAACGTTCCGCACCGCGAGCCGCGCGATCGGCCACACGCTCTTCACCGTGGTCTCGATGATAACGACGACCGGCTACACAAGCGCGAACTACGCCGGCTGGCCTACCTTCTGCGGCATGATACTGTTCATGCTGATGCTGGCGGGCGGCTGCTCAGGATCGGCTTCCGGCGGCTTCAAACTCCGCCGCGTCGTAATAATGTACAAGCTCATCCGCCGCGGGATGCTGATGCGGCTGCATCCTTCCGCATTCGCGGAGCTCAGATATGACGGCAAGATCCTTCTGCCGGATACGATCACCCAGACAGCGGCGTTCGGTTTCGCCTACGTGGCGACGCTCTTCGTCGGATCGATAGCGGTCGCGCTCAACGGCTTCGACTTCATCACAAGCATCAGCGCCGTCGCCGCGTGTCTCAACAACGTCGGCCACGGCTTCGGGCTCGTGAGCCCGGCGTTCACGTTCGGCGCCTTTTCGGCACCGGCAGAGCTGCTGCTCTCGTTCATAATGATCGTGGGAAGGCTCGAGCTGTTCACCGTGTTCCTGCTCTTCAGCAGGCGCTTCTGGGATCCCGACAGAGTTTAGCGGCACATGAAAAACATACGGAAAGCGCGGCAAACGAAAGACCGCAAAAAGTATGGGAATAAACTATAAGCTTTACATCAGAATACTCGGTACGATACTCGCGGTGGGCGGCATCGCCGTTATCCCTTCCGGCATCGCGTCGGTCATCTTCGGCGAAACGCGCGCGGCGGCGGCTCTTTTCGGCTCCGCGGCGATAATGCTGGCGATCGGGGCCCCGCTGTTCTTCTTCGTCAAGCCGGGACGCATCAGCATGAAGCTCAAGGAAGGCTACATCGTCGTGGCGTTCTGCTGGCTCTGCGTCTGCCTCGCGGGCACCCTGCCGTACCTCATGTCCGGCTACACGCATACGTTCATCGACGCGTTCTTCGAGTCGGTCGCGGGCTTCACCACCACCGGCTGCACAGTGCTGAACGTCGATCACATACCTCACGGAATACTCATGTGGCAGGCGACCACCGAATGGCTCGGCGGCATGGGCATTCTCGTTCTGGTCATCTCGATACTGCCTTCGCTCGGCGTAGGCGGCCAGAGCATCGTCAAGGCCGAGACGTCCGGCCCGCAGCTCAAGAAGCTGTCCGGCAGGATCGCCGACTCCACGCGCATACTCTACCTGACGTACGTGCTGCTCAGCTGCATCGAATTCGTTCTGCTCCTTCTCGGACCGATGAACACGTTCGACGCGCTCGTGAACACCCTCGGAAGCATCAGCACCGGCGGCCTCTTCACACACCTGCAGGGCTTCGGCTACTACGACAGCGTATACCTCGAGACGGTCATCAGCGTGTTCACGCTGCTTTCAGCCGTAAGCTTCAGCCTCTACGTCATGGCCTTCCAGGGCAAGTGGCGCGACGCTTTTAAAAACCTCGAAATGCGCGTGTTCTTTACGATAATGCTCGTGATCTCGGTGCTCATAGCGCTGTCGCTGATCGCGAGCGGCACATACGACTCGCCGCTCCAGTCGCTCAGATACGCGTTCTTCCAGACGATCGCGTTCATCACGACCTCCGGCTACGCGATCACGGATTACACTCTGTGGCCGCCGTTCTGCCTGCTGCTCCTGTTCGCTCTGCTGTTCATCGGCGGCTGCGCGTCATCCACCGCGGGCGGCATCAAGGTCATCCGCGTGATCGTGCTCTTCCGGCTCATACGCCGCGGCATATACAAGCTCATACACCCGCACGCCGTTATGGGCGTCAAGCTCGGCAAGGACAGCCTCACGTCCTCGGTGCTCTCGCAGATAACCGTATTCATAGCGGTATACTTCGCGATCTTCATACTGGCGTCGCTCGTGCTGTCGCTGCAGAATCTGGGCCTGGAAACGTCGTTCACCGCCGCCGCCGGCGTCATCTCGAACACCGGCCTCTACTTCGGCGGGCTCGGTTCAGCCGGCAACTTCAGCATTTTCTCGCAGCCTCTGAGGCTGTTCCTGTGCTTCGTCATGATCACGGGCAGGCTCGAGCTGTTCACAGTTCTTCTGATGTTTTCACCGTCGTTCTGGAATTCTGACAGGCGGTAGATCCGGCGGCCCCGCGCCGGGCGGGCGGCCGGACAGGTTTCTCCGGAGCCCCGGAGATCCGGGAGGTATATAAATGGCTAAAAGCGAAACAACGAATGTGATGCGCATCCTTACGCAGAAAAAAATACCGTTCACGCCGCACGGCTACGACACGACGATAACGGAGGGCACTAAAGTCGCGGAGCTCCTCGGCGAACCGCCTGAGCGCGTCTTCAAGACGCTCGTGACGGAGGCCAACACCCGCGACCACTACGTATTCGTCATACCGGTAGCGGAGAGCCTCGATCTCAAGAAGGCCGCCAAGGCTGTCGGCGTAAAGTCGATCGCGATGATAAAGCAGAAGGACCTGCTCCCGCTCACCGGATATATCCACGGCGGCTGCTCGCCGGTGGGCATGAAAAAGCTCTTCACCACCGTTATCCACGAGTCGGCGAAGAGCCTTGATACGATTTATGTAAGCGCAGGCAAGGTCGGCTACCAGGTCGAGCTCGCTCCCGACGACCTCGCCTCTCTGATACGCGCCGGATTCGGCGACCTTATCGTCTGATCTTTATGAGCGGCAGCTCGAACCAGAAAGTGCTGCCCTCTCCGAGCATGCTGTTCACGCCGTAGCGCGCGTTGTGCAGCGTCAGTATCTCCTTTACTATCGAAAGCCCGAGACCCGTGCCGCTCACCTCGCGCACGTGGTTCGCGCTCGCCTTGTAATACCTGTCCCAGATATTCGGCAGTTCCTCCGGAGCTATGCCCGGGCCGTGGTCGTCCACGCTCAGGCGCACTACGCCCTTCAGCGCCTTTACGCTGAGGCGGACGTATTTATCCTCCCCGCAGTACTTGACCGCGTTCGTCATCAGGTTCGATATCACCTGCTTGATGCGCTCCTCGTCGCCGCTCACAAGAAGCGACTGAGGGCCGTCGAATTCTATCCTGTACCCGTCGTTCTCTACGAGTATCATATACGACGCCAGAACGCTCCGCGCCGCCTCGCAGATGTCGAAGCTCTTTCTGTCGAGCACAATCGCGTTCGTCTGCATCCTCGAAAGCGTCATCATATCGTCCACGAGCCTGTTGAGCCTGTCGGATTCGTCGATTATGACCTGAAGATGCGCGTTTCGCTTCTCAGGATCGTCGCCCGATATGTCGCGCACCATCTCGGCGTACGAGCGTATCATCGTCAGCGGCGTACGGATGTCGTGCGAAACGTTCGCGAAGAGATCCTTCTGCATGCCGTCGGCCTTTTCGAGCTGCAGCGAGGTGTATGTGAGCGTGTCCGCGAGATTTATTATTTCGGTGTAGTGTCCGCCCTGGAACACGATGCCGTACTTGCCGCGCGCGAGCTCCTTCGCCTTCTCGTCTATCGTCCTGATAGGCTTAACTATCCTCATCGACAGATACAGAGACAATACGCACGCAAGCACCACGGCCACTATCGCCACGTACAGCAGCTGGTTCCTGAGGATGCTGACAGTGGATTTTACCGGGTACAGCGGCGAAAAGATGTACAGTATCGCCTGCTCGCCGTTCGACGAGCTGATCTTGCCCGCGTACGCGAGCACGTTCGCGTTGGAGTTCTTCTCCGGGAACACCTTCGAGACCTCCGCCTGGCCGCTGCTCATCAGCTGCTCCTTTATCGCGAGCATCTCGCTGACGTACGCGTAGATCGGCCTTCTGTTCTCCTCGTTCTGAGGCGAATAGATGACCGTGCTTCCGTCCGGCGACTCGATGTGCACGTAAATATCCGTCGCGCCCACGAGCGTATTCATGCTGTCTATAAACGTATCCGAGCCGTACGACGCGACGATGCCCGACGCCACGCGCTTCGTCTCCTCGATCTTCATGTCCTCGTACGAATAGTTCAGCAGGAAGATCTGCAGGAACCAGACGAGGCACACGAGCAGCAGCGCGAAGAGCGCGAAGTAGCACCACAGCTTGAATCTCAGGCTGTGCACGTCCATCGACATATCGGAAAACAGACTTTTACGCTTCAAATTTGTACCCTACCCCTCTGAGTGTCACGATGTAGTCCCTGTAAGGCCCGAGGTTGTTTCTCAGGTTCTTGATGTGCGTATCGATGGTCCTGTCGTCTCCGAAGAAATCGTAGCCCCAGATGTCGGACAGGAGCTTGTCTCTGGAAAGCGCCAGGTTTCTGTTCTGCACGAGATAGAAGAGCAGATCGTATTCCTTCGGCGTAAGATCCGCTTTGACTCCGTCCACTGTAACGCTGCGCGCCGGGATGTTGATCTCGAGCCCGCCGAATTTGAGTATCTGTCCCTCGGCAGCCGGCTGAGGCCTGCTCCTCTGCAGCACGGCGTTCACGCGCGCCATGAGCTCCTTAGGGCTGAACGGCTTTACGACGTAGTCGTCGATTCCCAGCTCGAACCCGAACAGCTTGTCGTACTCCTCGCCGCGCGCGGAAAGCATAATGATCGGAACGTCCTTGAACTTCTTTATTTCCTTGCACGCCGAAAAGCCGTCGAGCTTCGGCATCATAATATCCATGATTATCAGGTCGTAGTCGTTCAGTTTGCAGAGTCCTACGGCTTCCATCCCGTTTTCGGCCTCCTCGACGATGTGGCCGTTGAATTCCGAATACTCGCGGATGACTTCGCGTATCATCTTTTCATCGTCTACAACAAGTATCTTTGCCATATCTCACCTCTCGATCAGATCGGTTGCTGTTTCTAATATATTAAAACACCGCCCGGCGGCGCTCCGCAAGATTTTTCTTCTCATTGTGATATTACACCGCTTTTGTGAAGAAAATGTGGCAGGCCTGTAGTTTTACCGTGGACGCGTTTATGATAAAATACCGGCAGGAGGCTCTGAAATGAAACACTCGAAATACATGAACACACTCGCGCGCAGAGGCGCTGTATGCGTCGCTCTGGCGGCCGTCCTCGCTCTTTCCGGCAGCGCCGTATCGTTCGCGTCGGTAAACGGCGGCACCGTGTCCGGGGTCACTCCGGAAATGGACAGGTCGGCTTACTGGATCGCGCTCGCGGGCGACGACGCCGACAAGGTCATGATGACGCCCGAGGAGATCGGCGCGATGAACGAAAGGATCCGCGGCGCCAAAGATACGTACGTCTACGATCTTTCGACGTTCGGCGATCGCTGCGACGCTGAATCCCTGAGGCTTTCGCTGAGCGCCGGCGAAGCGCCTTCCTATCAGATGTACATAGACGGCAGAGCCGTCAACAACAGCGAATACTACCGCGTCATGAACAACGCGATACGCGACACCGGCTACACCGGCTCGTCGTTCGCTGTGAAATACGCGATTTGCACGGAATCGGCCGACGTAAAGGCGATACCGACAAACGATATAATCTGCGACTCGCTGACCGATACGGCCGACGAGATGCAGCTCGACCGCCTTCTGGTGAACGAGCCGTTCATAATCCAGCAGAAGTGCGACATCGACGGCGAGACGTTCTACTGGGGCTACAGCGAGACGGTCTGGGGCTGGGTGGACGCTTCAAAGCTCGCGGTCTGCTCCTCGAGGGACGAATGGCTCGACGCGTGGCAGCTCGGCGACGATCCGGAAAGCTTTATAGTAATTACGCAGGACAAGGTAGTGCTCGAGAAATCGATGATCGCGGATTACCCTTCCGGACTTACGCTCGGGCTCGGCACGATCCTTAAGCTCGTTCCTTCCTCGAAGCTCACGGGCAGAGCCGCGGAGCGCTCGACGCTCAGCAACTACGTCGTTTACGTTCCGACGCGCGCGGCCGACGGCAGCTACGCAAAGCGCGAGGCTCTTATCTCGGCTCACAACTACGTCAACGTCGGATTCGTGCCGTACACGCAGCGCAATCTCCTCTACCTCGCGTTCTCGTGTCTCGGCAACCGCTACGGCTGGGGCAACATGTTCGACGATTTCGACTGCTCCGGCTACAGCAGAGCGATCTGCAGATGCTTCGGGCTGTTCCTGCCGCGAAATACGACGCGCCAGACAAACATCCCGGGCGCGGTTAAGGATCTTTCGCACATGTCCGACGCCGCCAAAACGGCTTACTTCAAAACGCTCCCGGTCGGCACTCTTCTGTTCTTCCCGGGGCATATGACGATATATCTCGGCACCGTAAACGACACTCCGTACGTTATAAGCTCGGTAAGCTCTTTCTCCGAGAGCGAGGGCGAGGTCAACGTTCAGAAGTATCTCGGAGTTCTTGTTACGCCGCTTACGGTGCGCCGCGCGAACGGCACGACGTGGCTTTCGAACATCACGCGCTCGATCGTGCTGCCTGACGTCGTTAACGAAACGGCTCTGTCCTTCAGCGACGTCTCCGCGGATGATTACTTCTGCGAAGCCCTTTCGTGGGCTATCGAGAACGGCGTCGCGCGGGGTGTGAACGATTCGACGTTCGCTCCGAATGACAGCGTGACCCGCGCCCAGATGGTTACGCTTATCTGGAGAGCGGCCGGAAGACCGGCTCCGGTATCGGATACTGAGGTCACCGGCGCGGCCGTTTCGACGGCTGTTTCTGATCCCGAAGTCACCGGCGCGGCTGCCTCGGCGGCTGACGTATTCACCGACGTCGACGCGGAGGCATACTACGCTGACGCGCTCGAGTGGGCTTACAGCGCCGGAGTCGTGAACGGCATGACGCCTGACACGTTCGCTCCGGACAGCGTGCTGACGCGCCGCATGGCGGTCACCATGATCGAACGCGCGGCAGGAGAGGCTCCGAAGGCCGACGAGTCAGTATCGCCTGACAGCACCGCCACGAGAGCGATGGCCGTAACGTTCCTCTGGAGAAGCTTCGGCGCGGGAGAAGACTGATAACGAAAACCGGCCGCGCAGGCCGTAAACGGAGACTGAAAATGGCTGTAAAACTGATAGCGGTCGACCTCGACGGCACGCTGCTCAACTCGAATAAGACGATCTCCGACTTCACGCGCAGGACGCTCGAGGAAGCGTGCGACGCCGGCATCAGCGTAATGATCGCGACCGGCAGGCCCTTCTGCGCGCTGCCCGAGGCGGTAACGTCCGTAAGAGGCATCCGCTACGCACTGACGTCCAACGGCGCGAACGTTGTGGACCTCAGGACCGGCGAATCGATATACACGAACTACATCGCGCCGGACGCCGTGGACAGGATAATCGAAGCGCTTAAGAAGCTCGACCTTCTGATCGAGATATTTACCGGCGGCAAGGCGTACTACGACGACGAATTCTACCGCCGCCTGCCGGAGCTCGGCTACACCGAGGGCCGCGTGCAGTACATCCTCAGGACGCGCGAGCACATTCCGGACATGTTCGACTTTTTCGTGGAATGCCGCGAACGGATAGAAAACGTTAACGTGAACTTCTCGGATCAGGAGACACGCTCACGCGTGCGCAGGGAGCTCTCGAAGCTCGAAGGCATAACGCTCACGTCTTCGTTCGACCACAACCTCGAACTCGGCGGCGCGACCACGAGCAAGGCCGACGCGATCCGCCACATGTGCGGGATCCTCGGCTGCGATATAAGCGAGGTCATGGCCGCGGGCGACAATCCGAACGACGCGGCGATGCTCAGAGCCGCGGGGTTCGGAGTGGCAGTCGGGAACGCGAAGCAGGAACTGATACACATGGCAGATTTCGTGTCGCCGGACAACGATTCTGACGGCGTGGCGCACGCGATCCGCCTGTTCGCGCTGGACGGCAGATAGCGGCGGCTCGGAAACGTCCGACTGTTCATCGGCCGCGGCGCCGGCGGCGGCCGGCCCGGCGCAATACAAAAAACAAAACGCGCGGAGAATATCTCCGCGCGTTATTTTTGTTATTAAGCCTTAACGGCCGCCGTACCGTTCTTACAGAGTAACCGTCCAGCCGAATTCGTCTTCGAGCTCGCCGTACTGAATGCCTGTCATCGTGTCGTACAGCTTCTGCGAGATCGCTCCGATCTCTCTGTTGTTGATCACTACTACGTCGTCCTTCCAGGTCAGTTCGCCTACAGGCGAGATAACCGCAGCCGTTCCGGTAGCGAACATTTCAGTCAGTCTGCCATCGTGGCCGGCCTTCATAACGTCCTCGATCGCGAGTCTTCTCTCGGAAACGTTGCAGCCCCACTTTCTGAGGAGCGCCAGCGAGGAATCTCTCGTGATACCCGGGAGGATCGTGCCCGTAAGAGGCGCGGTTATGATCTCATTGTCTATGATAAAGAACGCGTTGGAAGTTCCGATCTCTTCAACGTACTTTCTTTCTACTCCGTCGAGCCAGAGGACCTGCTCATACCCCTTGGCCTGAGCCTTTTCCTGTGCCTTGAGAGCGCCGGCGTAGTTGCCGCCGATCTTCGCGAAGCCGGTGCCGCCCGGTACCGCTCTTACGTATTCCTCTTCAACGTAGATCTTGGTAGGCGTAAGTCCGCCCGCATAGTAGGAACCTACAGGGCTCATGATAACGCAGAAGATGAAGTGGTGCGAAGCGTGAACTCCGAGGAACGGCTCGTCCGCGATGATGAACGGACGGATATAAAGCGAGCAGCCTCTCTTGCGCGGGATCCAGTCGAGGTTCGCGCGAACCGCCGCCTTTATGCACTCTACAAAGAGTTCTTCGTCGATCTGAGGGATGCACATTCTGTCGTTGGTGTTGTTCGTGCGCTTTGCGTTCATGTCAGGCCTGAAGATGCGGACCTTTCCGTCCACGCCGTAGTAAGCCTTCATGCCTTCGAACATTTCCTGACCGTAGTGCAGGCATGCTGCCGCAGGGTCGATCTGGAACGGTCCGTAAGGAACGATCCTGCCGTCGTGCCATCCTTTGCCCGCGGTGTATTCCATCACGAACATATAGTCGGTGAAGAACTTGCCGAATCCGAGCGAATCAACCGGCGGCTTCTCTTTAGGAGCAGTTGTTTTTGTTATCGGAAAATTATAATCCATAGCCTTTCTGTCCTTTCCTGTGTGTTACGCACATATCTCTCTAAATTATATACTCACTGAAAATAATGTCAACATTCCGGCCGGAAACAAAAGACCGCCGGGCAGCGCCCGACGGTCCGAGAATTCCGAATGTGACCGGCTTTCCGGTCCGCGTATTCCGCTTCCCCCGCTTACAGCGGAAGGATGCCGCCGATCGCCAGGAACAGCGGAGCGAATACTACGGAAACGATAGTCATCAGCTTGATCAGGATGTTGATCGAAGGACCGGAAGTGTCCTTGAACGGGTCGCCGACAGTGTCGCCGATAACGCCCGCCGCGTGAGTCTCCGAACCCTTGCCGCCGAAGTGACCTTCTTCGATGTACTTCTTCGCGTTGTCCCATGCGCCGCCCGCGTTCGCCATCATGATAGCGAGGAGCACGCCGGCCGCGAGAGCGCCTGCCAGCATTCCGCCGAGAGCGCCCGGTCCGAGCAGGATGCCTACCGCGATAGGAGCTACGATTGCGAGGACACCCGGAGCTACCATTTCCTTAAGAGCCGCAGCGGTCGAAATGTCTACGCATCTCGCGTAATCAGGCTTTGTCGTACCGGCCATGATTCCGCTGTCTTCTCTGAACTGTCTTCTTACTTCCTCGATCATCTGGTTAGCAGCTCTTCCTACCGAGTTCATCGTCATAGCCGAGAACAGGAACGGAAGCATAGCGCCGATGAACAGACCGATGATGATTACCGGCGAAAGAAGGCTGAAGTCGTCGAACGCGAGCTTTGTAACGGACGCGTACGAAGCGAACAGCGCGAGAGCCGTAAGAGCGGCCGAACCGATCGCGAAGCCCTTGCCGATAGCCGCGGTAGTGTTTCCTACAGCGTCGAGCTTGTCTGTGATATTTCTTACGCTTTCAGGGAGTTCAGCCATTTCGGCGATACCGCCCGCGTTATCCGATACAGGGCCGTACGCGTCTACGGCTACCGTCATACCGGTCGTCGAGAGCATGCCGACCGCCGAAAGAGCGATGCCGTACATTCCGCCGAACTTGTAAGCTACGAAGATGCCGATGCAGATGAAGATGATCGGCCAGAGGGTCGACATCATGCCGACGCCGAGACCGCTGATTATAGTAGTCGCAGGACCGGTCTGGGACTGTTCCGCGATCTTCTTTACCGAAGAGTAGTCTCCCGAAGTATATACCTCGGTGATCTTGCCGATCGCGATGCCGACGATGAGGCCGGCGATGATCGAGAACGCGTACGACAGCGATCCGAGCATTACCTTCGACAGAACTATCGTAGCGACTACCACGATGACGCCGCTGATATATGTACCCATGTTCAGCGCGTTCGCAGGGTTTCCGCCCTCCTTGCCGCG
>JAEEGL015305284.1_pt1 | contig 23486 bp, 21 predicted proteins | sample 9134231 | NCBI WGS metagenome assembly JAEEGL01 (sample SAMN16246548, study PRJNA631951) | gut metagenome | biome: gut microbiome; feature: rumen; material: fiber-attached | host: Bos | place: Iran: Karaj | collected 2018-10
AAAAAAGGGAATTCCTATGCGTCTGCCAGAGCCAATGCCATCCAAAGCGTTTGGGAAAACAAGGAAGAGTTGCCTATACTCTCCCACTTTTTGAGCAGTCCCAATAACATATTAGGTATTGAATACACAAAAGCGATTTTAAAAAGCAGCAAAAGAATAGGCATACATCCCTTAGGAAGAGTCGGCACTTCCCATGATGATTTAAAATTCAATGGAACCTATGCTTCCGCTACTTACATTCGCCATATTCTTCGAAACGTTGGTGCATCAGAAAACGATGTATTCTCCTTTGTTCCATTAAGCGAAATTGATATATTTAAACAAGCCCTAGCATCCAACACCATCATTTCGCCTAACGATATATCTTTGATTCTACATCACAAACTATTGGAAGGATGTAATCTTAGCGAAGTAGTGGATTGTAATGTTGAAATCCAAAATCGTATTGAAAATCTTTTGGATGAGTATGATACTTACACGAATTTCTGTGATTTGGTCAAAACAAAGAATATCAATCACTCCAGAGTACGACGGGTCTTAACCCACATTTATCTAAATATAAAAGAAACACAGCTTCGTGCGCTAAAAGCAGAAAACTGTGCTCCATATTTACATATTTTAGGTTTTTCTTTGAAGGGAGGCGCCCTTTTAGGACAAATCAAAAAAGCATCCACCTTATGCCTTTTCACTTCTCCCAAAGAAGTCAAAGAAAGCTTAAATGATCATCAATCCATCGTTCTTAAGTCCGATTTATTTGCATCCGACATCTACCGATCACTAATGACTGCAAAAACAAGCAAAACCTATCCCACCGAATATACAAGAAAATTCACTCCCTAAATTAGGGAGTGAATTATTATAATCCATAGATATTAGAAAATAGTATTAATGATGGAACAAACGAAGTCCTGTAAAGGACATCACCATTCCGTATTTATTACAGGTTTCAATAACATGATCATCACGAATAGAACCTCCGGGCTGTGCTACATACTTCACACCGGATTTATGAGCACGTTCAATATTGTCACCAAAGGGGAAGAAGGCATCAGAGCCAACGGTTACATCCGTTAACTGATCCAACCATGCGCGCTTCTCTTCTTTGGTAAATACAGAAGGCTTTTCCGTAAAGAAGTTCTGCCAGGTTCCTTCCGCCAATAAATCTTCGTATTCATCACCAATGTACAAATCAATAGAGTTATCTCTATCTGCACGACGGATATCTTCTTTGAAAGGAAGATTTAATACCTTAGGGCACTGACGAAGCCACCAGTTATCAGCCTTCTGTCCTGCCAAACGAGTACAGTGAATACGTGACTGCTGTCCTGCACCGATACCAATAGCCTGACCATCTTTTACATAGCATACAGAGTTTGACTGTGTATACTTTAATGTGATCATAGAAATAGCAAGGTCAATCTTTGCCTGCTTGGGAAGCTCTTTATTCTCAGTTACGATATTTGAGAAGAAATCATCATCAATCACAAGTTCATTTCTTCCCTGCTCGAAGGTAATACCAAAAACTTCTTTTCTTTCCAAAGCTTTGGGTTCGTAATTTTCATCAATCTGAATAACGTTGTAATTACCTTTTTTCTTGGATTTTAAAATCTCCAATGCTTCCGGCTCATATCCAGGTGCGATTACACCGTCAGATACTTCTCTTGCAATAATCTTTGCAGTAGGTACATCACATACATCAGACAACGAAATAAAATCTCCAAAAGATGACATACGGTCAGCTCCACGGGCTCTGGCATAGGCATTTGCCAAGGGTGAAAACTCAATATCCATATCATCCACCCAGTAAATCTTCTTTTCTACATCAGACAAAGGCTGACCAACTGCAGCACCTGCAGGTGATACATGCTTAAAGGATGTAGCTGCAGGAAGTCCTGTAGCCTTCTTTAATTCCTTTACCAACTGCCAACCGTTAAAAGCATCCAAAAAGTTGATGTATCCAGGCTTTCCGTTTAATACGGTAATGGGAAGTTCTCCTTCCTCCATATAGATACGGCTGGGTTTCTGATTGGGGTTACATCCGTATTTCAGTTCTAATTCTTTCATCTTTTCCTCCTAAATATAACTCTGCATCCTACTGAAGCTTATTGATAATTCTGGTCTCATACTCACCGGTAGCAATATCAATAAAACGAACAAACAAAGAAATCTTGTTGTCTTCATTTAAGTTAGACCAAATCATTTCTGTAAACTCATCAATATCTCCGGAAATATCTACCTTGGTAGGTTCTCCTTCAAAAGAAGGAAGGGGATTTCCATCAGAAATATAAGTATGGATAAAACGTCCTACTCCTTTAGCGGGATTTTCATAAGAGAAGGTAAAACGATTGTCTCCTTCTTCTCTTCCGTCATCGGATTTTAAAATAGACATTGTATAGTCGTACTCACCGTTTTCCACATGCATCAAACCGGAAATACGAGGTGTAAAGTTTGGACCGTCAGGCTCAAATCTACGAATACGAAGAGACTGTTCAAAGGTCTTTCCGGCTTTCATTCCATCGTAAATGGTATCGGTCTGATCACCGTTGGTAACAATGGTATCATTTCCAAGCACGCGAACCGGCGCATAAATAATAAGACTGGGATCCTCTAGTTTGGAAGGATCAAATGCTTCGGTACGAATTCCTTCGCCCTCTTCTTTAAACACGCGGTTTCTGGAATTTTCACTTCTACCCATAATAAAGTAAGCGCTTACTGCCTTTGTTCCGTCTTCGGAACGGCCGATTACAATACCTCTTCCCGGATAAGTGTTTGTGCTTAATTCTTCTTTCAATGATTGAATTTTCATACAATGCCTCCTAATCTTTTTCTTGCATAAGCCAATTTATTATAAGTGATTTTTGACTTTTATACTATCCTTAAAATTATCTAAATAAAATGAATTACCGAAGGGTTTCTTTGAATTATTTTTCCTTCTTCATCGGGATACCCCAAAGCAATGGCTGCATAAACCACATGATTTTTCGGAACTCCGTAGGAATCCAAAAGTTCACTCACCGGCTGTGTATCCCGAAGGGTGAGCAAGGGATTTAACCAACAACTTCCCAGGCCATAAGCATTTGCCGCCAGCAAAATATTTTGGGCACTGCAGCTGGCATCCTGACAACCTGTTTTATTTCGAATATCATTGGTGACCAAAATCATGGCAGCCGGATTATCAAAGCCATACATTTTCACCTTTGCTTCCTTGGCCGCAACAGTGGTGGCTTCTTTTAACGCTTGGATATCTTCTTGTTTTGATAACACAAAAAACTGCCAAGACTGCATGTTCCTTCCTGTTGGCGCCTGAATTGCAGCCTGTAAAATCTTTTCCAGTTTTTCCTTTTCCACACTTTGAGTTTTAAAGTGACGGATACTTCTTCTGTTTAGAATCAAAGAAAGATCACCCTGGGATTCCGGGATTTCTTCTTTTTGATCCAGTAACATCACCAGTTTTTTCTTGTCGATTTTTGACATGGCATTTCTGGGCAACTGAGAAAGACGAATATATCTGGCTGGAAGCTTATAACGCTCCAGTTTTTGGGATAAAAACTTCACCAGTTCCTCTTCCTTATAGGAATCCCCAGGGACAACAAAGAGTACAGGATGCTGACCCAAAATCTCATCCTCTTCTCCCACTGCGGCACATTCTTTTATTCCTTCATACATCGTCGCCACTTCAGCGATTTCCACTGGAGAGACCTTTTCCCCGCCTACATTTAAAATGTCATCGGCACGTCCCAACATAAAGACAGTACCATCATCTTCCACGATGACGCTATCTCCTGTCATCAACCATTTTTTACCATCTTCATAAAAAATGGTTTCTTTCGTCAACTCTTCGTTTTCGAAGTATCCTTCCATTAACATGGGACCGGATAAACACATGCGGTCATTTTTTACCTGAATTTCAGCTTTTTCTGAAACCATTCCCAATGCACCGATTTTTTTCTCATCTGTGACCATCCTAGAAACTCGTCCAAAGATTACTCCACCAGTTTCAGAGCTTCCCCAGGTATTAAAAATTTCCACCTGAGGCAAGAGGGCTGTGATTTCTTTTCGCTGTTTGATATTTAAAGAACCAGCTCCAAATTCAATATAGCGAAGATGAGACATCACCTTGGAAAACTCATCTTTCATCTGGCTTTTCATCACCTCATAAGAGGCAGGGACACAAGCCATTGCCGTACAATGATGATTCAAAATATTTTCTTCCGAATTTTTTGCAAAGGTAAATCCGTTTTGCAAAATCAGCGTAGCACCCTGATACAAAACTGCACGAAGCACACGAAGGGCAAAGGAATGATTTAAAGGAAGGGGAATCAACACTCGCTCATCCTCTTTCACTCCCACTCCCAAAATGGTGTTTTGCAAAATTGCAAAAATAGATTCGTAAGTATGCATAACACCTTTTGGCTCCGATGTGGTTCCTGTAGTAAACAACATTTCACAAAGTTCATTTTCCTTAGGAAGTTCATATCCCATTTGAAGCTCATCTTTTTCAAAGGCATCAAAGGAATTTTTGTAAGGAATATGATAGATATCAGGCTCATATTCCCCATAGTTTTTATCACTGATTAGTATGGACGCCTTTGTTTTTTTATAGATGTGAGATACGGACTGAGCGGTTGCATTTTTATCAAGAAAAACTGCCACACATCCATATCTTAAAATTCCCAGATAGGTGTACACCATCTCTGGCTTGGAAACGGCGCTAAAACATACGGCACTGCCTTTTTTTATGTTTTGTTCATCCAAAAAAGAAGCGACTGCTTCCATTTTGAAACAAAGATCTTTATAAGACAGTGTTTCTTTTTTGAAAATAACCGCTTCTTTCTCAGGAGTTTCGCCGGCTATTTCATAAATCTTTCTTACTAAATAATCCATGCTCCACCCTAATATTAATTTTCTTGTAATCTCTCTACCATACTCGCCAATCCGGCAATAGAATTGAAATTCTCTTCAATAATTTCTTCATAGGGAATTTCAATATCATATTCCATGGAAAGTGTGGCAATGATTCCTGTAATTGTCAAAGAATCCAACAATCCGTCATCCACTAATTCATCGGAAGCTGTAAAATCTACTTCCGGGAATTCCGCAGACAGCAATTCTAAAATTTCCTCTTCCATATCCATAACCTTTCTTCTTAAAATTGAATATATACAAAATCAGAGGCTTGATACCCCGGTCCGTATATGCCGAATACAAGTGTAGCAAAAAACAGTCCATAATAAAATACCCAACGTAACGGAATTGGGTATTGGCCAATTTTTTTACGAATTTCTACCCCTTGTTCCTGCAAATAATCTACCTTCCAAAGGATAAGGGTTCCTATAATTACAATTACTACATCCCATACACTAAGGATGCCCACCAATGCATTCCTTGTGAAAAACTCATTGAAGGACCAAAGAGAAAACATATGTCGAAACATGTAGGCAGAAACTTTTAAATCTCCCGGTGCAGTCAAAAGTCTCGCTCCGGAAAAGACGAAAAAGGTTCGTATCATTTGGAATCGTGAAAATCCTTTACTTTTTCCGTCAATTTTTAAGAATTGGTTTACCTGTTTCCATTCCTTTGCAAATACAGTAGACATAATAATGATGATGCCCCAATAGCATCCCCATAAAACATAATCCGCTCCCGTTCCGTGCCAAAGACCGGTTAAAAGCCAAACCACCGCCAAAGGAATAATGGTAATCAAACTCTTTCCAAAGCGTTTGCCTACTTTGTCCTTTGCCAGTTTTGAAAGTTTTAACAATTTGGGATGAATCGCCAAATGCATGTAGACGTAGTCTTTAAACCAGGTTCCCAAAGTAATATGCCATCGACGCCAAAACTCCGCAGCATTTTTAGAGAAAAACGGACGGCGGAAGTTTTCATCCAAAGTAATTCCAAAGCATTGGGATACGCCCAAAGCGATATCCATACAACCGGAAAAATCCGCATACAACTGAAGGGAAGAAAGCAACACCGCAACGAAAAAGTAAATACCGTAATACTCTTTATAATTGGAAAATACTTCCCCTGTATAAAGAGCTATGCGATCGGCAATCACCAATTTTTTAAAATAACCCCAAAGCGCTCTTTGAGCTCCGAAGCAAAATCTCTCATAGGAAAACTCATGACCTTCCATTAACTGGGGGGCCAGTTTTTTATAACGTGGAATCGGTCCTTCCAAAATCTGAGGAAAATAAATCATATAAAGAAGAAACGCAAAAAAATTCTTCTCACATTCTATTTTTTTGTAGTAAACATCTAGCATATATCCGATGATAGAAAAACTGTAATAAGAAATTCCCAAAGGAACAATAATGGATTCCTTCATCTGAAAAGCCGCCAAGATGGTGTTTCCCGCTTTTGCATAAAACAACAGTAAAACAATGGAAACAATACCAAAAACCAAACTGCTCTTTGTCCCTTTTCTTCCTACCAAATAGGCAATCAAGGCTGAAGCCAATACAAATAGAAACTTTTCCCAGCCGGCGAAAAGGTAGAAAGCGATACTAAAGGCCAGTAAAACCATCCAACGATGTTGCTTTGGCATAACAAAATAGCAAAGAAAGGCTACTGCCAAAAACAGAAAAAATGTAATTGTTACAAATGTCATTTTTGCTTCTCCTTTGCATATGCCAGCCAGTAATCTTCCAAAAGGAATAACCCATCCTTATGTTTTAAGGTACCATCTTTTTGAATCGTTACCTTATCCACCATTTGACCTGTCGCAGAATCTTCCACTACAAATCCTTTTTGGGTCTCTTTCAACTCAAATGTTTCAAACTGCTGTAACTTTGACTCATAGTCATCCCGATCAAAGGTCAACTGTAAGGTTGCCAACTGCGTTAAAGCATCATAGCCTTCCATGTGATTGTCAAAACTCTCACAGGTCTTTTTGTTTAACTCATAATGAGAAAAAAGATAGTCTCCCAAATACTTGGATACCTTTTTCGCCCCTAAATAATTCAAATGGGCGCCTCCATCGGTAAAATCTTGTTCCACATCAATCTCCATCTGGCCATCATACAATAGATCAAAATAAGTAATATCACATTCCATGGCTACTTTTTTTGCTGCCTGATAACGCTGCAAAGTCCAGGCTCCCGTATACCACTTTACAGTGTGAATGGAGGGAATCTTTGTTAAAAGCAGCTGTGCATTATGTTCTTCGCAAAGGCGTTTAATTTCTTTTAATACCTCCACATTGTGAACATATACTTTGGCATAGGCTTCATTTTTTACTGGATTTTCATTCATTTCATCCAAAGTCACACCGGAGCTTTCATGGAAAGATTGAAGAAAATATCCTGCCATATAATACTCTTTTAATCCTGGATTATCCCAAATATCGTTGGAATTTAGTTCATCATAACGATCATGATATTCAATGATTGGAAGAAATACAGAGGCAAATCTTTGGGTATAATCATTTAAATCAAAGCCATCTTCATTTTCAGCAAAAAACATGGCGTAGGTATGGGCATATTTTATTTTTGCCATCCCAAAGGGCATGGAATCCATAACGAATCTCCACATGGAATCCAGCTCATGTTCTTCATCGATAAATAAAGAAGAGGCATCCAGTACCACTACTTTTGGATTCTGGCTTTCAAAAGCCTCCTCCAAAGTGGCCAATGTAGCATCCATAGGTTGTCCGGAGGTTCCCAAATTATAGGTAACAAGCTGATTATTCTTATAAATCTCCATAGGAGAGATTCCATAAAGGACGTGGCTGGTTCCTATAAACAAAACATCATAGATATTTTTTTCTGAAGAAAAAAAGCCATCATAGGAATAAGAAAGATTGTCTTCCGAATTTGGATAATTCCATACTGGAGTCAATAAACTTTGCACCAGTGCAAAAAGCAATGCTCCAACCACAAAAAAGGAAAGTACATTTCGTAACTTTCCTTTTGATGTATCATTCAATTTCTGTTGATTCGGGTTTGTCATAATTCTAAACTCACTTGTTTTCTATGGGTTCTATCTGCCAATCAATGGGCGTTAATCCTTTGGAAACCAAAAACTCATTACACTTACTGAAATGCTTGCATCCAAAGAATCCACGATAAGCGGACAAAGGGGAAGGATGGGGAGCTTTTAACACCAAATGATTTGGATTATTGAGGCTTGCGGCCTTGTTTTGCGCCGGTTTTCCCCAAAGTAAAAATACAATGGGACGATTTTGCTGATTCAACACAGCAATCACCGCATCTGTAAAGGCTTCCCAACCAATACCAAAATGACTTCCGGCCTGATGAGCCCGTACTGTTAAAACATTGTTCAATAACAGCACACCTTCTTTTGCCCATTTGGTAAGGCAACCGTGATTGGGAATCTCAAATCCCACATCATCCTGTAGTTCTTTATAAATGTTTTTTAAAGAAGGGGGTACATCCACGCCCGGCTTTACGGAAAAACAAAGTCCATGAGCCTGACCATCATCATGATAAGGATCCTGGCCAATAATTACAACCTTTACTTTTTCTAAAGGAGTGTAATGAAATGCATTGAAAATATCATCTGCCGGTGGAAAAATCTGATGTTCCTTATATTCTTTAAGTAACGTATCGTATAAGCTTTTGTAATATGGTTTGGAAAACTCACCTTTTAAGGGTTCCAACCAATCGTTATCAATTTGACTCATTATAACCGAACGGAAACACCTTTTTCTTTCAGGTATTTCTTTAACTCCATAATTTCTAATTCTTTGTAATGAAACAAAGATGCAGCCAAGGCAGCATCAGCGCCACCGGTGGTTAAGGCATCATAAAAGTGGGACATTTCTCCTGCCCCTCCAGATGCAATTACAGGAATATCTACAGCCTCTGAAATTGCTTTGGTAAGCGAAATATCATAGCCGGCTTTGGTACCGTCACAATCCATACTGGTAAGAAGGATTTCTCCCGCTCCCCTCTTTTCCACTGTCTTTGCCCATTCTACAGCATCCATACCAACATCAATACGACCACCGTGTTTGTAAATATTCCAGCCACTGTTGTCCTTGCGACGTTTTGCATCAATGGCCACAACCACACACTGGCTTCCAAACTTGTCAGCTGCATCGGATATCAGCTTTGGCTGGTCAATGGCAGAGGAATTAATGGAAATCTTATCAGCGCCTTCCCGAAGCAATACGCGAAAATCTTCCACACTTCGTATACCACCACCTACAGTAAAGGGAATAAACACCTTTTCTGCAACGGCACGAACCATATCCACAACCGTATTTCTTTCATCGGAAGAGGCGGTGATATCCAAAAATACCACTTCATCCGCGCCTGCTTTGTCATAAGCCGCAGCCACTTCAACCGGATCTCCCGCATCTTTTAAATCCACAAAATTTATACCTTTTACCACGCGTCCGTCTTTTACATCCAGACAGGGAATAATTCGTTTCGTAAACATTGTAATCTCCTACACTTCCATGAAATTCTTTAAAATGGCAAGACCCACATCGGAACTTTTTTCCGGGTGGAATTGACATGCAAACACATTACCTTCTTCCACTGAAGCATGGATCTTTACACCATAATCTGTAGTTGCTTTTACAATGTTTTCATCCTTAGCTTTCAAATAAAAGCTGTGAACAAAATAAACATAGGGATTTGCAGGAAGATTTTGAAATAATCTTCCATCGTTTTGAAGGGTTAAATCATTCCAACCAATATGAGGAATCTTTAATCCATCCGCCTTGGGGATACGATTAATGGTACCCTTTAAAATCCCCAGGCCTTCCACCTGGGGAGATTCATCACTGGACTCAAACAATAACTGAAGGCCCAGACAAATTCCTAAAAATGGGACGTTCTTTTCTACCAATTCATAAATCACCTTATCCAATTCATATTTTTTCAGGTGATCCATAGCATCACCAAAAGAGCCCACTCCCGGCAACACCACATGGTCTGCTTTTTTGATCTCAGCATAATCTCTGGTCACAACAGGATTTGCGCCCAGCTTCAAAAAAGCTTTTTCCACGCTTTTCATGTTTCCGGCATCATAGTCAAGTATCGCAATCATTTTTCTTTTCCTTATTCCAAATTCACGGATTTTAAAACCTCATGAATTCTTTTTGTATATTCCTTACGGGTAGCCAAACGAACCATGGCAACGGCATCATCTTCGCTTAATCCAAATTCATGGGAAAGATTGGTTTCAATCTGACTTCCCAATGCATTAAAGCTATCCGTAATATTTAATCTTTCAGCAGCATCTTTGTTTCGGACATAAGAATAGGTCCCCAGTACCAAAGCATCCAGTGCTTCTCCGTAGTTTTCCTGTTCCATCGCCATGTTGTACTCTTTTAAGTTTAACTCCAACTTGGCAAGGATTCTGGATTTTTCAAGAAGGTCTGCATCTTCTTCCTCCAATTTGTCACCCAAGCCATAGAGTTGTGTGTAGCAAGAAGCATAGTTTCCGTTTTCATACAAAGACTTCGCTTCTTTAATTGCACGATGATTGTAAATCGTATTGCCACTGATTAAAATCAAAGCCAAAACAGAAATTCCAAGAATCACAAAAGGAATGATTCCTTTGATAGGAATTACCGGTGAATTATCCGGTTCCTTCGGCGGTCGAACTTTTTTCTCCTTAGGAGGTTTTGCTGCTTTTTCCGCCTCTTTTTGTTTTTTCTTTTCTTCTTTTTCCTTTTGTTTTTGTTTCTTCTTTTCTTCTTTTTCCCGTTTCTTTTTAGCTTTTGGATCTTCTTCCTCTACAGGAGTCTGATCGTCGTTAAAGTCAGCTAAAATATCTGCATCCTCTGCAGCCAACTCTTCCATGGTAGGAGCATCTTCACCGATTTCAACGGTGCCGTCTTCCTCATCTCCACCTTTTTTAAACAGCCCTCCAAAAATGCCCAAAATCTTTCCTAAAATACCGCCGGAAGGTTTTTCCTCTTCTCCCTCGGTTTCTAACTGGACACCCTCTTCTGCCAATTGCTCAGCAGAATTTTCAAAAGCATCTCTGGCCTCTTCCAATTCTTCCATATTCTCATCGGCAGAAAGCAAATCTCCAATGTCCATTAAGTCCCCATCAGAACCTAATACATCCATGAGATCTACATCTTCTCCGCTTTCATCCATCAAAGGTACTTCCTGCACAGTAGCTTCGGTAATTTCTCCGCCTTCCTGGTCCAAAGCATCCTCAGAGAACTCCGGCTGCAAAAAGTCATCCGCACTTTCAATAGGAATTTCTTCGATTCCTTCACCTTCAGGGATTTCTTCAATAGATTCCATTTCTTCCACGGGAATCTCGCCGATTTCATCTGCAGCTTCTTCCGCCGTGTCTTCGGTTGCAACAGATTCGGTTGCTTCTGCATCTTCAGGAGTTTCAACAGACAAATCCAAATCCTCTTCCCCTGACAAAATGTCCGCAACATTGGACAAAATATCTTCCTCACCGGATGACTCTGATTCTTCTATCGGTGCTTCTTCAAAGGGAACTTCATCCAAAGGTATTTCTTCCAAAGAAGGTTCTTCAGAAACTTCTTCGTCCGGTTCTTCTACCTTCTCTTCTGTCAATTCTTCTTCCTCTTCTTCCGGGGAATCAAAAGAAAAATTCTCCAAATCACCTACAGCAGATTCTTTTGCCTTGGATACTTTTTCGTTTACGCTATCCAAAAAGTTTTCTGTAGGACTGTCCGCAATTTCAGCTGCGTATTCTGCATCCTCTTTAGAAAGTTCCTCTTCAAACTCCTGCAAATAACGACTTGCCTCTTCGTCATCCATCATATCCAAATCTTCTTCAAATTCTTTTAAATAATCCGACTCAGATAAGAAATGATGAAGATTTTTACGGGATGAAGTCTGAGGTTCATATTCATCCAAACCGTTGGCTGACCAAAAATCATCATCCGGATTCAATCTGGTACGACGACGGTTTCTTTCTTCTCTCGCTCTTTGTTCCGAACGTAGCGCTGATTCATTTTCTGTTTTTGCATGGGTGATGGAATTTAATAATCCATCCAAGTAATCCTCTGAATTCGCCACGGATTTACCTCCAAATAAAAAGAATTATTCAAAAAACAAGGGATGTGATTATCCCACATCCCTTAAATAGACAATTTAATAATTATTTTCTGGCATGTTCGTACTTATCAACTAACTCATCTACTGCCGCAACAAGCTTTCCGATTTCAGGTTTGGTAAGCTGAGCATCCGCACCAACGGATTCACCTTTACGTCTGATTTCGTCATTAATCAAAGATGAGAAGATAATTACCGGAATATTCTTCATAACCTCATGCTCTTTTACGAGTTTTGTAAGGCGATGTCCATCCATCTGAGGCATCTCAATATCGGTGATAATACAATGAACATCATCCAATACAGTACCTTCAGAGTTGAATGCTACAAGTTTTTCCCAAGCAGCCTGACCGTTTTCGTTTACGATGATATTGGTATAACCTGCTTTACGCAAGCATTCCTGAATCAACTTAGAAAGAAGTGCGGAGTCTTCTGCCAAAAGGATCGGTGATTTTGAACGATCTCTTGTTTCATATCCATCCAAATCAGAAACCTTAAGTCCTGTTTCAGGATTGATGTTGGAAACGATTTTTTCGAAATCCAAAATAACAACTAATCTATCCTCCAACTTCAATACACCGGTAGATACACCATTGTCATCTGACTGAATGGTCCCGTCCGGAGTGTTGATTGCTTCCCATGAGACTCTGTGGATGCCTAAAACTTCATCCACATGGAAAGCGGTATTCAAATTGTTGAAATTTGTGATAAAGAAAAGACCTACGATATTAGGATCATCTTCATAACCTAAACATTTACGAAGATTGATAACAGAAATCATCGTATCTCTCGGCATGAAGATTCCTTCTACGAAAGGATGCGCATTAGGAACCGGTGTTACATGCTGATAGGTAAGAATCTCACGAATTTTTGCTACGTTGATTCCATAGTAATTATCAGCCACCTTAAATTCCAAAATTTCTAGCTCATTTGTTCCAGATTCCAATAAAATATTAGTATCCATTCTTTTCTCCTCCCAGTTCTAATGTATGAAATACCTGAATCTAATATCATAATTCAATATTTGTCGTGGTATCCCCCAGCATCATCTGCAATTTAAGTGAACTTAAATCACTTAAGTTCTCCGGTTTAAATTGAAACAAAAGGACCAACTCCTCAGTAGTTCCTGCTTCAACTGTGCCACTAAACACGCTTAAATCATTTAAAAGGATGGTGTTATCCGCTGTATTGGACGCACCTCCTGCAGATGCTTTAAATTTGATGCCGGTAGACGGTATATCAACAACAATATCGCTATCCGTGGTATTTGTTACATCGAATATTATTACCAAAAAGTCATTTCCGCTTTGAGGGGTGATATCATAATATCCACCCATAGAGTAATATGACATTTCTACACTGTTTTTAAATGCGAAGTTTAAGCCGGCAATCCCAAGTGCGTCAGTAAGACTAGCGGAATTTGTAGGCTCTGCCTCTTCTGTCACAGTAGGATCTGTGCCATCGGTTTCTTCGGATACAGGGTCGGTAGTTTCTTCAACAGGAGTTTCTTCTGTAGCTGAAGGGTCTTCTGTAACCTCTTCCACAGGAGTCTCCTCCGAAGTAGTGTCACTGCTATCTGTATCTTCTATTAGATTTACATATCCCTGTTGCTTTGTAGCATTAAACTTGGAAACAGTTTTCGCACAATAAACAGCGATTGTATTTTCCTCTTCTTCAGACAACTCATAAACTTTAGCACATCCGGTGCAAAGAAATGTAATTGTCAAACATAGGACATAAAAAATTAATTTTTTCTTTTTCAAAATTAATCTCCCGCCTTTTTCTGTTACATATTACTATAACTTTATCATTCTTAAACTAAATATTCAACAAATTTAGCACAATTCATATATATTTTTCCCTTTATTTATCCAATTCAAACCAAAATTCCACACCATTTTCGTAATTCGTAACACCGCATTCCTTATGGAAGGAATCCATAACGGCTTTTACAACGGATAATCCGATTCCACTGCCGCCATAAGCTCTGGTTCTGGCCTTATCTACCTTGTAGAATTTTTCCCAGATTCGCTGGATACTATCTTCGGGGATGGGATCCCCGGTATTAAATACGCAAATTCGCACATCTTTTTCTTTTTCTATTACTTTTATGCGCACCTGCTTGTCATATTTTGCATAGTGAATGGCATTGGTGATGTAATTGGAAAGCACCTGTTCCGCGAAGAATTCGTCCGCCCAAACCTGTACTTCATCAAAGTCTTCCACTACAATAGAAACCTCACTTTGATCTGCAAGGATTTTGTTGGAAGCAACGATTCCCTCTACCATGGCTTTCAACATAATATGTTCCATATTTACGTTGTCATGACCGTATTCAATCTGGTTTAAGGCCAAAAGCTGTTTCACCATGGTATTCATACGTTTGGCTTCATCCACAATCACTTCACAGTAGTATTGCTGGCTTTCCTTGTCCTCAATCACACCTTCTGCAAGACCTTCGGCATAACCTTGAATCACGGCGATTGGAGTCTTTAATTCATGGGAAACATTGGACAAAAACTCTTTTCGCATTTCTTCGGTTTTGTCCTTTATTTCCAAATCATGTTGTAGTTCCAAATTTGCCTTTTTCAAATCACCGATGGCCTCTTCCAAGGATTCGGAAAGTTTGTTCATATGAATACCCAAACGATCCACTTCATTTGCGGTATTTTTTGGCACATACTTGGCATTAAAGTCCAATTGTGTCATTTTTTCAGAAATCTCGGTCAATTCATGCAGGGGTTTGGTTAAATAACCGGAAAGGATTCTGGCCACCACAACAGAAACCAAAATACCAAATACTCCCACATAGATCAAAAACCGGTTGGTCACTTTTGCACTTTCGTGTAAGCTGGCCACCGTTGTTCGCATCATAACAATGTTTCCGTCTTTTAGGATTCCCCAAAGGATCAGATATTCCTGATTGTTTCGATCGTCCGTCAACCGCTCAATGGTACAATCCTCTTCTTCAATATTTAACCAAGGACTTCTTCCGGATCCACCGAACAAAATCATATACATCTGACTTTTGATCAAATCGTAATCATTTTGACTGGCAAGGCAAACCGTTCCGTCAGAAGACATCACAATGGTAGAAAGATTCTCCTTGGATGTCATTGCCTCAAAAGTCAGATAATAATCATCCGTATACAACTCCTCATTTTCCGCTGCCTGATTTAATGCCTGGAAGGTGGAAACCATGGCTTTTTGTTTGGAATAGAGATAAATCTGTCCAAGTAAGGTAGTATTCAATAGGAAGATCATAAATAAGATTCCTACTACCACCAAAATAATAGAAATTGATAGCTGATTCCGGATGCTTTTTTTCTTTTTAGTCTTCCACTTCAAATTTATAACCCATTCCCCAAATAGTTTTTATATATTCACCTTTATCACCCATTTTGCTGCGAAGCTTTTTCACATGGGTATCGATGGTTCTGGCATCTCCAAAATAATCATAATCCCAAACACTGTTTAGGATTTTTTCTCTGGACAAGGCGATGCCTTTATTTCGAATAAAGTATTCCAAAAGTTCAAATTCTTTTACAGAAAGATCTAGGCGTTTGCCATCAACCATAACTTCATGAGCATCGATTGACATTTCAATGCCGCCAATGGACAATAATTTTTGCTCATCCATAGACTCTCCGGCACGGCGAAGTACCGCATTTACTCTTGCCACCAAAACCTTTGGAGAAAAAGGCTTAGAAATATATTCGTCCACACCAAGAGAAAAACCAGTCAACTCGTCTTCTTCTTCACCTTTTGCTGTAAGCATAATCACAGGTACATCCGATGTTTGGCGAATCGCTTTTAATACATCAAAACCGTTTAATCTCGGCATCATAACATCCAATAACACAAGGGCTATATCAGGATGATCCATAAACATATCCAACCCTTCCTGTCCATCACCGGCTTCCAATACGTCATAGTTTTCACGTACCAAAAAGTCCTTTACCAATTTACGAAGTCTGGCTTCATCATCCACAATTAAAACTTTGATTTGATTCACTACTGTATCCTCCTATGCATCCAATGTACCACGTAATTGTTAAAAAAATGTGAAAAACTATTGATTTAACTGTGCCTCTCTCTGTGTCAAAGCAGCCTCTCTTTGTGTAAGCTCCTGTTCCCAGGAGGCATATTTGTTTTGAAGTTTTGTCTCATAATCCAAAATGGTGGGCGAAGTACTTGTCAATGTAATTCCAAACATAGCAATCACCAGTACAAGAAGGGCCACAACCATAATGCGTAGCACCTTCACCTGGGAAGAGCTATTTCCTTTCACAGGCTGTTTTACTTCCTTTGTAACCACCACAGGTTCTTTTGCTTCTAATTTAATTACAGGAATTTCCGTTCCCGAAAGGGATTTTTGATATTGCAAAGAAACAAATACGTCATGTAAAAATGCGTATCCTACTTCTGTCTTAAATAATTTTTGATCCAACAGCTGCTGATAGATTTTTAAAATATCTGAAGCTGTTTTCCCCTGCATCTGCTGTTTTAAGTACTTAACGGCTTTTTGCTCTTTTAAAGCCTGCTTATACTCCTCTTCATTTGAAAACATAAACCCGTCAACGATTCGTAATTGTGCCATGGTAATCCCCTTTCAAAATCTAATTTGATTGTATCATAACATTGGAAAATATGGCAGAAAAATAAGGAATTCAGAGTTTTGAGCAATCGAAAAGGAGCGGCGGTCCGCTCCCTTTCATCTTGAGGAAATATGGAACACAATTTCGTTACGAAAAAATCATGCGCTAAAATTTTTCGTAAGACGAAAGAATGTATATGTTAATGAGCGTTTAAGGAGTCACTCTTATATCTCGCTCATTACAGTTGTAAGTATAACACCTTAAAGGACACAAAAAGGACACACCGAAATGTGTCCTTTTTATTAACATTGTATTTATTTTAAAACAATACTTTTCTATTATACCGGATATGCTCCATTTGCTTTATCAGCCTTTGCAGGATCTACATGAGTCTGCTGTGCTTGACGGTATTCAAAGAACTCTGTAGCAACCTTAGGGAACAATGCATAAGACAAAACATCTTCATCCTGCTGTTTCCACTGTGCACATTCTTCTTCAAATTTCTTCAAGCCGGGCTCAAGCAAATCTGCAGGACGACAGGTGATGGCTTTATCTTTGTCATCTCCCAATACCTTTTCAACCACTTCAGGATTGAAAGGCTTTACAGTCTGTCCGTACTTACCAAGTAAAATATCCTTGGTCTGCTCTGTAGCAACTTTGTAACGCTCACCCATTAATACGTTAAATACTGCCTGAGTACCAACGATCTGAGATGAAGGTGTAACCAAAGGAGGCTCACCCAAATCTTTACGAACGCGAGGTACTTCTTCTAATACTTCACGAAGCTTGTCTTCCTTACCCTGCTCTTTCAACTGGCTAATCAAGTTAGAAAGCATACCACCGGGAACCTGATAACGAAGTGTGTTGATGTTTACGCCTAATACCTTTGTAGACAAAAGGCCGTTTTCAATACATTCTTCTCTGTAAGGACGGAAGTAATCAGCGATTTCTGATAAAAGTTCCTGATCAAATCCTGTTGCATAAGGTGTACCCTCAAATGCAGCTGCCATAACTTCTGTAGCAGGCTGAGATGTTCCCAGGGCAAGAGGTGACATAGCACAGTCGATAATGTCACATCCAGCTTCTACTGCCTTTAAGTAGGTCATAGAAGCAACACCGGAAGTATAATGTGTATGCAACTCAATGGGAAGGCTTGTAGATTCCTTTAATGCGCCTACCAACTCGTAAGCTTTAGCAGGAACCAAAAGACCAGCCATATCTTTGATACAGATTGAGCTAGCACCCATATCTTCAATTCTCTTTGCCATATCTTTCCAATAATCAAGGGTGTAAGCTTCTCCCAAAGTATAGGAAAGTGCTACCTGTGCGTGACCTTTTTCTTTGTTAGTCGCATTAACTGCTGTCTGAAGATTTCGAATATCATTCAAGCAGTCAAAGATACGAATAATGTCGATTCCGTTTGCAATGGATTTCTGAACGAAATATTCCACTACATCATCGGGATACTGAGAGTATCCCAAGATATTCTGTCCACGGAATAACATCTGTAATTTTGTATTTTTAAAACCATCGCGAAGCTTACGAAGACGATCCCAAGGATCTTCTTTCAAGAAACGCAAGCAAGCATCGAATGTAGCGCCGCCCCAACATTCTACTGCGTTGTAACCTACCTGATCCATCTTGTCCACGATAGGAAGCATAATGGATGTTGGCATACGGGTAGCAATCAAAGACTGATGCGCATCACGAAGAATTGTCTCTGTAATTTTCACTGGCTTAGGACTAATATCTGCCATTTGTTTATCCTCCATAAATATCTATTAAACTCCGAATATTGCCATAAATACACCTGCTGCAACAGCCGTACCAATAACACCTGCTACGTTAGGTCCCATAGCATGCATCAAAAGGAAGTTGGTAGGATCTGCTTCCGCTCCAACTTTTTGAGATACACGGGCTGCCATAGGTACTGCGGAAACACCGGCAGAACCAATCAAAGGATTGATTTTTCCTTTTGTAAGGAAGCACAAAAGTTTTCCGAACAATACACCGGCTGCGGTACCGAAGCAAAATGCAACCAAACCTAAAATAACGATTTTAATGGTACTCCAGTTCAAGAATGCTTCTGCAGATGTAGATGCACCTACGGAAGTTCCCAACAGGATAACTACGATATACATCAATGCATTACTTGCTGTATCGGAAAGCTGACGTACAACGCCGGACTCTCTGAACAGGTTACCTAACATCAACATACCAACCAAAGGTGCTGTGGTAGGCAAAAGCAAACATACAATGATGGTAACAATAATCGGGAATAAAATACGTTCCAATTTCGATACCGGACGTAAGTTTTCCATATGGATTGCACGTTCCTTTTCAGTCGTAAACAGCTTCATAATAGGAGGCTGAATAATGGGCACCAATGACATGTAAGAATACGCTGCCACGGCAATAGGACCCATTAACGCAGACTGTCCTAACTTTCCTGCTAAGAAAATGGATGTAGGACCGTCAGCACCACCGATAATAGATACTGCTGCAGCCGCCTGATCTGAGAATCCCAAAAGGATTGCCAGCAAGTAAGCGGTAAAAATACCAATCTGCGCAGCCGCACCAAGCAAAAAGCTGATGGGATTTGCAATCAAAGGTCCAAAGTCAGTCATAGCACCAACCCCAAGGAAGATCAATGACGGTAAAATAGACCATTCATCTAGAGTATAGAAGTAATATAAAAGTCCTCCCACTCCGTTGGAAGTCTCTTCCGGAGATGCAATGATGTCCGGATAAATATTTACCAACAACATACCGAATGCAATGGGAACCAAAAGCAACGGTTCATATCCCTTTTTAATAGCCAAGAACAAGAATACACATGCAACGGCTATCATCACGTAGTTACCTACGGTAAGGTTTAAAAAGGCTGTTTGGTGGAGTAGATTGGACATGGTTTCCAATACGTAACTCATGTATTTGCCTCCTACGATTATGCTTCATTTAAAGTTGCAAGAAGGGTACCTGCTTCAATCTGAGTTCCTTCTGTTACATCGATACTTGCTACTGTTCCGTCACAAGGAGCAACAACAGGTGTCTCCATCTTCATAACTTCCAATACAACTACGGTATCACCCTTTTTAACGGAAGCTCCAACATTTGCTGCAATCTTAAATACTTTTCCTGCAGCTCCTGCTTCAATCTTTACGCTACCAGCAGCACCTGATGCCTGAGCTTTTTTCGGTGCAGCCTTAGGAGCAGCTGCAGCTGCGGGAGCACTTGTGCTTCCACCCTTTTCTTCTACTGTTACATCATAAACATTTCCGTTCACGGTAATGGTATAATTCTTCATTTTAAAATCCTCCAATTTCTTAATATCTACGTTTAATGGAACGAACAACAAAGGAATCTGTAGGTGTTCCTGTTTCACTGGCAATCGCAGCCGCGATTACGGCAATCAATTCTAAATCGTCAACTTCATCAGATGACGCTTCCGCAACTGCAGGTGCTGAAACTGTAGCAGTTTCTTTTTCACCGGCAAACTTCTTTTCCAAATAAGGAATGATTCGGAAGCAAAAGATTACCAAACTGATTAATACCAGAATGACAAATACAGTCAAAATACCCATTACGGTATTTAATGCAGCCTTTTGCATAATCTCTCCGAGAGTGTATACCAGTTCCACATTTATTGCTGTAACTTCCATACTGTTTGCATTAAATACATAGATTAATTTGGCATCGCGACGATCAAAATCCAAGGTCAAGGTTGTTGTTAAGGTCTTTCCTGATTTGTCTACGGAAAAATCAGAATAACCATTAAAGTCACCGACCTGCGTCATCACTTCTGCCCAATCGGAAATCAGAGCGTAATTTAATGCAGCGTCTTCACTGTCTTTTACCTGTGCTTCGTAGTAAGAAACATACTGTATTACTTCTTCCTGACTCAATGACATCAAAGAAGTCGCAGTATTTTGCGCAGATGCTTCCAACTGTTCTTCTGTATAACCACCGTAGGTTACATCTTCTTTGGATGAACATGCTCCAAAAACAAACATTACAGCTAAGCAGCAGGCAAGAAATGTAAGTTTTTTCTTCATATCTTCACCGCCTTACTTTGCGCTATGTTTTTTGTATACGCTGTCGCTTTTTTCAAAAAGCATATCAAAACCAGCGATTAAGTATTTTCTTGCATCCGCAAAATTAACCACACGATCCACAATGCCACGACGTGCCGCATTGGAAAGTCCGGTCTGTGTTTCTTCGAATTCTGCAGCAGCCTTTGATACGTCTCCGTTTTCTCCGGCTAAAATGCCACCTGCAAGATTTGCATCCATAATGCTCATGTCAACATCAGGGAATGCATAGGTTAAATCAGCACCCAAAGACTTACCATTCATAAAGAGATAAGCGGAACCGCCTGCCTTTTTGGTAATAAAGTTAATCTTCGGTACAGATGCTGATGCAAAAGCAACACTGAGTAATGCCAAAGCCTTGGGCAAATTCATTTCTGCACATTCGCATGCCTTGTAAGCATTTACGTTTGTTAAACTAAGTACAGGAATTTCATATGCATCACAGAACTTAACAAAGGAAGCTGCCTTTTGAGCACCCTTTGCAGTAAGCACTTCACCATCTTCAATGGCCTGGTTGCCAACAACACCGATGGTCTGACCATTTAAGATTGCAAAACCTGTTACCATGTCCTTTGCATATCCTGCCTTTGTCTCAACAAAAACATTTCCGTCAGAAAGTTCTGATGCGATTGCTGCAACCTCATCTCTCTTTTCTTCTAAACCAACAGCTCCGCGATTCAAGTCATCTAAACATTCATCAGCGAAAGCTCCGTCCATAGAAGATGAAGGCAATACAGCCACCATCTGACGAATCTTATTTAATACTTCTTCTTCGTTGCCAATGCCGTCAACATTTCCGGCTGCAAACTGGAAGTCTGCAGAAGAAGTATCATTCTTTTCGGTATAATTTCCTGAAATTGCATCAGGTGAATTAACGAATAATTTTGCATCATTGGTCATAAATGCAAAGTCTGAAAGTGCGGGAAGTACAGATAAACCACCTCCGCAGTTTCCAAAAATACCTGTAATCTGAGGCACAGATCCACTGGCTTCACATGCCTTAGCAATGATTTCACCAATTGCTTCAGTGGCATCAAAAGCCTCCTGAAGACGTACACCTCCGCAATCAATTAATCCAATTACAGGAGCTCCCATTTTCATAGCCTTGTCATACACGTTTAAGATTTTTTTCGCGTGCATTTCACCAATAGTGCCATTCAAGACACTGCTATCCTGACTGTAAACAAATACCAAACGTCCATCAATCAATCCGTATCCTGTTACTACTCCATCAGACGGAGCCTCTTTGGGATTGAGATTGAAATCTGTAACTCTGGCTGTAATCAAAGAACCCAATTCAACGAAACTATCTTCGTCTAAAAGATTCTCCAGTCTGAGAATTGCAGAACTATTCAGTCCTTCACTCATGTTTTTTCCCTCCATTTATATATAAAATTTCAAAAATTGCGCTAGAATAATCATATCGGATTTGCCATTTTATTTCAATAGATTTCACAAAATATTGTCAAAAATTTATCAATATTTTTTTATAAAAAAATACCGAACCCTATTTTTAAGGTTCGGTACAACTATTTTCTTATACTCCTACGGTTAAATGAGTGGCCTCTTCTTCCGCAGCCTGCTTGAATTCTTCTACCTGAACAGGATTTAATGTAGGTAAATCTTCCAAGGATGTTACACCAAAAGAACGTAAAAACTGCTCTGTGGTACCAAACAACATAGGTCTTCCAGGAGCATCCATTCTTCCGATTTCTTCTACCAACTGAAATTCTACCAAACAGCTTACAGCATGATCGCAGCTCACACAACGAATCTTTTCGATTTCAGCCTTTGTTACCGGTTGTTTGTAAGCAATGATGGATAAAGTTTCCAAAAGTGTATCCGTCAAAGAATACCGCTTAGGCTGTTTTGCTATTTTAATCAGGTATTCATAAATGGACGGCGGTGTACACATCTGGTAGGAACCATCCAATTTGGTAATGCGAATTCCTCTGTTTTCGTTTTCGTAACGCTCTGCCAATTCATCTAACAAAGAAATCACATCGCTTTTTTCAATTTCCAATGCCGTTGCGATTTTATCGGGGTCAACGGAATCCCCCATGGTAAACAATATACCCTCAACTATAGACAATAATTCTTGTCTTTCCATATTTTACTCCTACGCTGCAACTTGTGATTCAATCTGAATGTCATCAAAGATATTTTCCTGAACAATATGAATCTCACCAGATTTCATTAATTCAAGAATTACCAAAAATGTAACAATCACCTGAACCTTAGAAGACTGTTTTTCCAAAAGTTCACGGAAAGAAAAACGTTTGTGAGATTTCGCATAAGCGGAAATCTCCGTCATCTTTTCATCAACGGAAACCTCTTCTTTTTTGATTTCACCGAATCTGGAACGAACCGGATCCACCCTTCCCTTTTGCCGTTTCAATACCGACTGGAATACCACGTTTAATTTGTTTAAGGTCAAATCAGAAATCAGTTCATCTACATCTACCGGTTCTTCATAAGCCAACACTTCGTCGGGAATGGTAGGAACCTTGTAAAAGATCTGATTCGCATCTACCTGACGATCACGAAGCTCATAAGCATAGGTCTTGTACATCTTGTATTCCAAAAGTTGCTGAACAAGTTCTGCACGAGGATCTTCCTCTTCCTCTTCTTCCACAACCTCTTTGGGCAACAACATCTTTGACTTAATGTTTAACAAAGTGGCAGCCATAACCAAGAACTCACTCATAACATTTAAGTCCTGACGCTTCATCTCGTCGATATACTCCAAATACTGATCGGTAATCTCAACAATG